>Ga0302216_1000082_pt1 | contig 39635 bp, 35 predicted proteins | sample II_Fen_N3_2_FD_194575 | JGI IMG/M metagenome (GOLD analysis project Ga0302216, IMG submission 194575) | Peat permafrost microbial communities from Stordalen Mire near Abisko, Sweden - II_Fen_N3_2 | ecosystem: Environmental > Terrestrial > Soil > Wetlands > Permafrost | place: Sweden: Abisko...
CTTGCTGCAGGCGATGGTCGACAACGGCGTCAAAGGCACCTTGCTGATCGCCGAAGAAGGCATCAACGGCACCGTTTCCGGCAGCCGCGAAGGCATTGATGGCCTGATGGCCTGGCTGAAGAACGACCCGCGCATGGTCGATATCGACCACAAAGAGTCGTACTGCGACGAGCAGCCGTTCTATCGCACCAAGGTCAAGCTCAAGAAAGAGATCGTGACCCTGGGCGTCGAAGGCGTCGACCCGAACAAAAAAGTCGGCACCTACGTCGACCCGCAGGACTGGAACGCGCTGATCAGCGACCCGCAAGTGCTGCTGATCGACACCCGCAACGACTACGAAGTGTCCATCGGCACCTTTGAAGGCGCGATCGATCCGAAAACCACCAGTTTTCGCGAATTTCCCGACTACATCAAAGCCAACTTCGACCCGGCCAAGCACAAGAAAGTCGCCATGTTCTGCACCGGCGGCATTCGTTGCGAGAAGGCCTCCAGCTATATGCTCAGCGAAGGCTACGATGAGGTTTACCACCTCAAGGGCGGCATCCTGAAGTACCTCGAAGAGGTGCCACAGGCCGAGACCAAATGGCAGGGCGACTGCTTTGTGTTCGACAACCGCGTAACCGTGCGTCACGACTTGAGCGAAGGTGACTACGATCAATGTCATGCCTGTCGCACACCGGTTAGTGTGGAAGATCGCGCATCCGAGCACTACGTGGCGGGCATCAGTTGTCCACATTGCTGGGATAAGCTGCCGGAGAAAACCCGTCGCAGCGCGATCGACCGGCAAAAGCAGATTGAACTGGCCAAGGCCCGCAATATGCCGCACCCGATTGGCTTCAACTACAAGCAAACCCCTTCCGAGGTCTGAGCCATGTCTGCGCGCCTGCTCTATGTGATGGACCCGATGTGTTCCTGGTGCTGGGGCTTTGCCCCGGTGGCCGAGGCGTTGGTCGAGCAGGCCCAGGCGGCCGGCGTGGAGCTGCACCTGGTGGTGGGCGGCTTGCGCACCGGCAGCGGCGCGGCGCTGGAGCCGACGACACGGCGCTACATCCTGGAACACTGGCAGGCGGTCACCGACGCCACCGGGCAGACGTTCAAGCGTGACGGCGCGCTGCCTGAAGGTTTTGTCTACGACACTGAGCCGGCGTGCCGCGCCATCGTCACCGCGCGCAGCCTGGCGCCGGATTGCGCGTGGAAGCTGCTGGGGCTGATCCAGCGTGCGTTTTATGTCGAGGGTCGCGACGTGACCCTCGCCAGTGTTCTGGTGGAGCTGGCGGAAACAGCGGGCATACCGCGCATCGAGTTCGCCGGGGCGTTTGACCGTGCCGAACAGCACGCCGCCACCGCCGCCGATTTCACCTGGGTGCAGGATTTGGGGATCGCCGGTTTTCCGACGCTGCTGGCCGAGCGCAATGGCCAGTTGGCCTTGCTGACCAACGGCTACCAGCCGCTGTCCGCGCTGTCGCCGCTGCTCGCCCGCTGGCTGGAGCGAGCTGCCTGTGCCTGACCAGCCTGACGCAACGCCCACCCACCACGTCGATCGACTGACCTGGGCGGAAATACGCCGCCTGGCCTTGCATCACAAGAAATCCCTGTGGGTCGCCAATGGCGTCGCCGTGCTGGCGACCCTTTGTAGCGTGCCCATCCCCCTGCTGTTGCCCCTGCTGGTAGACGAAGTGCTGCTGGGCCATGGCGATGCCGCGCTCAAGGTGATGAACCACGCGCTGCCCCTGGGCTGGCAGAAAGCTGTCGGTTATATCGGCCTGATGCTGCTGGTGACCCTGACCCTGCGCTGCGGGGCGCTGGTGTTCAACGTGGTGCAGGCGCGCTTGTTTGCGCGACTGGCCAAGGACATCGTCTACCGCATCCGTGTGCGCCTGATCGAGCGGCTCAAGCGCATTTCCCTCGGCGAGTACGAAAGCCTAGGCAGCGGCACCGTCACCACGCACCTGGTCACCGACCTGGATACGCTGGACAAATTCGTCGGCGAAACCCTCAGTCGTTTCCTGGTGGCCATGCTGACGCTGGTCGGCACGTCGGCGATTTTGGTGTGGATGCACTGGCAACTGGCATTGCTGATCCTGCTGTTCAACCCGCTGGTGATCTATGCCACGGTGCAGTTGGGCAAGCGCGTCAAGCACCTGAAGAAGCTGGAAAACGACAGCACTTCGCGCTTCACTCAGGCGTTGACCGAAACCCTCGACGCCATCCAGGAGGTCCGTGCGGGCAATCGCCAGGGCTTTTTCCTCGGGCGCCTCGGTCAGCGGGCCCGGGAAGTGCGTGACTATGCCATTCACTCCCAGTGGAAAACCGACGCCTCCAGCCGCGCCAGTGGTTTGCTGTTCCAGTTCGGCATCGACATTTTTCGCGCGGCGGCCATGCTCACCGTGCTGTTTTCCGACCTGTCCATCGGCCAGATGCTCGCGGTGTTCAGCTACCTGTGGTTCATGATCGGCCCGGTGGAGCAACTGCTGAACCTGCAATACGCCTACTACGCGGCGGGCGGGGCGCTGACGCGGATCAACGAGCTGCTTGCCCGTGCCGATGAGCCGCAATACGCCGGCGGCGCAGACCCGTTCACCGGGCGCGAAACGGTCGGCATTGAGGTGCGTGGCCTTACGTTCGGCTATGGCGAAGACCGGGTGCTCGACCAGTTGAATCTCAGCATCGAACCCGGTGAGAAGGTGGCGATTGTCGGCGCCAGCGGCGGTGGCAAAAGTACCCTGGTGCAACTGCTGCTGGGGTTGTACACACCGCAGGCGGGCAGTATTCGTTTCGGCGGTGCAACCCAGCAGGAAATCGGCCTGGAGACCATCCGCGAGCACGTCGCGGTGGTGCTGCAACACCCCGCGCTGTTCAACGATACCGTGCGTGCCAACCTGACCATGGGCCGCAATCGCAGTGACCAGGCCTGTTGGCAGGCGCTGGAAATCGCCCAGTTGGAGGCGACCGTCAAGGCGTTGCCCCTGGGCCTGGACAGTGTGGTGGGGCGCTCCGGCGTGCGCTTTTCCGGCGGCCAGCGCCAACGCCTGGCGATTGCGCGCATGGTCTTGGCCGAGCCCAAGGTGGTGATCCTGGATGAGGCGACCTCGGCCCTGGACGCTGCCACCGAGTACAACCTGCACCAGGCGCTGGCGCGGTTTCTCAGTGGGCGTACTACACTGATCATTGCCCATCGACTCTCGGCGGTGAAACAAGCTGATCGGGTACTGGTGTTCGACGGTGGGCATATCGCCGAGGACGGTGACCATCAGCAACTGATCGCTGATGGCGGCCTATACGCCAAACTTTACGGACACTTGCAACAAGTGCGTTGAATTAGCCTACGCTGTGCTATCAGGAGCGGATGTTCGCGTGCGTATTTGGCTGTGCATGTGCAAGGGACTTCATGAAGCAGAAGCGGACTCTCGGAACGCCAAGGCTGTTGGGCATTGTCTGGCCCTTTATCGCCGTCGTATTGTTCCAAGTATTATTAGGTTGCATCAGTCTATATGTGCTTTCAGCGGTGCGCGTCTATGTGGCCGGCGAGAGTCTGTGGTCCAAGGGCCAGAAAGACGCCATCTATTATCTGACGCTGTACGCCGATAATCGCGACGAGGCCGCCTACCTCAAATACCAGCAAGCCATTGCCGTGCCCCAGGGCGGGCATGAGCTGCGTATCGCACTGGACCGTCCGGCCCCCGACCTCAACGCGGCGCGCCTGGGGATCATCAAGGGCGGCAACCACCCGGATGACGTCTCCAGTGTGATCTGGCTGTATCTCAACTTTCGCCATTTCAGTTACTTGGAAAAAGCCATCGAACTGTGGGCCGTGGGCGATGGCTACCTGGTCCAGCTGGACGACCTGGCCCAGGCGATGCACCGGGCGATCACCACCGGCCAGGTCCGTGACGACGATGTGCGGCAATGGAAGGCGCAAATCTTTGCCATCAACGCCGGCGTGACGCCGGCGGCCAAGGCGTTCAGCGATGCCCTGGGTGAAGGCTCGCGTTTCATCCTGCGGCTGTTGCTGATCACCAACCTGGCCACGGCACTGTGCCTGATCGCCCTGGCGCTGCTGCGTACCTATAAGTTGTTGACGCAGCGGCACGCCTTCGCCGATGCCCTGCAAGTGGAGAAGGAGCGGGCACAGATCACCCTGGAGTCGATCGGCGATGGCGTGATCACTACCGATGTCGATGGCGCCATTACCTACATGAACCCGGCCGCCGAGGCACTGACTCGTTGGACATCGGCCCGTGCCCAGGGCCAGCCCTTGGCGGCACTGTTCAACCTACTCGATGACGATGCCCAGCCCGATGCTTTCGCCCTGATCGAACACATCACCAAGGGCCACTTGAGTGGCGGCAGCGAACACTCCAAAACCATCCAGCGCCTGGACGGCAGCACCGTCTCGGTGACATTGGTGGGCGCGCCGATCCGCAGTGCCGGCAAAGTCAGTGGTGCGGTGCTGGTGCTGCACGACATGACCCAGGAACGGCAATACATCGCCAATCTTTCGTGGCAGGCGACCCATGACGCATTGACCGGCCTGGCCAACCGTCGTGAGTTCGAGTTCCGTCTGGAACAGGTGCTGCAACACGTTGGGCGTGAGCACAACGGGCGGCATGCCTTGATGTTCCTCGACCTGGACCAGTTCAAGCTGGTCAACGACACCTGCGGCCATGCGGCAGGCGACGAGCTGTTGCGGCATATTTGCGCACTGCTGCAATCGGATCTGCGGGACGGCGACACCCTGGCGCGCCTGGGCGGTGACGAGTTCGGTATCCTGCTGGAGAACTGCCCGGCGACGGTGGCGGAAAAAATCGCCGAAAGCCTGCGCCACACCGTGCAGAACCTGCATTTCGTGTGGAAGGGCCGGCCATTCATGACCACCGTCAGCATTGGCCTGGTGCATATTTCACAGACCCCGACCACCCTGGAAACGTCGCTGCGCGCCGCCGACATGGCCTGCTATATGGCCAAGGAAAAGGGCCGCAACCGCGTGCAGGTCTACCACCCCGACGACTCCGAACTGTCCCTGCGCTTCGGCGAGATGGCCTGGGTGCAACGCCTGCACATGGCCTTGGAAGAAAACCGCTTTTGCCTGTACTCCCAGGAAATCTCGCCCCTAGGGCGCACCGACGCCGGCAATGGGCACATTGAAATCCTGCTGCGCCTGCACGACGAGGCCGGCCGGATCATCCTGCCCGACAGTTTTATTCCGGCCGCCGAACGTTACGGGTTGATGAGTTCCCTGGATCGCTGGGTGGTGGATAACGTGTTCAACCTCATTGCCCGTTGCATGTATGAGCGTCCGGGCCGGCCCATGGCTATGTGTGCGATTAATCTGTCAGGCATAACTATTGGTGATGACGCTTTTCTCGGTTTTTTACGCGAGAAGTTCGCGGCTTACAGTGTTCCGCCAGAAATGATTTGTTTTGAAATAACTGAGACTTGCGCTATCGCCAATTTGGGCAGTGCAATTCGCTTTATTAATGAACTCAAAGACTTAGGTTGCCATTTCTCACTTGATGACTTCTGCGCCGGAATGTCCTCATTCGCTTATCTGAAACATTTACCTGTAGACTTCTTGAAGATCGATGGAAGTTTCGTAAAGGATATGCTGGACGACCCGATTAACCGCGCCATGGTCGAAGTGATCAACCACATCGGCCACGTCATGGGTAAACGCACAATTGCCGAGTTTGTTGAAACGCCGAACATCGAACAGGCTTTACTTGAGATCGGTGTGGATTACGCTCAGGGCTACGTGATTGAACGCCCTCAATTGTTTACCTTTGATAGCTTGCAGTGTCGACCTGTGCGGCCGCAGCCTCTGTTATTCAAGGCGCCCGGCACATTCCGCTGAAACATTTGCTGGTCTGTACTATCACACTTAAAAAGGAGCCTTACAGTGATCGACACCTTCAACAGAACCGGCCCGCTTATGGAAGCCTCGAGTTACCCCGTCTGGGCGCAGCAATTGATCCAGGGCTGTAGCGAGAGCAAGCGCCGAGTTGTCGAGCACGAACTGTATCAGCGCATGCGTGATAACACGCTGAGCGCCAAGACCATGCGCCAATACCTGATCGGTGGCTGGCCCGTGGTTGAACAGTTTGCCTTGTACATGGCACAGAACCTCACCAAGACCAAGTTTGCCCGTCATCCTGGCGAGGACATGGCGCGGCGTTGGCTGATGCGCAATATTCGGGTGGAATTGAACCACGCCGACTATTGGCTGCATTGGGCCGGCGCCCACGGGGTCAGCCTCGAAGAGCTGCAAGCACAGAACGTAGCGCCGGAACTGCACGCACTGAGTCATTGGTGCTGGCACACCAGTTCGGCCGATTCGTTGATCATTGCGATCGCCGCCACCAACTACGCCATCGAGGGCGCGACCGGGGAGTGGTCCGCGTTGGTGTGTTCCACCGGCGTTTATGCTGCAGCCTTCCCAGAGGAAGACCGCAAGCGCGCAATGAAATGGCTGAAGATGCATGCCCAGTACGACGATGCCCACCCTTGGGAAGCGCTGGAAATCATCTGCACATTGGCTGGCATGAACCCCAGCCGACAACTGCAGGCAGAGCTGCGCCAGGCCGTGTGCAAGAGCTACGACTACATGTACTTGTTCCTGGAAAGCTGCATGCGCCTGGAGAACGAAAAGCCTGCGACCGCGACTGTTCGCGAGCGCCTGGTGCGCGTCGCCAGCGAAGCGTGATGTAAAACGCGTGGCGGGGGTCTACCCCGCCATTGCCAAGCGGTTGCGACCTTCGCGCTTGGCCACATACAGGGCGCTGTCGGCCCGACGCAACAGGCTTTCGGCAGACTCGCCAGCCAACAACGTCGAGCAGCCCAGACTCACCGTCAGATCGATGCGTATGTCATCCGCCCAATATTCCTGGGTCTGTGCCGCCTGGCGCAGGCGCTCGCCGACGATCGCCGCCGCTTCCCGGCTGGTGTTGGAGAGCAGGACCAGAAACTCTTCCCCGCCAAACCGGAACACCATGTCCACATTGCGTAACTGGCCCTTGATCGACGCGGCCACGGCGCGCAGTACCTTGTCGCCGACCGCATGGCCGTGAGTGTCGTTGACGCGTTTGAAGTGATCGATGTCGAGCATCAGCAGGGACAACGGGTTCAAGTGTCGCCGCGCCATGTCGATTTCGCGCTGCAGGGTCTGGTCCATGGCGATGCGGTTGCCGGTTTCGGTCAACGGGTCACGCAGGGCGCTGCGGGTGGCGGCACGATAGAGCAGGGCGTTGCGCATCGGGTAGAGCAGGGTGGCGAGCAGGGATTCTAGCTGACCCAGTTCTTCTTCCATAAAGCGTTGGTTGCGACGGAATACCAGCTCGCCCAAATGTTCGCCTTCATGGCTCAAGGCGTAGCTCACCGAATGATGGCCGCGATGGCCGAATTCCAGGCGTAGGTCGCTGGCCTGATGGACGTATTGCATAGCGTCCAGGGGCACCAGGCGCTGGATTTCGCGAAAGAACAGGCCGAGGATGCGTTGCGGTTCCAGGCTGGTCTGCAATTGCAGGCCCAGTTGTTGGCGCAGTTGAGCAACCGTGGTGGGGCGGTGCGGGAGAGAGGATGGCTGACCAAAGCCCAGGCGTTGCAATTTGGCACTGTCGAAGTCGATTGCGTGAGTCTGGGTCGGGGTTTTCATAAGCAGTCTGCCTCTAAGCACTTAGCTGTCTTACAGGCTCGATGAGAGTGGCAAGTGCCAAGCGTCTTACTGTTCCTTCAAATCCGTAAAACATTGGAAACAGTTTAAACCGCTTTGCCAGGGGTTATAACCCCTGGGCACTGCCACACGTCTTGTCATCGCATAACCTGCTTGAAAGGGTTAGAGCGAGATTCATGCCACTTTGTTTCTTTTTTAAAAAGTCCTTATAAATCAAAGGCTATTTAGGAAGTCAAAAACAGCCACTGCAGCGCAATGTCAGTTATTTGGCAGGCTGATGGCAGATTGATGGCGGTTTACACGCCGTGCTGAACCAAGGTGCTCGGGTCGATCTGCTCGATCGACGTGACACCGGTCAGCGTCATGGCCACACGCATTTCCTTGGCGAAGATATCCAGCAGGTTTTCCACCCCGTGCTGGCCATCGGCGGCCAGCGCATAGGCGGTCGAGCGTCCCAACAGACACGCCTTGGCGCCCAGGGCGAGCATGCGCACCACGTCGAGCCCGGAGCGAATGCCAGAGTCCACCAGCACTGTCAGGTCATCGCCTACCGCTTGGGCAATCGGCGGCAGTGCCTTGGCAGTGGAGAGCACGCCGTCCAATTGGCGGCCACCGTGGTTGGAGACCACGATGCCATCGGCTCCGAAGCTCACTGCGTCCTTGGCGTCCTGCGGGTCGAGGATGCCCTTGATGATCATCGGGCCTTTCCAGAACTCACGTATCCACTCCAGGTCTTTCCAACTGATCGACGGGTCGAAGTTGTTGGCCAGCCAGCCGACGTAATCTTCGAGGGTGGTGGGCTTGCCCAGGTACTTGGAGATATTGCCCAGGTCGTGCGGGCGGCCCATCACGCCGACATCCCATGCCCATTGTGGTTTGGTGACGGCCTGCAGCATCCGGCGCGCCGAGGCATACGGCCCGGACATGCCCGAGTGCGCATCCCGGTAACGTGCGCCAGGCGTCGGCATATCGACGGTGAACACCAGCGTCGTCACCCCGGCGGCCTGCGCCCGTTCCAGCGCATTGCGCATAAAGCCGCGGTCCTTGAGCACATAGAGCTGGAACCAGATCGACTGCGCGCTTTGCGACGCCACTTCCTCAATCGAGCACACCGACACTGTCGACAGGCAGAAGGGAATCCCCTTGTTGGCCGCCGCCTTGGCCGCCTGCACCTCGCCGCGCCGCGCGTACATGCCGGTCAAACCCACCGGGCTGAGGATGATCGGCATGGCGTGTTCCTGACCGAACAACGTGGTCTTCAAGCTCAGGCTATCCACGTTGCGCAGAATGCGCTGGCGCAGGCTGATCTCGGCCAGGTCCGAGCTGTTGGCGCGCAGCGTGTGTTCGGCATAGGCGCCACCGTCGATGTAGTCGAACAGGAAGCGCGGCAGCTTGCGCTTGGCGGCAGCACGGTAATCGGATGCCGACGAAATGATCATGAACAGTGTCTCCGCAGGGCAAAGGGGGATCACGGTAAGCAAACATCTGGCATGATAAAAACAACTTTTATCGCTAGCGTCCAGTCGCAAAAGGAATACCGATGAACCTGAGAACACTGCGTGTCTTCGTCGAGGTGGTGCGCCAGGGCGGGTTTTCCCAGGCGGCGCAGGTGGTGTCGCTGACCCAGTCGACGGTGAGCAAGGCGGTCAAGACCCTGGAAGACGAGCTGGGCGCGCCGCTGCTTAATCGCCTGGGCCACAAGAATGAACTTACCGCCGCCGGCGAAATTGCCTACCGCCGTGCCCTGGTGCTGCTCGCCGAGCGCAGCGACCTGGTCGCCGAGATCAACGACCTGCGCGAGCTCAAGCGCGGCCTGCTGCGCATCGGCCTGCCGCCAGTGGGATGCGGCGTACTGTTCGCGTCCATGTTCGCGACCTACCGCAACCGCTACCCGGACATCGATATCGAACTCACCGAGCACGGCAGCAAAAAACTGCGCGAATGCCTGGAAGCCGGGGAGGTCGATCTGGCGGCCCTGCTACTGCCGGTGGACGAAGGCTTCGACTACCAGCCCGTGCGCAATGAGCCACTGATGGCCGTGCTGCCTATGAGCCATCCGCTCGCGCGGCGCAAGCGCATTGATTTCACCGACCTCGCGGATTCACCGTTCATTCTGTTCGAAGCCGGTTTTGCCCTGAACGCATTAATCCTAACCGCCTGCGAACGCAAGGGCGTGACGCCCAGGGTGACGGCCCGCAGCGGGCAGATCGACTTCATCGTCGACCTGGTGGCGGCAGGGCTGGGCGTCGCCTTTCTGCCACGCATGCTCGCGCTCAAGCACCAGCACGCCGGCATCGCCCTGATCCCCTTGGACGAACCCCACACCGACTGGCACATCGCCCTGGCCTGGCGCGCCAGCGCCCACCTGCCACCTGCAGCCCGGGCCTGGCTGGACTTGGCCAAGGAAATGGCCGTCGCGGGGTAGAGGCGCACGCCAATTGTCCGAATGCGTCCGCCAGGCGCTACGGAGTGCTTGACTTATCCTTTTTAATCAGTAACATACGGCGAATTCCGCGATAGCTCAGTTGGTAGAGCAAATGACTGTTAATCATTGGGTCCCTGGTTCGAGTCCAGGTCGTGGAGCCAGACAAGGTTCCAGAGAAAGCTTTCAAAATCTCTGAAACCCCCGAAAACCCGCCCTCTGGCGGGTTTTTTCGTTTTGGCGTTCTGTCGGATTCCGGTGGATACCAGCCATTTTAAGGGTAGAGTTTGGGATAAAGGTCAGTTTGATAAAAGGGAGTACCCTTATGTCGCGTACTACTGCTCCACTCTCCGACGCCGCTTGCCGTTCGGCCAAGCCCACAGACCGCGCCTACAAGCTTTTCGACGGCGACGGCCTTTACCTTCTAGCCGAAAAGGCTGGCGTCTCAGATACGTCAAACCTGATGGCCGGGAAGGACTGACCTCATTCGGCAACTATCCCATCGTTGGCCTCGCGGATGCGCGCCGCAAGCGCTTGGAGGTCAAGCGAATGCTGGCGGATGGCATTGACCCTATAGGAGCCAAGAACCAAGCCAAGGCGGACGCTCTGATCAAAGGCCGCACCTTTGAAAGCGTTGCCCTCGGCTGGCACACGGAAATGTCAGCCAAGTGGGCACCGGACTATTCCAAGACAGTGATGAGTCGCCTCAAAACTCATCTCTTCCCGCTGATCGGCGCACGCGCCATTGTCGACCTTGATACCCACGACCTTATGCGGCCCCTGGAGGCGATTAAGAAGCGCGGAACGATAGACATTGCTTTAAGGGTACAAAACTACCTGCAGAGCATCATGCGCGAGGCAAAGCGCCTCCGGCTTATCGCCGTAAACCCTGCTTACGACCTCGTAGGCTCGATCAAAGCCTCGCGGGTCGTCCACCGCCCCGCCTTATCCTTATCGCGTTTGCCTGAATTGCAGGAACGGATCGACACCTATAAAGGCCGCGCACTTACCCGGCTGACGGTCTTGCTGTCGCTGCACGTGTTTGTACGCTCCAGCGAGCTGCGTTTCGCCCGCTGGAGCGAGTTCGACCTCAAACGTGGCGTCTGGGAAATACCCGACACGCGACCAGCGTTGGAAGGCGTACCCTTTTCCACAAGGGGTACGAAGATGGCAGGCGATATCCATCTTGTACCCTTATCGCCGCAAGCGATCGCCCTGCTCGAGCTGATCCACGTAATCACAGGCAAATTTGACTTGGTGTTCGCAGGCGATACTAAGTCTTGGAAACCAATGTCCGAAAACACGGTGAACAGCGCGCTTCGGAAGATGGGGTACGACACCAAATCCGAAATTTGCGGGCACGGGTTTCGTTCGATGGCCTGCAGCGCACTGATCGAGTCAGGTTTGTGGACGGACACAGCCATCGAGCGGCAGATGAGCCACAAAGAACGTAACAACGTCCGCGCCGCTTACATCCATAAGGCCGAGTTCATCGAGGAACGCAGGCTGATCATGAACTGGTGGAGTCGCTACCTTGAGGCTAATCAGCAGAAACATGTCAGCCCACGCGAATTCGCCAATCAGACGGGTGCGAATGTCACTCGCCTAAAAGCAAAACGTGGCGCAACTGAATAAGTGCTCGGTCCTCATATCTCAGTGATCCGTTTGTCCACGCGGGTCCATCCAAACAGGGCTGCAAAGCCGCCCTGTTTGGATGGACCTCACTTACAAAATCTAAAGCCCACGCAATTGCCTGTGGAGAACCACTGATTTCCATTAGTGGATAATTCCATTCACAGCCGCAGAACTCCCCAAAATTCGAGCCTTGACCCTAATTCTCCACAGGCGTAGAAAAGGTCGGGCAAAGCGCTGTCGCTGACAGCAACCCAGGTAGCCAAAACCTTTAAGGCTACGCCACATCGTGGTGGTTCTCCCAAAGTGCGATTAGCGTCCGGCGGCTCGCACGGTCACTCACCAAGTGATGGATGTCTACTTCAGATCATTGCCATTGCGGCAAATACATCCCCTACCCAGCTGCCCTGCAGCCTAACTCGTACAAGGCGTTGCGGCATTCCCCCTCGTGACAATCGGCGTGACAAACACCGAAGTCATCAGCAACAGCGATACAGATGATGATGCCGCAGCCCACGGAATGGACTGCACCTGACTGACAGTCAGGCATGCCCCGGTCATCTCTTCACTGCCTTCACCCGACTCAGGATCTCGCGGCGCCGGTCTCGTCAGCCAGTGCAGTCTCCACCCGCCCACTTCTGCGGAAGTGTTCAGGAGGCCAGATCATGAGATGCCCAAGCTCCCGGTCGTAAAGAGCCGCCAGTCCCGCGTTAGTGGACAACCCTCGCAGGTCGCAGGGGCCTTGATCCCTGATAACACTCAACATTCGTGGCGGGATGACGTGAGGAAGGTTTTAAACGTATTGGCTTCGAGAGGAGTTCAATCATGGCACTGGTGGGCAGGCGAAATAGACGCAATTTTGGCTATGGCCGGCAACTGAGCTATGCAGGGCCGCAAGCGCTAAAAGATCTGTTTGGCGGCGGGTATTATGGGACTGTCAAAGCGCACAGTGATCGGTGGCAGACGTTTGTGCGCTGGTGTCGTTCGGAGGATGGGCCAGGGTGCAACGATGCGCGAAAAATTGTTCGGCAGACCTTGCTGGACTACGCCGGGTATCTGCGGCGGCAAGTCGAACAAGGAGCTATCGGCATCGCGACCGCGCAAAACCGATTGTCCAGCGCGAACCTGACCATGGCCGCGCTTCGAGGTGATCAGTATGTGAAAGTGCCGAGTCCGAGCAAGGCGCTGGGAATGCAGCGCACTAGCATCCGCACGACAGCCCCACAAGGCCAGGATCGCGAACACGTGATGCGCATCGTCGAGACGCTCAGCGAACAGCATTCTCGTGCCGCGGCCATCGCTCTGTTGGCGCGCGCCACCGGCATGCGGCTGCGCGAAGCCATTTTGGCCGACTTAACGCGCTTAAACGTGAGGCCGAGCACTACGGCAAGATCAACATCCAGGATGGCACTTACAGGCTCAGGCACTGCTGTTGCGGAAACTGCCCGGTGTAATGCCGACTACTTTTTTGAAGGCCCGGGTCATGTGGCTTTGATCGAAGAAGCCGCAAGTGAATGACGCTTCTGCGAGACTGGACCCGGTGCGCAGCAGTTTTTGGACCTGGGCGATTCTTTTCTGGATTTGATAGCTGTGGGGGGAGACGCCAACGCTTTTTTTGAACACCCGGATCAGGTAAAGAGGGTCAAGGTTCACCAGTTGCGCCAGTTCTTCCAGCGACAGATGTTTGTCGAACTCGTCTTCGAGCGTCCTCTTGATCTTTTGCACTGCGTGCTGCTCAGCCGCGCTGACTGATTCGATGGGCGCTCCGCTGCGCTCGAAAAGCTCTGTCACCAGATCCAGAAGGATAGTTTCCCGTTCAAGACTGGATGGGGATTTTTCAATGAGTTGATGTTGATGCAAAAAGATCCGGGCGAAGTCGGGGGCCTGGCTCAGAGCTGTTTGAAAAAGATGAATATGATCGTCTGAAAAGCGCCCTTGAAACACCACGCGATTGACCCATTCGGGGTCGATATAGAGCATTCGATACATCCAGCCCTCATCGTGGCCTGGCAAGCCGTCGTGGATCTCCCCAGGAGTAATGGTGACCACACTGCCAGCGACCCCAATGTAGTAACTGCCGCGATAAAATAGCTTTTCAACACCGCTACTTATAACGCCGATAGCGTATCGATCATGTGAATGTCGGCCGAAAGATTGGGTACTATAACGCGCAGATAGCAACTCGCAGTCGCCTTCGGGTATACGCCAGAATTGAACAAAATCCTTATCTTTTTGAGGCGCTTTATCACTGCGAATCCCGTCCATCAATTGTCCAGTTTTGTGCAATACGTATGAAAAAAAGGTCGCTAAATTTAGCACCTATTTCATAAAACAAGCTAGGGGATGCGATGTCTACAAAACTGGTAGTTGGGGATTTTAATAAGTCGTCATGGTCATTTCGTGCGTGGCTGGTTCTTGTGACAGCCGACGTTTCGTTTGAAACCCTTCAGCTGAAACTGGAACAGAGCGACACCCGCCAGCAAATCCTCGAACACTCGCCTTCTGGCCGAGTCCCGGCACTGTTACTCAATGGCATAGTGATCAACGACAGCCTGGCCATCAGCGAATACGTTGCCGACGCCTATCCTGGCGCCAACCTCTGGCCCCAGGACCCGCAGGTCAAAGCACTCGCCCGCGCCGCAGCGGCGGAGATGCACTCCGGCTTCACTCACCTGCGCACACAGATGTCGTTCGGCCTGAACACCGGTGATACCCCTGAAACGCTTACCGCCGAGACGCGTGAAGAAGTCATGCGCGTGTTCGATATCTGGAACAACCTGCGCGCGCTGAGCGGTTCGAAGCAGTTCCTCTGCGGCGACTTCGGCATTGTCGATGCCATGTTTGTTCCGGTGGTATTTCGTTTCCGTCGTTATGGCATTGCCATACCGGCACAACTGCAGGGATATGTCGACAACATCCTGGCGTATGCACCGGTACAACAATGGTTGAAGCTGGCCGCACAAGAAGTTTAAAGAACAGCACTACCGATATCGATTAACGATAACTACAAACAATTTTTGTTGACCGCATGCAGGAAAGACCTCAGGGGCTTTTCTGCTTTGCCGAGTCTGACTTTTGTAATAAATGGGGATAAGGCTGTGAGCGTTCATAAAGTTAATACCAGTGATTCAGGGCGTGACGGGCAAGTCTACGATGTCATCGGTATAGGCTTTGGGCCCGCGAACATCGCCTTGGCCATTGCCCTGGAAGAATTAGGCTTTGCCGGAACACGCCTGTTCCTGGAGCGCCAGGGCAGTACGAAATGGCAACCGGAGATGATGCTGTCGGGCAGCGATATCCAGAATCATCCGAGCCGCGATCTGGTGACGCCACGCAACCCGCGCAGCCGCTACACCTTCACCAACTTCCTGTTCGAAAATGATCGGCTTTTCGAGCACCTCAATCTTGGTTTGGAGTTTCCGCTGCGCAGCGAATTCGCCGAGTACGTGCGCTGGGTCGCGGGTTTCTTTGCCAAAGACGTGGCTTACAACCAGGCCGTGACATCGATTCAGGCAGACCCTGTCAGCAACCTGTATTGCGTGACGACGCAAACCGGGAGCAAGTTTTTTGCCCGCTCGCTGGTCGTCGCACCCGGGCGGACACCCGTGATCCCGCAGGCATTCACCGACTGCGCCGCCGACCAGGTTTTCCATTTGACCCAGTACCTCGGGCGGTTGGTGCAACTGGCGCAACAGCGCGAGTTGAAGCGGGTCGCGGTAGTGGGCGGCAGCCAGAGTGCGATCGAGATCATGCTGCACCTGCGCCATAGCTACCCGCACCTCGAGATCATCAACATCCAGCGCGGCTACGGCTTCCGCCTCAAGGACACCAGCCAGTTCAGCGAGCACGTGTACTTCCCGTCCTTTGTCGACCATTACTACAACAGCTCCGCCGAAGCGAAGAAGAACATCAACCGCCACTTGCATTACACCAACTACTCCGCCGCCGACGCCGACGTGATCTCGGAGTTGTATGTAGGCATGTATGAAGACAAGTTGCAGGGCAAAAACAGAATCACCATCAAGAGCTTCAGTAACATCGAGGCTTGCACAGCCACCGGGCACAGCTACTCACTGACGCTACTCGACACCCAGGCCGGGACCACCGAACAACTACCTGAGTTGGACGCTGTCGTGCTGGCTACCGGATTCCGCAATCTAGGCACCGGCGCACAGGACGAACGTTTCCCCTCCATTCTGCGCGACCTGGCCGAAAGCCTGGACTGTGATGCCCAGGGCGTGATTCGCATCGGGCGCGATTATCGCCTGCCCGCGCGCACAGGCTGCAACTTGCCGGCGCTTTACCTCAATGGCTTGTGCGAGTCGTCCCACGGCTACGGCGATGCCGGCTCTTTCAGCCTGTTGTCGCTGCGGGCCCGGGATATTTTCACGTCGTTGAGCGAACAACTGGGGCTGGAAGACGCCGCAGAAAAAATCGCCTGAGTCGCCTTTAATCGCACGCACCTCGCCCCCTTATATGAGTAGGCCGTAAATGGAAATTTCAGGAATGGATGAGTTGGGTATATTTGCCGAGGTCGAGTCCCAGGCGCGAAGTTATTGCCGCAGTTTCCCCGTGGTCTTCGACCAGGCTCAGGGCAGCTATCTCTACGACCTCAAGGGTCAGGCCTACATCGACTTTCTAAGTTGCGCCGGCTCGGTCAACTATGGTCACAACCCTAAACCGGTCAAGGCAGCGGTAATCGACTACTTGCAGCGTGACGGGATCCAGGCGGCGCTGGACATGCACAGCCGGGCCAAGCAGGAATTTCTCTTCAACTTCCGCAAGATCATTCTTGAGCCACGGGCGCTGTCTTACAAAATGCAGTTCACCTCGCCCACGGGCACCAGTGTGGTGGAGTCGGCCATCAAACTGGCGCGCAAGGTCACCGGGCGACAGCACATCGTAGCGTTCACCAATGGCTTTCACGGGATGTCGAACACCTCGCTGGGGCTGACCGGCAACCGCGATAATCGCCAACCTGGCGTCGACCCATATGTGTTCCGCATGCCCTACGACGGTTATCTGAAAGGTCTGGATTCCGTCGAGTATTTCGAACGTTTGCTGAACGACAACAGCTCCGGCATGGATCTTCCGGCGGCGGTGATTCTGGAAACCATTCAGGGCGAAGGCGGGATCAACGTAGCGTCCGCCGACTGGCTGGTGCGCTTGCGCAAACTGACGGCCAAGCACGACATCCTGCTGATCATCGATGATATCCAGGCCGGTTGCGGTCGCACCGGGACCTTCTTCAGTTTCGAGCCGTCCGGTATCACCCCGGACATGGTCTGCCTGTCGAAATCTCTCAGTGGTTACGGACTACCGTTCGCCCTGCTGCTGCATCGTCCAGAGCTGGATCAATGGTCGCCCGGCGAAGACAACGGCACCTTCCGTGGCAACACCCTGGCCTTCGTCGCCGCGACCAATACCTTGCAGGAATTCTGGAGCGACGACCGTCTCGTCAAGCACATCCAGGCCAATGAAATGCTCCTAAAGACCTGGCTCGCCAATGTCACCGAGCGCTTCGCGGTGCATATCAAGCAGGTGCGTGGGCGCGGGCTGTTTTATGGCATCGAGTTCCACGATGCGTCATTGACCGCCGCGGTCACGCGCGCGTGCTTTGCGCGCCGATTGATCATCGAGCGCTGCGGCCCGGAAGATCAGGTGCTCAAGTTAATGCCGGCCCTGACCATCGACGCAGAAACCCTGCAGACCGGACTGGCGAGCATTTTTGAGGCCATGCAGCAGGTACTGGAATACCCCTCGTCCAGCGAATCGGACACTGATACAGATACGTTGCGCTTTTACCAATGAGGTCTCCCATGTCGACTAATAACAACCGGGCAATCATCGAGCTGACCATCGGCGGGCTGATGCTCAGCCTGTCAGCACTGGCGGTGGCTTTCGCACATATTGGCGCCGGTGGTGCCGGATTCTATCGGATGCTGATCGCCTCGATCCTGTTCTTCCTGCTCCTCAAGGTGCGCAAGACGCCGGTGCGACTGAAAAGCGCCAAGGCCCAGCTCTACACCGCATTGGCCGGGGTATTTCTGGCGATCGACCTGGTGCTGTGGCATCAGAGCATCTACATCGTTGGCCCGGGCATCGGCTCGATCCTGACCAACTGCCAGGTGTTCTTCATGACCTTGCTGGGGCTGTACCTGTTGAAGGAAAAGCCCTCGATCTACTTCCTGATTTCCATCTCGCTGGCCTTCGTCGGGCTGTACCTGTTGCTGCTGCCGGAGATGACCAGCGGAGTCGGGATCAAAGGCGTGGTGTATGGGGTGCTGTCGGGGCTGGCGTATGCCATTTGCGTGTACTTCTTGAAGATCAACACCCAGCTGCCTGATGGTGGCGGTGACAAGATTGCGCAGATGCTCAACTTGAGTCTGTGGGCAGCCCTGGTATTGCTGGTATACGCGCTGGCGACCGGGGAAAGCCTGGCCATCGTGGACGGACAAACCCTGGTGATGCTGGTGATTTACGGGGTGCTGGTGCAATTCGTCGGTTGGCTGCTGGTCAATCGTTCGATCGGCGCCATCAGCCTGGGGCTGGCCGGACTGATCCTGCTGCTCGAACCGGTGATCACTTACTTCATCGACGTCGCTTTTCTCGGCAAGGCAAGCTCCTCGCTACAGATTGCCGGCGCGCTGCTGACTATCTTCGCGGTGTACATCGGCTCAATCAAGCCGCCGGAAAAGGCTCAGAACTTACTCGAGGCTATCTGACGGATGGGGTGTCACGGCATCTGTGAACCTGGATGCGTGCCCCCAATCGATAAGCTACGTGCAGGCCCACAAGGTTTGCGCGTAGTCGTTTATATCCGTTGCGGCCAACTTCCCGGACCGGGCAGATCGTGCCAGCTCACAAAAAAGGTCGAGAAAAAGCTGCTGAATCTCCGGCTAATCGTTCTTTTGGAGTCGCTATTCAGCGAACCTTGTCAGCTATAGGCGGGCTCTTATCAAGAGCCTGGCATATCTGTCTTTTATTTTGCCCGGCAAGATATTTTCAATTTTCCGAGCGATCATTGTTCGTTAGCATCCAATCATCATGCCTTGTGTGAGCTTGCGCATGGATTGCCAGGGTTTGCCTTGCAGCATCTTGGGATCGACCGACGATAGCAGCTGTTGCTAATTGAAAAGGTGTGATGGCTAACTGAATCGCCGAAGTCTAGAGCAAACTATGGTCAACGTCAGTGCCATTTGTTAGCCAGCATAGACGCGTGTCACTTTGTAAAAACTGTCAAACTAATGCAATGATCGGTAAGCGGGATGGACGCAACTGTGGTGTTCATAGTGACCCAGGAGTTTCCATAAAACCTCGGATTAATTAGGATAACCTTAGGGATATAGTTTTATATATTTTGTAAAATGTCTTTGTAAAACATTTGCTTATTCTTCTATTCGAGTCCAAGTCGTGGCCAGACATTGAGAAAAGCCTGCAGAGATGCAGGTTTTTTTTGCCTGGGATTTGACCCGGCAATCCAGGCGCACAACGTGATTTGCAGGAAGCCGTCTCACGACCAGAACCTAACCGGTGACAAATGAATGTCCGACTATTATAATTTGATTATCATTGACCGATTTAGGGTACAGGCAATTCCATGGAAAATAAGACTGCACGACTAACTGTGCTCATTGATCCCGTCAAGAAAAAAGCCCTTGAGGAGCTTTGTGCGTCTCAGGATTTGACGCCTTCTCAGGTCGTTCGTCAGCTTATTAGGGACTACCTGGAGACGCATGGCGTGTCCTACGCTACCAAAAGCAAAATTGCGGCCAATGGCAAATAATTCATCCCTGTATGAGCGGGCACGACAAATGCCTGCTCATTGCGCCTCATTCACTCCCGCCTCCACGTCTAGTCCTGAGTCTCGTTAATCTGGACATGGCTGACCAGTGCGCCGCTGAAGTCAGCATGATAATGCTGTGAACCAAGCGCCTGAAGAATCCCTGCCTTGTCGAGCTTGCCAAGCACTTTCGCGTTGGCTTCGCACAGCTTTACGACAATGCTGCGTTTTTGCAGTTGCTCTATGACTTCGAGCAGCGTTTGCAGGCCCGTGATATCCATAAACGGCACTCGCTTCAGGCGAATAATCAACGTCCCGGGGTCGGTGTGCGTTTGAGCCAAAGCACGCTCAAGGGTTTCTGCTGCGCCAAAGAAAAGGGGCCCCTCAATGGTGTAAACCAAAACACCGGGAGGAAGATGTGTATGTCCATTCATGCGCAACTCCACCTCCAGTTCTTTTTCGACCATGGGCTGTACCTCCACAGAGGAAGCCATGCGACGCATAAATTGCAGCATGGCGAGAATGACCCCAATGTTCACGGCGATCGTCAGATCACTGAAAACGGTCAGGCTGAAGGTGATTAAAAGAATGGCAACGTCGGCTTTGGGGGCTCGCTTGACCATGCGCTTGAAGTGCTTCAGTTCGCTCATGTTGTAAGCGACCACGAACAAGATCGCGGCCAGCGCGCAAAGTGGGATATCCGAAGCCAAAGGAGCCAAGAAGAAGATCAGCAAAATCAACGTGAGGGCGTGCGTAATACCCGCGATTGGGCTATTGCCGCCATTGCGGACGTTGGTTGCTGTTCGAGCGATCGCACCCGTCGCAGCAAAGCCACCAAACAGCGGGGTAATCAGGTTGGCTATGCCTTGGCCGATTAACTCCTGATTGGAGTCATGTTTGGTGCCGGCCATTCCATCGGCGACAACCGCCGACAATAGCGACTCGATCGCCCCCAGCATCGCGATCGTAAACGCAGGGCCAATCAACTCAATGACCTGTGGCAGGGTCATTTCAGGAAGGCCTATTTTGGGAAGCCCTTGAGGAATGCCCCCAAAGGCACTCCCGATCGTGGCCACGCCGTCGAATTGAAAATAGGCATGCAATGCCGTCACCACGACCATGGCGATCAGGGGGCCAGGAACGCGCCTTACGCCGGGCAGTCTGGGTGTGAGGATCACCAGTGCCAGGCTCAACAGGGCTAACAGTGTCGTGGGTACATGAAGGCTGGGGAATGCCTGGATGAGGTGCCACAGCCGCTCGTGGAAATGCTCGCCACTGATTTTTGGCAAGCCCAAAAAGTCTTTCCATTGGCCAACCCAAATGATCACCCCGATGCCGGCAGTGAATCCAACAATAACCGGGTCAGGGATGAACTTGATGAGCGCGCCAAGCTTGGTGATACCGAGCAGTAATAAAATTACCCCGGCCATCATTGTCGCGACCTGCAAACCATCAACGCCGTACTTGGCCGTCACGCTGGCCAGAATGACGATGAACGCCCCTGTGGGGCCAGCAATCTGAAGCCGGCTTCCGCCGAACAGCGAAACCAGCAAGCCACCCACAATGGCCGTGTAGATCCCTTGTTCCGGCTTGACGCCGGAGGCGATGGCAAATGCCATGGCCAAGGGCAGCGCCACGACGCCGACGATGACCCCCGAGACGATATTTCTAAGCCAATGTTCGCGCCCTAACAAGCCCGCTTTCCAAGCTTCTCGTATCGCAATCATGACTAGCCTCGTTTTGGTGGCATGTGCATACTATTCACACGATGTGATAATAGCAAAGCAATTGGCCTGGCCTCGGTACACCTCCTGCGACGCTCTAGATTAAGTGTTCAGAGCGCTAAACCACATACTCGGAGACCCCGCATGAAACGCGAAGATGTCAAAACCAAACACGGGGAAGGCATGCACTTCGACACCCACGTGATAGCCAACCCGGCCAACACGCACGAGTGGATCATTCTTTTCAAAAAGGATGCAGGGAGAAGCTATTTTCTGGTCAATGAAAACGAGGAAATAGAGTCATTTGGACGCCTCGATGATCTGATCCATGAGCTTCGCGAGCTGGGTATCAAGTCCGCCGAAGTTCACTTCTGACAGCCGCACTCAGAAAGTTTGATCATGTCTGTAAAGATTAAGCTCTGTTAAAGAAAGAATCGACGCCCCCCATCCTTTCCCGCGAATTCACCCTGCCTCGTCTAACGCGGATCAACGCTGATCCGGACCAATGAGCCACGCCGACGCCCTTATGTAACCGGGTCAAGCACTCGCACGATTGTCGAAGTGCGTGGGTCAGCGTCCAGGACGCAATGAGAAAACCCTGAATCCCAATGTGCCGTGCTTAGGTCGTGGCACATTGGACATTCGCGCGCGCAAAAAAAATGGCCACACAAGGTGGCCTAAGACGGGTTCAAGCATAGAAGGGCTCTATTGGCCAAAAAATGCAGGCCCGCCCTGAAGTCTTAGGGCCAATAGAGTGGGTCTGATGGCTGATAAACCCCTTCATCAGCAGCATTCAAACCGGCAATTTGATCCTGGTTGGTGGCTCAGGATCTCATTGCCTTGCATTATAATAGTGTTAGCATAGGATTGTAATCAACGTCTAATTAGGGGCTCGCATGACTACCGACTTCAAAAAGGCTGCACTGGATTACCATGAGTTCCCAACCCCAGGAAAAATCGGCATTGCGCTGACCAAGCCTGCCGACACCGCCGCCCAGCTCGCACTGGCGTACAGCCCTGGCGTAGCCGAGCCCGTTCGCGAAATCGCGCGGGACCCGGAGAACGCCTATCGCTTTACCGGAAAAGGTAATCTGGTGGCCGTGATCACAAACGGTACGGCCATTTTGGGCCTCGGCAATCTAGGCCCCTTGGCCAGTAAGCCGGTCATGGAAGGCAAAGCGTTGCTGTTCAAACGTTTTGCCGGCATCGACTCGATCGATATCGAAGTCAATGCTGAGAGTTCCCAGGCCTTTATCGACACCGTCGTGCGTATTGCGGACACCTTTGGTGGCATCAATCTGGAAGACATCAAAGCCCCTGAGTGCTTTGAAATCGAAGAAGCACTGATCGAACTGTGCAGCATCCCGGTCTTCCATGACGACCAACACGGCACCGCCATCGTCACCGCGGCCGGTATGCTCAATGCGCTGGAGATTCAGGGCAAAACGCTGGAGAACGCGAGAATCGTTTGCCTCGGCGCGGGTGCCGCAGCCACGGCCTGCATGCGTCTGCTGCTCAGTCTTGGCGCGCAAAAAAGTAATCTGTATATGGTCGATCGCACCGGTGTCATCCACTCCGCCCGCAAAGACCTCAACCCATACAAAGCACAATTCGTTAACGACGGTGGCCCGCTTACGCTGATGGAAGCCATGAGCGGTGCTGACGTGTTTGTGGGGCTGTCTGGAGCCAATCTGCTTCCGGCGCAAGCGCTGGCGGCAATGGCTCCCAAGCCGATCGTGTTTGCCTGCTCAAACCCCGACCCTGAAATCAGCTACGAACTGGCCATGGCCACACGTGATGACCTGATCATGGCGACCGGTCGTTCTGACTACCCGAACCAAGTTAATAACGTTCTGGGCTTTCCATTCATCTTTCGCGGGACCCTGGATGTTCGGGCAACCCGGATCAACGAAGCGATGAAAATTGCAGCAGTGGAAGCACTGCGCCAATTGGCCAAAGAGCCAACCCCTGTGGAAGTGCTGCAAGCATTCAATGTCGATAAGCTTGAGTTTGGGCGCGATTACATTCTCCCCAAAGCACTTGATGCTCGCCTGCTCGGCGCAATCGCCGGCGCAGTGGCCAAGGCCGCTATCGACACCGGCGTTGCGAAGCTGCATTACCCAACGCACTACCCGCTGTAAGCTGAGATCAATCAGGCTGATGTGCGGCAGTTGCACGACCTTTTGCACGGTTGGCAACTGTCGCACTCAGTGTGCATTCGGCCGCCGCAGCGCCTGAATATCGACAGCCCGCCATTTGCAAGATCATCCGTTCTTGAATGATCCGAGCCACAACTGGTCTTCTTTTATGCCTGCCTAAAAGCCACCTCACCCTGCCACGCACAGGCGTTCTAAGACCTTTGTCTCATCGGGAAAACGCTGCTTTCCACCACGTGGAATTAGCATTGTATGTTAATATTATGCGCGTCATCGGTGGAGCAAATGACTGCACGCTTGATCCGGGCGCTCGCTCGTAGCAGCCGCATTCATGCCCGTTTTGTGCGACGCGAGAGCCGACACCCACTCAGGTCGCTCGTCAATTGATCCGTGATGACCTGCGCAGTCACGGCGCGGAGGATGACACACGGCACTCTGCCGCGGTGAAAGCCGTCAGACAGTCAATGCCTATCAGCAGACTCGTGACACCAGTCTCAATGCCCCCATCAAAACAGCAGGCTGACAAAGCGCTGTTAAGGAAGAGACCATGAGCAAAACCATCGCAATCATCAAGGGTGACGGCATCGGCCCTGAGATCATGCAAGCGACGCTACGCGTACTCGATGCCCTTGACTGCAATCTTCAGTATGACTTCGTTGAGGCCGGTTTGGAGGCCTTGCAGCAGCATGGGCAACTGATGCCGCCCGTGTCCATCGAGACGATCGCCAAACACGGTGTCGCACTCAAAGGCCCTCTGACCACGCCGATTGGCCGCGGCTTCTCCTCGATCAACGTCCACCTTCGCCGCCACTTCGATCTCTACGCCAACGTCCGGCCGGCGATCAGCTTCCCTGGCACTCGTTCACGCTTCGAAGATATCGATATCATCACGGTGCGCGAAAACACCGAAGGGGCGTACCTGCCAGAAGGGCAAAGTATTTCGGAGGACGGCGAAGTTGCTCTGGCGAGCATTCGCGTCACGCGCACAGCCTCGGAACGCATCGTGCGGTACGCATTTGAGCTGGCTCGTAGCAAAGGCCGTAAGAAAGTGACCGCGGTACACAAGGCCAACATCATCAAGTCGTGCTCCGGGTTGTTCCTTGAGGTGGCGCGTGAAGTTGCTGCGGATTATCCGGAAATCGAATTCCACGAGATGATCGTGGACAACGCCTGTATGCAGTTGGTGATGAACCCCCATCAATTTGATGTCATCGTCACCACCAACCTGTTTGGCGACATCCTTTCAGACTTGTGCGCAGGCCTGGTCGGTGGGTTGGGCTTGGCGCCGGGGTCCAACATTGGCGCCGATGCGGCCATCTTCGAAGCGGTCCATGGCTCGGCGCCGGACATCGCCGGCAAGAACATCGCGAACCCATGTGCATTGTTGTTGGCTGCCGCAGACATGCTTGATTACCTAGGCATGGTGGACAAGGGGACACGCGTGCGTACCGCTATCCGCGCTGTTCTGGAAAACTCCCGTGATCAAGTGACACCCGATATGGGTGGGGCCGGTACCACTGAGTCCTTCGCTGACGCCTTGGTGGCCTACGTGCGCGGCTAAATAGCGCATCAGGAAACACGCGCGTCGTCCGATTCGCCAGCTCACTACGAGCTGGCGATTTTCTGCGTGTGTTCCACGCTGACCTACCCAGAGGGCAGCCTGCCGGGTTAAATCTTCTTATGCCCCACGGGCCGATCCGGCCATCCCTCAGTGTTCTTGCACCGTCGAGCGCTGTGCAACATGAAAATCAATTCGACTGACTAAGTTCCACGGCGCGCTACGGAAGTAGCAATACTGTGTTGTCGTAACGTTAGCGTTAATAGAAATTCATTAAATATTATTGTTTGCTGCTATCGCGCTTGTCGGCGGACGACAATGCTCGAGGGAATGAGTGCGGCGCTTCAATACGCTCTTTTAGCTTTTCTGCGTAATCTTTTGCGCCCTGCTCATTGCGAAATTGAATGCGCCTGGCTCCAATGCACACAGACCATAGGTGTTCACTCTGGCTAGACAGCTGCTCGATTTTGACGGACATGACGACACTCCAAGGAAAACAATTCAAAAGTGAATTTCAGCAACCTTGATACCGATTTCTCGCAGTTCATGAATCAAATCATCAAGGTACCGAAAGGGTTCGATTTCTTCGTTGTCATTGACTAGGAAGAAGCTTCTTCCTGCATCCTTTTTAAAGAAGACGATCCACTCCTGTGTGTTGGCCGGGTTGGCAATCAAATGGGTATCAAACTGAATGCCTTCAGCGTATTTGGTTTTTACGTCCTCACGTTTCATACGGGTCTCCAAGCGCTCACGTATTGCTGTTCTCATGCATGTATTTGCCTCCCCGCAATTGATTAAAAGACCTCAGGCCCTGCCTGAAGCAGGGGCGAGTCGATTGCCTTTCTATTATCATTGCATGATAATATTATGCACATATGAGCCGCTGGAGGCTAGTCATCAGCAGGATTGTCGAGGCACCTGAGCCACGAGGGGTCGAGTAGGTCCGCCCAAGGCGCGGCTTTGAAGGTGCATGACCATGCGGCCGGTTTTCCGTGATTGTTGAAGACCCCATAGGGCGTCATGCGCAAAGGCTCCAGATGAGTGCCTCGCAGCCGCGGATCTCCTTTGCTTTTGATGCAACGCGTAAGGTTTTTGAATTTTAAGGACGGCAGTCATCATGCGGAAAACAGCAATTGAGAAGCGCCTTCCGCTGAATGCTCCGACCCTGGAGCCAGGGCAACGAGTATTGGTTTGCCTTGAGCAATGCGTCGTCGTTCAGCAGCGAGAAACAAGAATCTATCAAGTTGTATTCGACTGCGAATCACCCAAAACGATTCGAATTTTTTGGGCAGAATATGAGTGGATTTTCATCGGCAGGCTTAAGCAACACGCCGAGAAAGATCCGTCATTGGAAAACTTCGTATCAACGCTAAGAGCGGGTCTAAAGACTGTCTGGCGATAAATACGGTTCTGATCGATAGCACGCGACTCCAAATCCAGCACAGACGGGCGTACGTCTTGCTGCTGCCGTGCTGATGGGGCATCGAAGCATTTGCATAAAGTACGAACTTGATTGGGATAATCGTAGGGATATACATCCGCAGGGTCTCATTGCAAAACAGATGCTTGTTTATCTATTCGAGTCCGGGGCGTGCCAGACAGAGAAAAGCCTGCAGCGATGCAGGCTTTTTTTGGCTTGGGATTTGCTCCAGCAATCCAGGCGCACAGCATGAGTGCGCGGAGTATCGCTTCAGTCCAGCAGGCGCTTCAACCCGGCGACGCCAACCGGCGGCTCCGCCGTCCAGGGCACCACGATGACGGCATGCTTGGTTTCGTCGGCCACCCTCGCCATTTGTTTACGCTCGCTATCCAGGCGCGCTCGCAGCAGCGGGTCTGTCGTATCGGTGGCCAGTAGCGACTTATTGACCACCCAGGCAAACGGTTCGATGTTGGCCCTGCGCAAGTCATCCTGCAGCGCCGCCGCCTGAGACACAGGTGTGGCTTCGGGCAGCGTCACGAGAATGATTTTGGTGTAGTCCGCATCTTGCAGGCGCATCAGTGGCGTGACGATGTGGTCCGAGGCTTTGCCTTTGAATTCGCGAACCATCTGGCGGTGATAGGCGCCTGTGGCGTCCATCAGTAGCAGGGAGTGCCCAGTGGGGGCGGTGTCCAATACCACGAATGCGCTTCTGGCTTGAGCAACCACGCGGGAGAACGCGTGGAACACCGCGACCTCTTCGGTGCAGGGGGATCGCAGATCCTCGATGAGCAAGGCTATTTCGTCTTCCGTCAGACCTGGCGCACGGGAAGCGACGATCTTGTCCACGTATTTTTGGGTCTCGACCTTAGGGTCGATGCGGCCGACGCTGAGTCCCTGCACCTCGGCGTTGAGGGTCACCGCCAGATGTGCTGCAGGGTCTGTCGTACTCAGGTGTACGGACTTGCCATGCTGCACGAGGCCCAACGCGATGGCGGCGGCAATGGTGGTTTTGCCAACACCGCCTTTGCCCATGACCATGATCAAGCCGTGCTGGTCGTGTGCTAACTCGGCGATCAACTCCGAGAGTGCGTGATATTCCAGGCGTGCCGGTGCCGGTGCCGGTGCTGCAGTGCTGGCTGGGCGAGCAAGCTCCGGGGTCAGCAGTGCGCGAAGCGCGGGCAGGCCTACGGAGTCGACTGCCTTGAGTGGGATGTAGTCGGCTGAAAGCTGGCGCAGTGACGCGGGCATCTCGTCGAGCGCCTGCTGGCCTACGGACTCGATCGCCGCTGCGATCGGGTCATGCAAATTGCTGCGTTTAAACACAGCATTCACCACCAGGCGCTGGTTTTTCAGGCCCAATTCACGGAGCTCATCGCTGGAGCGTGCCGCCTCGCCGAGCGCGCCTTTATCGGGGCGGGTCACCAGTACAACAGTGGTCAGGGCTGGATCGTTGAGCGCCGCCAATGCCTGATTGAATAGCTGCTCCTGCATTTTCAAGCCCGAGTGCGGCCCCAAACATGATGCACCACGATCATTGCCCTTCAAAAAACCGCTCCACGCTTTTGGCAGGCTCAACAGTCTGAGCGTGTGCCCCGTGGGCGCGGTATCGAACACGATGTGGTCGTAGGCAGCGCTGCCCTGCGACAGCAGGTGCGAGAATTCATCGAAGGTTGCGATTTCAGTCGTGCATGCCCCTGAGAGTTGCTCGCGCACCAGGGCAATGTCTTGATCGCTGGCCTGGGCGCCCATTTGCTCGATAACCCGGGCCCGATAGTCAATGGCTGCGGTCCCTGGGTCGATATTGAGCACGGACATTCCAGGCACGTGCGGCACCGCGACAGGCTGATTGCTTAACTCAACGCCGAGCATCTCATCAAGGTTCGAGGCGGCGTCTGTGCTGACCAACAGCACGTTCTTGCCTGCGTCAGCCAGTGCGATTGACACCGCTGTGGAGACCGACGTTTTGCCGACGCCGCCCTTGCCGGTGAAGAACATATATCGGGTGGGTTGATCGAGCAGTTTGAGGGTGGACTGCATGGCACGCTGACTCCCTTGCGGAGCATGACTGGGTATCGGAGTTTAGACCGGTGTTCAGAATCGCCAAGGTGGTCATATCAATCAAACGCTGATTTTTGCCGTCCAGTGAGCGCAATTGTCCGTCGCAGGAGGGCTGCAATGCGCACCCCAAGCCTAGAGCAGGGGCCACCCTGCGGCACTAACCTGGTTTTTCACGGTCAACAGCCCCCGCACCACCGTCGGTGGTCATCCGTTTACCCTTACCAAAAAGATCTAAAGCATGCACTTACGCAACATTGCAGTCGGGTTGTCGGCCCTTGTTTTGCTCTCGACCGGGGCCCACGCCCGCAGTCTGCCCAACCTCTATACCGCCACTGAGCAACGCGCGTCCTTTGATGGCTGTGCCGATCTTTTCCCCGCCGCGAAACCTATCAACACCGCCACCGTGCCTGCCGACATGCGCCCCCTGGCCCTGTGCTCGGACAATTTTGCGGTGCTCTATTCGCAGACCAGCAAGACGCCGCTGGTGGTGGTCGAGCGCCTGAATGCCGCGCAGTTGCAGGATGCCAAAGGTGAGGAGCGCACCAATCTGTTCTACCCCGACCCGCGCATCCCCACGGGTGGGCGCGCGGAGTTGAGTGACTACCGCAGCCAGCATCCGGCCGTCGACCGTGGCCACCAATCCCCGGCCGCCGACGCACCGAACGCCCATGCCATGGCACAGTCGTTTGCGCTGTCGAACATGGTGCCGCAAGACCCTGCCAACAACCGTAAGATCTGGAGCAAGGTCGAGGCGGATGTGCGCAAGTTCGCCAAGCGCGCCGGCGGCGATGTGTTTGTGTTCACCGGCCCGTTGTTCGACCCAGGCTACGGCACCATCGGCGACAACAAGGTCTGGGTGCCGACGCGCCTGTTCAAGCTGGTGTACGACGCCTCGTCGCAACGCGCCTGGGCTTACGTGCTGCCCAACGCGCAGACGCGTATCCAACGGCCGATGGACTATGACGCGTTCGTGAAGAGTACCGGGCTGAAGTTGCTCGGTAATCTTCCGGTCTCCGGGTCAGTAGGGCGCACGTAAGCGATGTGAGTCGCCCAGCGTCGCCGCTACGCTACATTGAACGTGCGAAACTCGACGGTGAGGTGACTTACTTCATGCACCGGTTTGAGGCGCTCACGAATGCTGTCGGCATTCGCTGTGGCGTGGCCGACGACGCTCACGATTGCCGCATGTACACCTGGCCCTACCTGCCAGACGTGCAAGTCGGTAATCCTCGCGTCGCCCGGTTGTTCCACCCGTTCCCGGATCTGCGCCGAGGCAAAACCGCCCAGATCGCCGACCTTGCCGGTGCCGAAGCTGAAGCGCGGGCTGGATGCGTGGCGCCGGGCATAGGCGTAGGCCGCGGCGGCTATGCCCAACGCACCCGCATGGGTGGCCATATGAAAACCGTCGGCCAGCAGGGCCATCGAACCGGTCAGGGCGCCGGCGGCGATTTTCGCGACCATCATCACTACCGTCGGCATCACCACCCATAAGGTGCGCTTGGTGTTTTCTTCGTGGGCCGAGCCCAGGAATACATGCTAGTGGGTATGACCGTGCGTGTGATCGAGGGTCATTTCGAGTACCGCCGAATGGCTTCAAGCAGCTCTTCTACGCCCTGGTTACGCTCTTCCTCGCTGAGGGATGGGTCCGCCACATGCGCCCGGGCATGTTCTTCGATGATTTCTTCCATCAAACCGTTGATGGCACCGCGTGTGGCGGCGACCAGGTGCAGGGTCTTGGCGCAATCGCTGTCCGATTCCAGTGCTCTTTCCACCGCTTGAATCTGACCGGCAATGCGTTTGACACGCTTGATCAGGCTGTCTTTGTTTGCCGCTATATGGCTCAAAATATACCCCCCCTACCTATGAGGTGCGGAGCATGGCATACCTGACCCCCCTCTGCAATATTTCACTCCGGGCGCCGATTCCCCTGAAGATCGGCCCCCTCGGTTTATACTCGATGGTCTCGTATTCAAACCCTTCCAACACGCGACCCCTCTGGCTGAACAATCTGTTCAAGCTACTCGAACATCCGAGCTAGACCCCATGGGGGCCTACGCATGCGTAAGCCCAGTCAACGTATCCGCAATGGTCTTAGTCCGTTGCGCGGTCCCCTCCGTCGCGCGGCTTGACGCCTCCAGCGCATCGAGCATTTCGCGCAAGGCACCGACGCCGCTGGACTGGTCTTCAATCTGCTGGGCAACCCGCTGGATTTCGCCGGACAGCAGGTCGATATCCACGCCGATTTCCGCCGCATTCTTGCGGGTGATTTCCGCCAGCTTGCGCACCTCATCCGCCACCACCGCGAAGCCCCGGCCCAGGTCGCCTGCGCGCGCGGCTTCGATAGCCGCGTTGAGCGCCAGCAGGTTGGTCTGGCCGGCGATTTGTTGAATTACCTGCACAATCGACTGGATACGCAAACTCGAACCGGCCAGGGTCCGCGCGCCGACCACGGCATCATCTGCCTGGCTGGACAAGCCCTCGACCGTCGCTCCGGCCTTCGCAGACACGGTGTTCTGCTGGTCGATGGTGCCAACCAGTTCATCCATCGAGGCGTGCAACTCGCCGGAGTAATGCTTGATCTGCGAGGAGATTTCCGCGTGTTGACGTTCGGCCTGGGCCAACACCTGGCCCAGGTCCGCCAGGCCCTCGAACACCGGCAAAATATTGCTGTCCAGCCCCCGGGTATTCAGGGCGCCGCTGAAGTCATTGTTTTTGAACGCCGCAATCTGCTTGACCACTACATGGTTCAATCCCGCCAGTTTATTCACCTGGCGGCGTAGGAAGAAGGCTTTGAACTCGCCGTAGTGCGCAATGAAATTGTCCGCGTACTCGTCGCTGAAGCTGGCGCCCTTGGCCACCCGAAAGAAGAAAATTGCGGTCAGTGTCTGGTTCAGGTTCAAGCCCAGGATTTCACCAAAGGTCGACATCCCTGCCAGCGGCACATCGCCAAACGTCCCGGCCATGCTGCCCAGTTCGGTGGCGTTGTTCAGCCTGCGCAAAATGCAGTCATTGAGAATGCCCGCCACCGGCTGCCCGCCCTTGCCGCGCAGAAACCGCTCGTAGTCCACGCGGGTGGCCTCACGCAACGGCGTTCGCCGCACCATCACCAACTCTTCGCCGGGTGCCACGTCGCAATACAACTGGACGATCTGGTGTTCATGGTCGATCCGCGCGATGGAGCGCACGAACAACTCATTGCCCACGCGGATGGCGAACGAATAATCCGCCAACTTCGATTCCAGCGCCTGGGGCGCGCAATTGAAGGCGTCACACAGCGCCTGCACCATGCTCTTGATATTGCCCGCGCTGTCGATCACCTGGTCAATCGTGCGGTCCTCTTCGGAGGCGGTCAGCACGTTGAAGGTCAAATCAGCCGGTTTGAAGTTCTGGCTTTTAAATACGCCAAAACGCACATTCGCGGCGGTCTTCAGGAACACGATCTGTGCGTGGTTCTGGTAACTGCGCTGGCCATCATGGATCAGCGTTTTCTGGAAATCCAACTTGCCCCCGGCCGACCCGCCGACAAACAGGCAGGGGAAACGCCCCGATTCATACAGCGCCTCCATGAAAAACGACTCCGACGCCGACAACCCGTCGAACACCACATAGGCCAGCGTGTCGCGATGGTCGATCGGTGTGCGTACCTGCACGCGCTTGATATTGCTCGTCAGCTTGGCAATCCGCTCCTTCATTCCCATGCGCTTGCCGCCGCTGCGGATGTCTTCACACTCCAGCGGCACCATCACCACTTCGGCGGAGGCGATCAGGCTGTCGTCAAACAGCTGCAGCACAATCCGGTCCCAGCGCTCGCCGGTGGTGCAATACAGCGAATTCGCCGCGTTGCACAACTCGCCAGCGGAGGTACACAGGCTGATGCTGGTTTGGGGGAAGCGGCGCTTGAGCTTGGCGGCGACCTGGTCGATGTCCAGGTGAGGGGAGATGAACCCGGTGATCAGTACAGGCGTGATGCGCAGGTTAGCCAATGAGGACTCCAGCTCATTGGCGGTGCAGGTGAGGGTGGCGGTGCCTTGACGATCGGCCCGGGCTTTTTTTAGGAAGTTGAGTGGATTCATGGCAGCGGGCTCGATCCAGTGAGGGGACGCATGCATTAGGCTTGCGGTTAATAAGGTTATCGGCCGATGTGGCGGGGACTGGAGGAGGAGAAGCGCAGAGGCGGAGAGTTGACGAGGTGCAGGGGGCCAATGTTTGCCGGCATTTACATTCAAACGGGTGGGTATCTCTGCACAACCCTGCAAGCACAGAAACAGCCTAAAAGTGGGGAAGGTAAGTGTGCGCATGTATAAAACCATGCGCTTGCTCAATCGATAAACGCTAAGTCTTTACGGTTGCGCTGTCCAAACGGCCAGTTCATAGCCATCGGGATCAATGAAGTGGAACCTGCTTCCACCGGGGAACGAAAAGGTTTCGCGGGAGATCACCGCGCCCACAGCCTTGAGCCGCCGCTGTGCGTCCTCGAGATTGTCCGAATACAAGATGACTAAAGGACCGCCCGGCCGCACCGGCTCTCCCGTGGTGAAACCACCGGTCAGCCGGCCATCGCTGAATTCCGTGTAGGTCGGGCCGTAGTCGACGAACGTCCATCCGAACGCGTGGCCGTAGAAAGTTTTACTGCGGGCAATGTCGCTGACATTGAATTCAATATTGTCGATCTGTCGATCTTGACCACGAACGCTCATGGTTGCCTCCTTGGCGAATGTCCAAAGCGGCGAGTGTAGCGGATCGGTCGTTGAAATGGCGCTGGGAGCAAGGCGCTAAGCCTTGCCATACGCCATGTACTCATTCTGCAACACGATGTGATCGGCCACGTATTTCGCATCATGCCAAACCCCGTAGATAAACGACGACGCCCGGTTCACCAGATTCGGCAGGCCCAGGAAGTAGATCCCGCTCTGTGCCGAAATCCCGCGTTTGTGGAACGGTTCGCCGTTCTCGTCGAACGCATCGACCTTCAACCAGTTGAAGTCGAACTTGAAACCGGTGGCCCACAGAATCGTGGTCACGCCGGCTTCGGCCAGGTTCAGGCTGAGGATCGGGTCAAGCAGGCATTGCGGGTCGGGCAGCAGTTCCCAGGCTTGCGGTTCTTCGGGGAACGGCAAGCCGTTTGCCTCTATATAGGCGTCGGCGTCGCGCAGTACGTCGAAGTACGCTCGATCCCCCTCTGCCACGTTGGCGGCCAGGCCTGGGGCGAAGGTCATGACGCCTGCGTTCCAGTGTTCAGTGACACCCACCAGGTTGATCCCTTGGTGTGCGAGGCGGCGGAAGTCGACGGTCTTGCCGCCTTCGTAACCGCTGACGGCAAAGGCTACGTGTTTTTTCTTCGGCTGGATTTTGACTTCGTCCCACAGGCCCAGGGCGCCGAGCCACCAGCAGTAGTCGCGGCCGCGGTAGGCGCGGGGAGGGCGGTAGTGTTCGCCGACCGAGAGGTACACGGTTTTGCCGGCCTTTTGCAGTTCTTCGGCGATCTGCGAGCCGGAGGCACCGGCGCCGACCACCAGCACGGCGCCTTCGGGCAGTTGGCCGGGATTCTTGTAGGCGCAGGAATGCAACTGATGCAGCGGCGCGGTGGTGGGGACGATGTCCGGGATCGAGGGGCGTTGGAACGGGCCGGTGGCGGCCACCACGTTGGCGGCCTCGATCACGCCCGCCGAGGTGGTCACCCTGAAGCCGGGGCGCCCGACATGGCGCTCCACTTGCTGCACTTCGACGCCGGTGCGCACCGGGGCGTTGAGCATCTCGACATAGGCTTGGAAGTAGTCGGCCATGCGCTCCTTGGGCGGGAAGGCTTCGGGGGAAATGCCCTCGAATTTCAGGCTGGGGAAGCGGTCGTGCCAGGCCGGGCCGTTGGCGACCAGCGAGTCCCAGCGCTCTGAACGCCAGCGCTCGGCGATGCGGCTGCGCTCCAGCACGATATGCGGCACGCCCATCAGCGACAGGTGCTCGCTCATGGCGACGCCGGCCTGGCCTGCGCCGACTACCAAGGTGTTGATTGTTTCGACGGACATAGGCGTTTCCTGAAAAGTTAGAGGTTTATCTGCAGCACCGCAGAGCCGCATTTGATCGTTGATCGGCCTGCTCACTGCCGCGGTTCTTTGAGTAGCTCGGCCAGCGCCGTGAGTGCGAGTCGGTAACCCAGCGCGCCCAACCCGGCGACCACGCCGGTGGCGGCTTTGGACACGTAGGAGTGATGCCGGAAGCTTTCGCGCTTCCAGATATTGCTCATGTGCGCTTCGATGATCGGGCCGTCGAACGCCAGCAGTGCATCGAGGATCGGCACCGAGCTGTAGCTCAGTCCGGCGGCGTTGATCACGATGGCGTCGGCGTTCAGGCGGGCCTCTTGAATCCAGTCCACCAGCACGCCTTCATGGTTGCTCTGGCGAAAGTCCAGGGTCAGGCCCAACTCAGCGGCGTGGTCCTGGCAACACGCTTCGATGCTGGCGAAGCTGGCGCTGCCGTAGGTGCCGTTCTTGTCCAGCCCGTAGAGGTTGGCGTTGGGGCCATTGAGGAAGTACACGGTGTGGGGCATGGGGTTCTCCGGCTTGTTCAGCGACGCTCAGCACGACATTGCCGGCGTTGGCATTGGCCTCCAGCAGACGATGGGCGTCGGCCGCCTTCATACGGTCCAATCGTCCGGCACCACGGCGATCACATCGATCTCCATCAACCACTCGGGTTGGCCCAGGCCGGAAATCACCAGCCCGGTGGAAATCGGGAACACGCCCTTGAGCCATTTGCCGACCTCCTGATACACCGGCTCGCGGTAGCGCGGGTCGATCAAATAGGTGGTGGTCTTGACGATATGGGACAGGTCGGAACCCGCCTCCTCAAGCAGTTGCTTGACGTTTTTCATCGCTTGTTCGGCCTGGGCGCGCGGGTCGCCGAGGCCGACCAGGTTGCCGTCGAAATCAGTGCCGATCTGGCCGCGCACATAGATGGTGTTGCCAGCGCGCACGGCCTGGCACAGGTCGTTGTCCAGCGTCTGGTTGGGGTAGGTCTGCTGGGTGTTGAACATGCGGATGCGGGTGTGGGTGGGCATGGCTGGCGACTCGTCGGAAGCGGGATGCAATCAGCTTCACATCGCCTGTCGCCGGGCGAAACCAGCATTTGTGCGGGGTAGTGCTTAGGAAAAACCGAAGCCCGTGCTGGTCATCGCCCTGCGCAAGCCCCGCGCCTATCCCGGCATGAACCCTGCAACGCGCTGGGCATACAGTCATTACCGAGGTACAGGCCTGATGCTCAGTCGTATTACTCAGCGCCAACTGGAATATTTTGTCGCGTCGGGTGAGGCCGGCAGCATCAGTGCCGCCGCTGAACGCATCCATGTCTCCTCGCCGTCGATCTCGGCGGCGATCACTCATATGGAGGCTGAGCTGGGCATCCAGCTGTTTATCCGGCATCACGCCCAGGGCATTTCCCTGACGGCAGTCGGGCGTCTGGTGATGCAAGAAGCCAAGCAGATCATGGAACAGATGAGCAACCTCTACACCATCGCCTCGGAGTCATTGAACACCGTGCGCGGGCCGCTGCGGGTGGGCTGCCTGGAGTCGCTGGCGCCGATGATCACCCCCGAGCTGGTGTTTGGCTTTGGTCGCGCGTTTCCCGGCGTGCGCGTGACCCAGGCCGAGGGTAACCACGAGGAACTGCTGGAAAAACTGCGCAGCGGCGAGCTGGACATCGCCCTGACCTACGACCTGGTGACCAGCCCCGACATCGACTTCCAACCCCTGGCGCACCTGCCGCCCTATGTGATGGTCGGCGAGTATCACCCGCTGGCGAGCCTGTCGGCGGTCAGCATGCAGGACCTGGAGGCGTACCCGGTGGTACTGCTCGACACGCCCTGGAGCCGCGACTATTTCCTCAGCCTGTTTATGCAGGCGGGCACCACGCCGAACATCATCATGCGCTCCACCAACCTCGAAACGGTGCGCGCCATGGTCGGCAACGGGATCGGTTATTCCTTCGCGAATGCGCGGCCCAAATCGAACCTGTCCCAGGACGGCAAACGCGTGATCCGCCTGCGCCTGGCGGGCGCGCACCGGCCGATGAAGCTGGGCTACGCCACGGCGAGCAACACCCAGCTGTCGCGCGTGGTGTCGGCGTTTGCCGAGCGCTGCCGGATGTTTGTGTCTGACCAGTACATCCCCGGCATGGCCCCGCCGAGCTTTTTTGACCCGCATGCGGTGCGCTCGCTCAGCGGTGTGATCTGAGAGTGCACCAGAAGGTGGCGTTCGCGGCGCGGTGAATTCGGGCGTGCACCCTTTCGGTCACGGCATGCGGCCTATCCAATGTGGGAGGGGGCTTGCTCCCGATTGCGGTGTGTCAGCGACATATCCGCTGGCTGATGCGCCGCTATCGGGGGCAAGCCCCCTCCCACATTGATTTTTGGTGTTTTCTAGGGGGCGGGGCGCTGCGTAGGTTCTGCCTACCCAGTGGACCGGGTTTTACGAATTGACCCCAAGGGCCCGTCCCCACGACTCTGATTTCATTGATGCAGATCAATTTCCTTCTTTTGGGGCAGGGCACCGCGACGATGACATTCGACTGGAATTACACGTTTGGTCTGCTGGGCGACGCCGAGTTCTGGCGCGCGACCTGGACGGTGATCAAGCTCAGCACCCTGACCTGGGTCTTGAGCATCGGTCTGGGCTTTCTGCTGGCGCTGGCCAAGCAATCCAGGCATGGGCTGCTCAGCGTTCCCGCGCGTGGCTATATCTGGCTGTTTCGCAGCCTGCCGCTGTTGGTGCTGTTGATCTTTATCTACAACCTGCCGCAAGCGCTGCCCGGCACTTCGGCGATTCTGGCCGACCCGTTCTGGTCCGGCTTGCTGGCCCTGGTGATTTGCGAAACGGCGTATGTGGCCGAGATCCATCGCGGCGGTTTGCTCTCGATCCCCAAAGGTCAAGGCGAGGCGGCGCGGGCGTTGGGCTTGAAGTTTTTCGGCACCCAATGGCGCGTAGTGATCCCCCAGGCATTGCGGGTGGCGCTGCCGTCCCTGGCCAACGAATACATCTCCATCGTCAAGCTCACCTCGCTGGTGTCGGTGATCTCGCTGACGGAAATCCTGATGGTCGGCCAGCGCCTGTATTCGCAGAACTTCCTGGTGATCGAAACCATGGCGGCGGTGGCGTTCTTCTACGTGTTTATCGTCACCGTGTTCGACTTCCTGCTCAAACGCCTGGAGCGCTTTCTCGACGTCAACCAGCGCAATGTGTCGCGGGTTCCCGATGCGGCGGTGCTGGCGTTGGCCACGCAACAACGTGTTGCGCTGCAACGTCCGGCCACCACCGGGGCCCCGGCGCTGCAAGCCACGCGGCTGCACAAGGCCTACAACGACATCGAGGTGCTGGGCTCGGTCAACCTGCAGGTCTTGCCCGGTGAAGTGGTGTCGGTGATCGGGCCGTCGGGGTCGGGCAAAACCACCTTGATTCGCCTGCTCAACGGCCTGGAGCAACTGGACAACGGCGAGATCAAGATCAACGGCCAGCCGTTCATCCACCTGAATAAAACCGGCGCGCAAAAACCGCAGTACGTCGAACACGCCGAGCATCGCTTGAACATCGGCATGGTGTTCCAGAGCTTCAACCTGTTCCCGCACTTGAGCGTGCTCGACAACCTGCTGATGGCGCCGAAATACCACGGCCTGGGGCGCACCGACGAGCTCAAGCAACAGGCCTACGCGCTATTGCACAAGGTCGGCATGCTCGACCACGCCTGGAAGTACCCGCACCAACTCTCCGGCGGCCAGCAGCAACGCGTGGCCATCGCCCGCGCCCTGATGATGCGCCCGCAAATCATGCTGTTCGACGAGCCCACCTCGGCGCTCGACCCGGAGAAAGTCAACGAAGTGCTGCAGGTCATCGAAGCCTTGGCCGAGGAGGGCATCACCATGGTGATCGTCACCCACGAGATGAATTTCGCGTTCACGGTCTCCGATCGCATCGTGTTCATGGAGAAGGGGCGTGTGGTCTGCGACGACACGCCTGCGGTATTGCGCAGCGGCCAGAACCCACGCGTGGAGGCGTTCCTCAAGGACGTCTCGCTGGCGTGACCCTCTAACGTTCAGGAAAAATAAAATGATCGAGCAAGATGAAATCGAGCAGTTCCGGCGCGACGGATACCTGGTGGTGGAAGGCGTGTTGTCGATGGACGAAGTGGCCGCGCTGCAGCACGACTTCGACCAGTGGGTAGAAGAAAGTCGCAGCCATGATCAGGGCTGGGGCACTACCGTGGATGGCCGCGCACGCTTCGATCTGGAGGGCGACCATCGCGCCGATCACCCGTCGCTGCGCCGGGTCAGCTCGCCCACCGAGATTTCCCCAGTGTACGAACGCGTGGCGTTGCATTCACGCATGGCGGCGATTTCCGCGCAGTTGATCGGCGCCAGCGGCGCACGCTTTCACCACAGCAAGATCAATTCGAAGTTGCCCCGCACCGCGACCCAGGTGAAGTGGCACCAGGACTTTTTGTTCACGCCCCACAGCAACGACGACATCATCACCGCCTTGCTGATGGTCAGCGAAGTGACCCCGCAAAACGGCCCGCTGAATGTGATCCCCGGCAGCCATAAAGGCCCGCTGTGGTCGCACTGGCAGAACCAGCGTTTCACCGGCGCGGTGGACGACGCAGTGGTGGCGGAACACTGCGGGCAACCGATCGCCTGCTACGGCCCGGCCGGTTCCGTGTGCTTCATGCACACCCGCTTGCTGCACGCCTCCAGCCCTAACGAGACTGAACTGCCGCGCACCCTGTTCATCAGCGTCTACGCCGCTGAAGACGCGCTGCCATTCGGCGAAAACCCTCTGCCCAGCGCACATGCCGGCCTGCTGGTGGCCGGTGAAGAAAGTGGCTTGATACGTTCCACGGACAACCAACTGCGTTTGCCGCAGAAACCCCGTGGTGCGTCTTTCTTCGTGCAACAGGCCGGACAAGATTCTGCCACTGCCTAACCTCCCAACTCCCTTGCAGGTATTGACCATGACAGCGTTTCGTAAAAGTGTTCGTCCCCTTGCCGTGTGCCTGCTGGGCGCAGCGGTTGCGATGACCTCGTTGGCGGCTTCGGCGTTCCAGCAGGACGGCAAGATCATCGCCGGTTCCGATGTGACGTTCTTCCCCTATGAATACATGGATAACAACAAGCCGGCGGGCTTCGATATTGAGTTCATGGACGGCCTGGGCAAGGTCATGGGGCGCAAGGTCGA
>Ga0302216_1000083_pt1 | contig 38877 bp, 37 predicted proteins | sample II_Fen_N3_2_FD_194575 | JGI IMG/M metagenome (GOLD analysis project Ga0302216, IMG submission 194575) | Peat permafrost microbial communities from Stordalen Mire near Abisko, Sweden - II_Fen_N3_2 | ecosystem: Environmental > Terrestrial > Soil > Wetlands > Permafrost | place: Sweden: Abisko...
AGTGCGACTGTGATAATTATGTTTATGTATTTCATAGGTATTTCTCCTGTCATGAAAATGATGAGTTTGAAGTATAAGCGTGCCGTTTTTTTATGCTGCATTGCAGCAAAAATGCATTCGTTGGGGTTGTGTGGCAACAACTGGCCGCTCAGCGTCGGGTGGGTCTGCGTTCTACAATCCCCGCCAGATATGGGAAGCACACGATGAGCATCAAAAGCGATAAATGGATACGCCACATGGCCGAGAGCACCGGCATGATAGAGCCGTTCGAGCCCCGGCAAATCCGCGAGCGGGACGGCCACAAGATTATCAGCTATGGCACGTCTAGTTACGGCTATGACATCCGCTGCGCGCCGGAATTCAAGGTGTTCACCAACATTCACAGCACCGTGGTCGATCCGAAAAACTTCGACGAAAAAAGTTTTGTCGATATGAATGGCGATAGTTGCATCATTCCGCCTAACAGCTTTGCGCTGGCGCGCACGATGGAGTACTTTCGCATCCCGCGCAATGTGCTGACGATTTGCCTGGGCAAAAGCACGTATGCGCGCTGCGGCATCATCGTCAACGTCACGCCGTTCGAGCCGGAGTGGGAAGGCTATGTGACGCTGGAGTTTTCCAACACCACGCCGCTACCGGCCAAAATTTACGCGGGCGAGGGCTGCGCGCAGGTGCTGTTCTTTGAAAGCGACAAGGACGATGTCTGCGAGACCAGCTACAAGGACAGGGGCGGCAAGTACCAGGGCCAGGTGGGCGTGACTTTGCCGCGCGCCTGATAAAGGAAGGTCGCTGCGGGCCAGCCGCTTAATCACCGCATCATCAAGGAAAGTCTGCAGGTCTGCGCCAGACATGGGCTGCCGGTATGGCTTTGCCAAGGGGCTGGTTTAAACGGCTTCCTGCCAGCGCACCGTTCCCCGGTAGGCGTGCCAGCTGGCATGGCCTAGCAGCGGCCCGATCAGAATCAAGCCCGCACCCCAAGGCAGCAGCGCCAAGGCAATCAGGGCTGTAATCAGCGCGCCCCACAGCAGCATTACGCCGGGGTTGGCAAACATCACCCGGATGCTGGTAATGGCTGCCGAGATGGCATCGGTGTCGCGGTCCAGAATCATCGGGATGGAAACGACGGAGGTAGAAAACACCAACAGGGCAAACAAGCTACCGACAGCCATGTAAACCGCCAAAAATTCCCAGTTGCCAGCGTTGAAAATGGCGTTCATCACGCCGGTGGTTGAGGGCATGCCGGTGTTGAAAAACACGGCAAACACCACCAGCGAAGCGCGGCCCCAGAGCAGTTCGAGCACGATCAGCACCAGCACCAGCATGCCCATGCTGCGGATGTGCGGCTCCCAGCAGGTCAGGGAGGCGCTGAGTTCGGGCCTGACGCCCTGCTCGCGGCGACGACTGACTTCGTACAGGCCCAGCGCCAAAAAGGGGCCAAGGAGCAGACAGCCCGAGGCGATTGACAGGGTGTATTCGGGTTTGGCTCGAAACACCATGCTCAGCGTCAGGGCCATCAGCCAGAAACAAAAACCGTAGAAAAGTGCGATGCCCGGCTGTGCCCGCAGGTCGCGCCCGCCGGCGGCTAACCAGCGAAAGGGGTCACCTAGCCTCAATGCGCGCATCAGTGCCTGCGGGCCGACCGGTGGTGGTGGCACATAGGGCTGCTCCATCACGGGCAGATCAGGTGCTGAAAGCGTAGCGGGTGCTGGGGAGGGTGTGTCCGAAAAATGCGTGGGTGCGGTCATGAGTCTTCCCAATAAGGAGGGCTGAGCAGTGTCAGCCATCAGCCTAAACCCCCGGCCCCGGCTTGGATAGTCAGGAAAACACCAACAGGCGCGGGAGGGGGAATTTACTCAAGACCAGCTTCAGGCCAAGTGGCGGTGTTCGAATTTTTCTTGGCAAGCAATGCAGCGCGGCACTTCCGGGCTGGCTTGCAAGCGCGCTGGCGCAATGTCTGTGCCGCAGTCAATACATTCGCCGTAAATACCCCCCTCAATGCGGGCCAAGGCGCTGTCAATCATGACCAACTCCTCGGCTTCCCGGTCGTCAATGGCAAATTCCAACTCGCGCTCGGTGGCCACTTGTGCGCTCGAATCCTCGCGGCGGCTGAAGTGCTCGGCGGCGGCCTCAGCCCGGCTCGCTCCACCGCGCTGTGCGGCGATTTGCTCAAGCAGACTGGTGCGCATGGCCATCAGCTTTTGTTGGTGAGGACTGGCTTGTTCTTTGTTCATAAAAAGTCTCCTGAAGGTGTTTTTGTGTGTGTTCGATCAATGATGCGCCTGAACCAGGAAGTCGAGTTTGATGCGGGTCAAGAATGATGGCCAGCTGTAGGGGAATGGTCGGGCCGGTGTAAATCTTGTCTGTAACAGGTCATGTCAGTTCTCAAATTTAAAGGTAAGCTTCAGCCCCATCGTGCCCCACTCAAACATTCCTCCTCCTCTTCGTCCCATGCCGCCACCTTTGCCCCGTGGTGCCTTGGCGTTGCCTGTGATCCGCACTGTCGGTCTGACCCAACCGTTTCAATGGCTGGTGCGTGGCGCGCAGGACATGCGGGGCGGCGGCTGGCTCAGTTTGGCGCATGGCTTGGTGTTTGCCGTCATAGGCGGCCTGATGCTGCTGCTGGTCGGCGACCGTTTCTGGCTGCTGGCCGGGGCGTTCTCTGGCTTTCTGGTGGTGGCGCCGGTGCTGGCCACCGGTCTGTATGCGATCAGCCGTGCGCTTGAATGCGGCGAGCCGGTCAATTTGCAGCTCATCACCAAGACCTGGACCCGCTGGCAATACTCGCGCTATGCGGCGCAGGGCGGCTATTGGGGCTTGGTGCGTTTTGGTCTGCTGCTGGCGCTGGCGGGCAGCGGCTGGGTCATGACCTCGGCCGCGCTCATCACGCTGATGGCCGCGCAGCCGGTAAACACGCCGATGGATTTTTTGCTGCATGTGGTGCTGTCGCCCGGAAATTACCTGTTTGAACTCTGGATGACCTTGGGCGGGCTGATGGCGGCGCCGATTTTTGCCTCCAGCGTGGTCACCATGCCGCTGTTGCTGGACCGCCGCGTTGATGTGTTGCAGGCGGTGCTGACCAGTTGGCAGGCGGTGCTGACCAACCCCGTGCCGCTGGCGCTGTGGGCCGCACTGCTGATGGGGCTGACCGTTTTTGGAATGGCAACGCTGCTGTTGGGCTTGATTGTGCTGCTGCCGCTGCTAGGCCACGCCAGTTGGCACGCTTACCGCGATCTGGTTGATGCCAGCGCGCTGCCAGAACGCCAGCCGCCCGAAGGATCCGTTTGATGTTTGGTTATTCAGAAGAGCAGATTGCGGCCTTTGGCCTGTCGTTTGGCGTCGGGGCTTTCATGCTCTACATGCTGTTCATCATCGGCCATCTGGCCTGGGAATCCAAGGCTGGCAAGTTCGGCACCTTTGTGATTTTTCTCGGGCTGGCCTTTGGCATGGTGGGCTTTGTCGCCAAGTATTTCATCCAGTGGTTTCTGGAAAAATAATCAGTAGTCAGGAGTCAGCATGAAATGGGAAGGTAACCGCGAGTCGGACAACGTCGAAGACCGGCGCGATGGCGAGGAGGGCAGCGCGAGCGCAGGCGGGGGCGGCTTGCTGGGTGGGCGCAGCATGGGCATTGGCGTCATCGTGGTGGCGCTGCTGGGCGGCTGGATTTTTGGCATCAATCCGATGACGATTTTGAGCCTGTTGAGCGGTGGCGGCGCACCCCCGGCCCAGGTCAGGCAGCAGGCGCCCGCGCACCAGCCGCCAGCCAATGACCGGATGGCCGCTTTTGTCTCCACCGTGCTGGCCGACACGGAAGATGTCTGGAAAGACGTGTTCACGAAGAACGGCCAAACCTACAAAGACCCCCGTCTGGTGCTGTTTCGGGGCGCTACACCGACCGCCTGCGGCCAGGGCCAGTCGGCGATGGGGCCGTTTTACTGCCCCGCCGATCAAAAGGTTTATATCGATCTGGGGTTTTACGAAACCCTCAAAAAGCAGCTCGGCGCGCCCGGCGATTTTGCCCAGGCCTATGTGATTGCCCATGAGGTCGGCCACCATGTGCAGAACCTGCTCGGCATCAGCGCCAAGGTGGACCAGATGCGCGGGCGCGTCAGCAAGGCCGAATACAACGTCCTGAGCGTGCGCCTGGAGCTGCAGGCCGACTGTTTTGCCGGTGTCTGGGCCAATCACGCGCAGAGCGCCCGGCAGATTCTGGAGCAGGGCGATGTTGAGGAGGCCATGAATGCCGCCGCCAAAATCGGCGACGATGCGCTGCAGGGCGCGGGCGGCGGCAGGGTCGTGCCCGAGAGCTTTACCCACGGCACCAGCGCCCAGCGCCAGCACTGGTTTGACAGCGGTCTGAAAAACGGTACGCTCAAAGCCTGCGACACCTTCAGCGCCCGAGGTTTATGAGAGCCCCGGCTGCAATGAAGGCTGGACGCTGATAAACAGCTATAAAATAAATAGCAAAATCCCATGTTTGATGCGATCTGCCCGCCAGATTGCTTCAGACTTGAGCACTTTTTGAGGAGAAAAATGGCGTTTTTTCTCAAAGTGCGACAATATAAAGCTAAATGACATCTTCCTTTTCCAATCTTTCGCTGGCCGAACCGCTGGCCCGCGCCGTAGCCGAAATGGGCTACGAAACCATGACGCCCATCCAGGAGCAGGCCATTCCGGTCGTTCTGCAGGGCCGGGACGTGATGGGCGCCGCCCAGACCGGCACCGGTAAAACGGCGGCGTTCGCGCTGCCGCTGCTCCAGCGCATGATGAAGCACGAAAATCCTTCGACCTCGCCAGCGCGCCATCCGGTGCGTGCGCTGGTGCTGCTGCCCACGCGAGAACTCGCCGTGCAGGTGGCCGAGCAGGTCAAGCTGTATGCCAAATACACCAACCTGAACAGTGCAGTGGTGTTTGGCGGCATGGACATGAAGCCGCAAACGCTGGAGCTGAAAAAAGGCGTTGAAGTGTTGGTGGCCACGCCGGGGCGGCTGCTCGATCACATCGAGGCCAAAAATGCGGTGCTGAACCAGGTCGAATACGTCGTGCTCGACGAGGCCGACCGTATGCTGGACATCGGTTTTTTGCCGGATTTGCAGCGTATCCTGAGCTACCTGCCCAAACAGCGCATCACGCTGCTGTTTTCCGCCACCTTCTCACCGGAAATCAAGCGCCTAGCGGCCAGCTTCCTGCAAGACCCGGTGACGATTGAAGTCGCCCGCTCCAACGCCACTGCCAACACGGTCGAGCAGCATTTCTATAGCGTCGGTGCCGATGACAAGCGCCGCGCACTGCACCAGGTTTTGAAGACACGCGGCATGAAGCAGGCGTTTGTCTTCGTCAACAGCAAGCTCGGCTGCGCCCGGCTGGCACGCTCACTGGAGCGCGAAGGCCTGAAGACTACCGCGCTGCACGGCGACAAGAGCCAGGACGAGCGCCTGAAAGCCCTTGAGGCGTTCAAGTCTGGCGAAGTCGATTTGCTGGTCTGCACCGACGTGGCCGCGCGCGGCTTGGACATCAAGGATGTGCCAGCGGTGTTCAACTTTGACGTGCCGTTCAACGCCGAAGACTATGTGCATCGGATTGGCCGCACGGGGCGCGCGGGCGCTTCGGGGCTGGCGGTGAGTTTTGTCGCGGCCAGCGACCAGCGTCTGGTGACCGACATTGAAAAGCTGATCAAGACCAAGATCGACATCGAGCCGATGGAGTTCGAGGAAGACACGCCGCGTATCAGCGAGCAGGGCCGTATCAACGATGGCCGCCGCATGTACCGCGAAACGCCTGACAGCAGCGCACCAGCACCGCGCGAGCGCCGTGAGCCGCGTGAGCGCCGCGAGTACACGCCGCACCGACCACCGCAGGTGTCACGCGATCCGTTTTTTGACCGGCCTTACGAGCCGTCAGCCGCTGCCGCCCCGCCCGCCTGGGAAGCGGCTGCTAGTGGACCCGCACGCAACGGCATTTCCGCCAACATCAAGCCCCGGAAAAAAATCGCCGCGCTGTTCAAGGCGTCCTGACGCGCCTGTTATTTGCCCGGCTTGCGCGCCTGTTCGCATTTGACCTGAACCAGTTCAAAGTTGCCGGCCCTGGCGCCCAGTCTGGCCGCTGTCAGGCAGCCGCCCCAGACGCAGCCGGTGTCCAGCGGCAGGGTGTTGTCGCGCAGGCTGCCCGCGTGCTTGGCCTCGGTGGCCAAGGTGGACCAGTGGCCGAAAGCCATCGGCGTGTCGCGAGTAGCGCGCCCCGGCACCTCAAACCAAGGTAAATAGCCTTCAGGCGCATTGCCAGCACTTTCGCTGCTAGTGAAGTCCATCTGGCCGTCTGGCGTGCAAAAACGCAGCCGGGTCAGCGCATTGACAATCACCCGCAGCCGGTCTGCGCCGTGCAGGCTGTCCTCCCACTGGCTGGGCGCATTGCCATACATCGCGCTTAAAAAACCTTTCAGGTCGGGGCCGCGCAGCGCCTGTTCTACCTCGGCTGCCAGCATCAGGGTTTGCGCCGTGCTCCACTGTGGCAGTACGCCTGCATGCACCATCAGCCAGCCATGCGCGCGCAGGGCCATCGAACGCCGACGCAGCCAGTCCAGCAGCACTTGGCAATCCGGTGCCCGCAGGATGTCCTTGACGGTGTCGTGGTGGCCCGGCTTGCGCACACCCTGCCACATTGCCAGCAAATGCAGGTCGTGGTTGCCCAGCAGGCATTGCGCCGCGTCACCCAGCGCCATCAGCCGACGCAGCACGCCCAGCGAGTCCGGCCCCCGGTTGACCAGATCGCCCAGCAGATACACCGTGTCGCGGCTCGGCGAGAAATCAATTTCCGCCAGCAACCGCTCAAAAGGAGAAAGACAACCTTGCAGGTCGCCGATACAGTAAAGTGCCATGTTCTCATTTTGCCTATGGATTCATGGATTTCTTGCTCATTCTCTTTCTGACGCTGCTCAATGGTGTGTTTTCGATGTCGGAATTGGCGCTGGCGTCGAGCCGGAAAGCGCGCCTGAACGCGATGGCCGAGGCGGGCGACAAGGGGGCGCAGGCCGCTCTGGGGCTGCTGGAAAAACCCACCCAATTTCTCTCGTCGGTGCAGGTGGGCATCACCTCGATTGGCATGCTCAACGGCATTCTTGGCGAGGCGGCGTTCAGCGACGGCCTGTCGGCGTGGCTGCAGGGCTTTGGCATCACGGCGCGGGCGGCAGACATTTCGGCCACGGCGATTGTGGTGACGGTGATTACCTACGTCACCATCGTTTTTGGCGAGCTGGTGCCCAAGCGCATCGGCCAGCTCCACCCGGAAACCGTCGCCCGGCTGGTCTCGCGCCCTATGGTGTGGATGGCCAGCGCGACTAAGCCGTTTGTGCGGCTACTGTCCTTCAGTACCCACGCGGTGCTCAAACTGCTGCGCATCGACAACACCGCCGAGCGTTCAGTGACCGAGGAGGAAATCGCCGCCAGCCTGGAGGAAGGCGTCGATGCCGGTCTGATCGAGGAGCACGAGCACCAGATGGTGCAAAACGTGTTTTTGCTCGATGACCGCCTGCTGACTTCGCTGATGCTGCCGCGCTCGAACATCGAATGGCTGGACGCTGCCGACACCGTGGCCGAGGCCATCAACAAGGCGGGCGCCACCGGCCACTCTTGGTATCCGGTGTGCCGGGGCAGTCTTGACGACGTGGTCGGCGTGGTCAATGTTGCCAAGCTGCTGGCGCTGCGCGGTCAGATTGAATCGGCACCGTCCGGCGCCAGCGGATCAACCCCTTCGTTGAAGGACAAAATTGGCAGTTATGCCGTCCCGGCCGTGTTTGTGCCTGAAACCCTGACCGGCATGGAACTGCTGGAGCAGTTCCGCGCCAAGTCCACCCGCATCGTGTTTGTGGTCGATGAATACGGCGTGGTGCAGGGCATGATGACGCCAATGGACATGTTGGAGGCCATCACCGGCGAGCTGCAGCCAGACGCGCAAATCGACGCCTGGGCCACCGAGCGCGAAGACGGCAGTTGGCTGATTGACGGCGTCATGCCCGTGACCGAGCTCAAAGCGCGGCTCGACATCAAAGAGCTGCCGGAAGAAGCCCGTGGACGCTACAACACCGTGGCCGGTTTGCTGATGTCGGTCTCAGGTCGGCTACCGACTGCGGGCGAGAAAATTGAATGCGCAGGCTGGATGTTTGAGGTCATCGGGCTGGATGGCAAGCGCATTGAGAGGGTTTTGGTTAGCCCGCTGAGTACAGCTTCCCGTTTCAGGGGCAAATAAGCTGGATTTCATCACCAAGCGGAACTAGTAAAATTTTGTTACAAATTGACTCTGTGGGCGTTTGGGAGAAGATCGAAATTTCTAAAGACTGATTTTTATTGATGAAGATTGTTCTTTGCCCGCAAGTTTAGGGGTAAGAAATAATGTAGATCCATGTTGGAAATAACATTTTTCATAGCATTTTTTTAATGGTTTTCAGAAATGATGCCGCCCTGAAGTCACAAAAAGCAAGTACTTCAGCAAGGGTTAAGATTAGCCGTTAATAATAAGAAATTTTTAAGATGATGGGGAAAGATACTTTTTATGCCAGTTGGAGTTGAACTCGATCCTGATGGCTCTCGTTCGAGAACGGAATTTTCCGAGGGATTGTGGTTTTTGGCCTACACCCACCCCCGACATGAGAGTGTGGCGCAACAAAACCTAGCACAGCAAGGCTTTCAAACCTATCTTCCCTTTTACAAGCGTTTGAAAAACAAGGAGGGGGTGATCTTGGCCGTTCTTGAGCCCATGTTTGCTCGCTATGTGTTTTTCCGGCCAACCCATCATGCCCAGTCAATTTCGGCTGTTCGTTCGACGCGTGGTGTGGCGAATCTTGTCAGTTTTGGTCATGAAATGGGTACGATTTGCTCCAGTCTCCTGAATGTCATCTGGCAATTTGAGCAGCAGCGCAGCGCAGCTGGTCTGGCGGACTTGAGTTCCCTGCGCCCAGGCCATGTTGTGCGTTTTTGTGACCCTGCCTTTGGCAGCCTTGAAGGCTTGGTAAAATCCGTTTCAAGTCGTCGCGTTGCGGTGCTGTTTGAGTTGATGGGCCGCCCTCAAGTGGTCAGTGTTGAGCGCAACCAACTGGAGGTGGTTTGATTTTTTGAGGGAATGGGGCTCGTCTTGCTGACGTTACCTTGTTTTCGCCGGACGAAAATTCGTGGGTGGGCAATGTTTTTCATCCAAAAAGGTGAAAAACATTGCGGTAGCCTGTCTGTTTGTTTTTATTTGGATTTTTCCATTTTCCGCCTGCCGGTGGCGTGTCACTCTATTCAACGCCCTTAATTCATGCCTCAGAAATCAAATTTCACCTTTTCGCTGGCGCTGCCGCGCTGGCCCGCGCTGGCCTTGTCGGTCGTATGGCTGAGCGGCTGCTCTTTCGCTCCTGGCTTGTCGATTGGCAAAGGTTTGCAGGCGACCGAGTCGTCGAGAAATCCCTACTCCATCACCACCAAACGCACTTCAGAGCCCTCTGCCACGGCTGCTAGCCAAGCTGCTGTCGTGGGCCAGCCAGTACCGCCACCCGCCGGTGCGCTGCTCAGCATCACGCCAGAGCTGATCCGTCAGCAGCGGGCGCTGAAAAAGACTGGGCTCGGTGCTGATGTAGAGCGATTGTTTGGTCAGCCCAAAGCCTACGGCATTGGCTCTGGCGATGTGGTTAACGTCGTTGTCTGGAATCACCCTGAACTGGTGCTGGCGCCAGCAGGCTCCACTTTGACGACGGATTCATCCGGTTTAGCTGCTGTAGGCAACGGCTACAACGTCAGCCCTGACGGGTTCATTCAGTTTCCACTGATTGGCAATTTCAAGATCAACGGTCTGACGGAAACCCAGGCTGCCGAGCAGATCACCCACCGCCTAGCCAAGTACATCAACAACCCGCAGGTGACGCTGCGTGTGCAGGCCTATCGCGCCGGTCGTGTCTATGTCGATGGTGAGGTGCGCACGCCTGGTCTGCAGGCTATTAATGATATTCCAATGAGTCTGCCCGAAGCGATCAGCCGGGCCGGGGGGTTGACGGGTACTGCTGATCGGTCCACTGTGGCCGTCAGCCGCAACGGTGTCACCACGGTGATTAACTTGCCGCAACTGACGGCACAGGGTGTCAATCCGTCGCGCATCATGCTGGCCGCTGGCGACATGGTGCGCGTGGGCAGCCGTGATGATTCCAAGGTGTATGTGATGGGCGAAGTCACCCGGCCCATGGCACTGCCGCTGAACAGCGGTCGCCTGACCCTCAACGAAGCACTGGGCGAGTCCGGTGGTGTCAACCCCGTTTCGGGTGATCCGCGCCAGATTTATGTGGTGCGCAGCCGCAGTGGTGATGGCGTCACTGCCGACGCCACCTTGCCTGAGATTTATCACCTCAATGCCAGTTCCCCTGTGGCTTATGCCTTGGCGGAAGGCTTCGAGCTGCAATCGCGCGATGTGGTATTTGTCGATCCTGTGCCGTTGGTACTCTGGAACCGCGTGATCAGCCTTATCCTGCCGAGTGCCCAAGCGGTTACTGCGACGCGTAACGGTCTGAAGTAATTCGATCCGGGCTATGAAAAACATACTGACTGTCTGTATCGGCAACATCTGCCGCAGCCCTGTGGCTGAAGCATTGTTCAAAGAGCGCCTGCCAGGGTATAAGATATGGTCAGCCGGTTTGCAGGCGGTGGTTGATCACCCCGCCGAAGCAATGGCGTGCGAAATTGCTGCTCAATATGGTCTGGATCTGTCAGCCCACCGTGCCCAGCAGATTGAGAGCTGGATGTGTCGCTATGCTGATTTGGTGCTGGTGATGGAAGTCAGCCAGCAACATCAACTCGAACGTCTTTATCCTTTGGCGCGTGGAAAGATCCGCCGCTTGGGTGAGTTTGGCCCGCAAGGTGCCTTTGACATTGCTGACCCTTACAAGCAGCCCCGCGCTGCTTTCGAGGCTTCCCACACCGCCATCGCCATTGGCGTTGACGAATGGGTACGCCGCATCAAACTTGTTTCTTGATGGCCCGACCGAATGAACGTTCCCCACTCTCCCATACCCGCCCCGTTTATTGATGATGCGCAGGATGAAATTGACCTGCTGGGTCTATTAGATGTAATTATTGATGCACGTTGGTTAATTGCCAGCGTTACTGCACTCGTGCTGCTCTTGGGTGTCACCTATGCCCTTCTGAGTCGGCCGGTTTACGAGGCCAATTCCCTGATTCAGGTTGAAGACGGAAAACCAGGGGCTGGAGGCGCTCTTGGTGATGCGGCTAACTTGTTCGACATCAAGTCACCCGCCACAGCTGAAATGGAAATCCTGCGCTCACGCTTGGTTATTGGCAAGTCTGTTGATGACTTGCAGTTGTACGTGATGGCTGGGCCCAAATATCTTCCACTGGTAGGGGCGTGGTTGGGACGGCGTGCCACTGGACTGTCCAATCCGGGGTTTATGGGGATGGCTGGTTATGTTTCAGGCAATGAATCGATTCGTCTGGGAATGCTTGAAATGCCGGTTTCACTTGAAGGCAAGTCGTTGCTGTTGGTGGCCACTGAGGGTGGTTTCGACCTACATGCTCCCAATGGTGAATTGCTGGTACAGGGTAAAACTGGCACGTTGGCGAATTTTGGTGCAGGTCAGGATGTTGGTCGCATTTTGGTCACTGAGCTTAATGCCAAGCCTGGCGCTTATTTTAATGTGGCACGTCATTCCCGCCTAGGCGTGATTCAACAGTTGCAAGCAAGTCTGGTGATCACTGAGCAGGGCAAGCAGTCTGGTGTTATTTCGGTTCAACTTCAGGGCAATGATCCCCTGCAGATTGCCCGCACTTTGAACGCCGTGGGTGCCAACTATGTACGCCAAAATACCGAGAGAAAATCTGCTGAGGCTGAAAAATCTCTCGATTTTCTGGGTAGTTTTCTGCCACAGCTTAAAAAGCAACTGGAAGATTCCGAGGTCAAGTTCAACCAGTTCCGCAATCAGAATGGTACTTTTGATCTGGGTGTTGAGGGAAAGAATTACTTAGATACCGCTGTCAAGCTGCAAGGCAGTCTTCTCGAACTGCAGCAAAAGCGTCGTGAACAAAGCGCACAGTTTACGTCCGCCCATCCTGTCATCCAAACACTGGATGCGCAGATTGCAGCTGTCAGTCAAGAAATAGCTGGTTTGACCAGTAAGGTCAAAACCTTGCCCAATACTGAGCAGGATTTGTTGCGTTTGACACGTGATGTGAAAGTTAACAGCGAACTTTACCTGAATCTGCTGACCAGCTCACAGCAGCTGCGCTTGGTCAAAGAGGGTAAAGTTGGAAATGTGCGGGTAGTTGATGCGCCAGTAGTACCTGAGCGGGCTATCAAACCACAGCGTATGCAAATACTGACTATTAGTGGTGTGCTAGGTTTTTTACTGGGTGTGGGACTGGCATTTTTGCGTAACAGTCTGCGGCCAGGTGTCAAAGATCCACACGATATTGAGTCTGCAACTGGGTTGCACGTATTTGCCACGGTACCTCATTCGGCTGAGCAGGATAAGCTTTCCAAGCTAATCAAGAGTCGGGCGAGTGGACAACATTTGCTGGCCACTATTTTCCCTGAAGATACCAGTGTAGAAAGTCTGCGTAGCTTACGTACAGCCTTGCAATTTGCTATGCTTGATGCACGCAATAATCTGGTGTTATTTACGGGGCCCACGCCTGGCATTGGTAAATCCTTCGTTAGCACTAACTTTGCGGCTGTGCTGGCACTGGGTGGCAAGCGCGTTCTGCTGATTGATGCTGACATGCGAAAAGGTCATATCCATCAGTTCTTTGGTTTGAAGCGTGGACAGGGTTTGAGTGAGTTGGTCACTGGTAACTGCAGTTTGGACGAGGGGGTGCAGCGTGCCGTTGCTCCTAACTTGGACCTGATCACCACTGGTTTTCTTCCACCAAATCCTGGTGAGTTACTGATGGCCCCTGCGACCGTGAAGTTGCTGGAGCTTCTTTCAGCTCAATATGATTTAGTGCTGATTGACACCCCACCAGTACTGGCCGTTTCTGATACACAGGTGCTGGCACCTCACGCTGGTACTGTATTTTTAGTGGTTCGCGCCGAAGTGACTTCGCTGGGTGAATTGCAGGAAACCACCAAGCGTCTCGGGCAGGCTGGTGTACAAGTAAATGGAGTGGTCTTTAATGATTTGGTTATCAGTCACCAACGCTATAGTGGTTATGGTTCTAAATATAGCCGTTATCGCCACATCAATTATCACTATGGAAAAATGGAAACGTAATAGGCAGTTTTTTATTTGATAGCAGCCGAAAAATAAATACCATGAAAATTCACGAAATTACCCCTGTTATTTTGTGCGGCGGCTCCGGCACCCGCTTGTGGCCGCTGTCACGCAAGAGTTTCCCCAAGCAGTTTGTTCCCTTGATTAGCGGCAAAAGCCTGCTCCAGTTGACTCTGGAGCGTGTTGGGCAGATCAGCCCGCACGCAGGTGCCCGCACCGTTTGTGTAGCGGCTGAAGAGCATCGTTTTCTAGTGGCAGAAGCCATGCTCACTGCCGCTGTTGGCACCACCATCATTCTCGAGCCGTGCGCCAGAAACACCACTGCCGCTATGACGCTGGCAGCTCTGCAGGCCCAAGCCGAGGATCTGCTGCTGTTTTGTCCAGCTGATCATCACATTCCTGATGCAGCTGCATTTGCCGTCATGGTGCAGCAAGGCTGTGCTGCTGCCAATGCAGGCGCCATCGTCACGTTTGGGGTGGTGCCCAACTTTCCCAGCACAGCGTATGGCTATATTCAGCGCGGCGTCCTCAATGCCGATGGACAAAGCAGCCAAGTCGGCCGGTTTATTGAAAAACCTGATGCTGCCAAAGCTCAGCAGTTGCTGCTGCAAGGCGATGTGCTGTGGAATGCCGGCATTTTCTTGGTTCAGGCCCAGGTATTGATTGAGGCCTTGCGCACCCATGCCCCGGACATCCTGGCAAGCTGCCAGCAAGCCATGACCAGTGCGATCTGTGATGAGGCTTTCGTTCGCCCCGAGGTCGCTGCTTTTACAGGCTGCCGGGCCGAGAGCATCGACTATGCCGTGTTGGAACGGCATGCCAATGTGGCAGTCGTGCCATTTGCTGGTGCCTGGAGTGATGTGGGCAGCTGGAACGCCGTTGCAGATTTGACGCCACCTGATACCGAGGGCAACCGTATTCATGGGCAAGGCACAGTGCTGCAGGCCAGCAACACTTACATTCATGCACCGCACCGCCCGGTGGTGGCTCTGGGAACCAGCGACTTGCTGATCATTGATACTCCTGATGCATTGCTGGTTGCGACGACCCATCATGTCGAACAGGTCAAGCAGGTTGTTGCGCAGCTTGAAACCCGAAAAATTTCACAGGCTGTGCAACACCGCAAAGTTGCTCGACCCTGGGGTTGGTACGATAGCGTCGATTCAGGTGATCGCTACCAAGTCAAGCGCATTACCGTTCATCCTGGTTCCAAGCTCAGCTTGCAAATGCACCATCACCGTGCTGAGCACTGGATCGTGGTTAAGGGGACGGCCCTTGTCACGCTGGGAGATAAAGAAATTTTGCTCACTGAAAATCACAGCACTTATATTCCCCTTGGCGTCAAACATCGGCTTGAAAATCCTGGAAAAACTGAGCTTGAGTTGATTGAAGTGCAATCAGGCAGCTATCTGGGAGAAGACGATATTGTGCGATTTGAAGATACCTACGGCCGAGTGGCCGTTGTAGTTTGAAGTACAGATATGACTAACAGCCTTCCTAAAATTTATATTGCTGGCCACCGTGGCATGGTGGGTTCATCCATTGTGCGCCAGTTACTGGCCGCTGGCCACGTCTCGGAAAACCTCATTACCCGCACCCATGCCGAGTTAGACCTGACCAACCAGTCTGCCGTGCGCGAATTCTTTCAGGCGGAAAAGCCCGATCAGGTCTATCTGGCAGCAGCCAAGGTCGGTGGTATTCATGCCAACAACACCTATCCTGCTGAATTCATTTACCAAAATTTGATGATGCAGGCCAACGTGATTGATGCCGCGTTTCACAACGGCGTTAAAAAGCTGCTATTTCTCGGCTCTAGCTGTATCTACCCTCGGCAGGCTCCCCAGCCAATGGCCGAGAATGCGCTGCTGACCGGCCCGCTGGAGCCGACCAACGAGCCCTATGCGATTGCCAAAATTGCTGGTATTAAGTTGTGCGAAAGTTACAACCGCCAATACGGTGCCAGCCACAGCGTGGACTATCGCAGCGTGATGCCCACCAACCTGTATGGCTTGGGTGATAACTACCACCCTGAGAACAGCCACGTCATTCCAGCACTGATCCGCCGTTTTCATGAAGCCAAGGCCAGTCAGGCGCCTAAAGTCACTATTTGGGGAACGGGTACCCCATGCCGCGAGTTCCTGTATGTGGATGACATGGCTGCAGCCAGTATCCATGTCATGAATCTGTCTAAGGCTGTCTATGACCAGCACACCAGTCCAATGCAAAGCCATATCAATGTTGGCTACGGCAGCGACATCACAATTGCTCAGCTGGCGCACACGGTGGGCCAGGTCGTCGGTTATCAAGGCGAAATCGACTTTGATATATCCAAACCTGATGGTGCGCCCCGCAAGCTGATGGACAGCAGTCGCCTGCTTGCCTTGGGTTGGCAGGCACAGGTAAATCTGCAAGACGGCTTGACGCTGGCTTATCAAGACTTTCAAAAACAAAAGTAAAATATGACTATTGCACCAAAAACCGCACTCATCACCGGCGTTACCGGACAAGATGGCTCTTATCTGGCTGAATTTCTGCTTGAAAAAGGCTATGTTGTTCATGGTATTAAGCGTCGTGCATCCAGCTTCAATACAGCCCGTGTGGATCACATTTACCAAGATCCGCACATTGAAAATAGTCGCTTCAAGCTGCATTATGGTGACTTGAGCGATACCAGTAATCTGGTGCGTATCATTCAGGAAACCCAGCCTGACGAAATCTACAACCTTGGCGCCCAAAGCCATGTGGCGGTCAGCTTTGAAAGCCCCGAGTACACCGCCGATGTTGATGGCATGGGCACATTGCGGATGCTCGAAGCCATTCGCATCTTGGGTCTGGAAAAGAAAACCCGCTTTTACCAAGCCAGTACCAGCGAGCTGTATGGTTTGGTGCAGGAAACCCCCCAAAAAGAAACCACACCATTTTACCCGCGCAGTCCCTATGCCGTGGCCAAGATGTATGCCTACTGGATCACGGTGAATTATCGTGAAGCCTACGGCATGTATGCCTGCAACGGTATCTTGTTTAACCACGAAAGCCCGCGCCGTGGTGAAACCTTTGTCACTCGCAAGATTACACGTGGCTTGGCTTATATTTCCCAAGGACTGGAAAAGTGCCTGTATATGGGTAATATGGATGCCCTGCGCGATTGGGGCCATGCCAAAGATTATGTGCGTATGCAGTGGATGATGCTACAGCAAGACCAGGCCGAAGATTTTGTCATTGCCACTGGCGTGCAATACAGCGTGCGCCAGTTCATTCAATGGTCAGCGCAAGAGTTGGGCGTGACCCTTCGCTTTGAAGGCCAGGGTGTGGACGAGTGTGCCGTGGTGGAAAGTATCATTGGCGACAAAGCCCTTGCACTCAAGGTAGGCGATGTCATTGTTAGAATTGACCCGCGTTACTTTCGTCCTACTGAAGTTGAAACCTTGTTGGGTGACCCGACCAAAGCCAAAGAAAAACTCGGCTGGGTGCCTGAAATCACCGTTCAAGAAATGTGCGCCGAGATGGTTGCCAACGATTTGGCACAGGTCCGGCAACATGCATTACTCAAGCAGCATGGCTATAAAATTAATGTAAGCGTTGAATAAGGTCTAGAACATGAACATTACTATCATCGGCACCGGTTATGTCGGTCTTGTCACTGGCGCCTGCCTGGCAGACTTGGGTAATAACGTATTTTGCCTTGACGTGGACCAATCCAAGATTGATCTACTTAACAGCGGCGGTGTACCTATTTACGAACCCAGCCTAAAAGAAGTGATTGAGCGCAACGTCGAAGCTGGCCGCCTGACCTTCTCGACCGACATTGCCGCCAGCGTGGCTTATGGCAGCATCCAGTTTATTGCCGTCGGCACCCCGCCCGACGAAGACGGTAGCGCCGATCTGCAATACGTCCTGGCCGCTGCCCGCAACATCGGCCGCCACATGACGGAATTCAAGGTGGTGGTGGATAAATCTACAGTGCCTGTAGGGACTGCCGACAAAGTCACCGCTGCCATCAACGCAGAACTGGCTGTACGCTTCCCAGCAGCATCGCTTCCCGAATCCGAATCTATCTTTCCCACCTTCTCTGTAGTCTCGAATCCCGAATTCTTGAAAGAAGGTGCCGCCGTAGAAGACTTCACCCGTCCAGATCGAATCGTCCTGGGCGCAGCCAGCGACACCAAAGGCCAGCAAGCCCTGGCCGCCATGCGCCAGCTCTACGCGCCCTTCAATCGCAACCATGAGCGCACCCGCGTGATGGACGTGAAAAGTGCTGAGTTCACCAAATATGCCGCCAACGCCATGCTGGCTACCCGCATCAGCTTCATGAACGAGTTGGCCAATCTGGCTGATGAAGTGGGTGCCGATATTGAACTGGTGCGGCAGGGTATTGGCTCCGATCCACGTATTGGCTACAGCTTTTTGTATGCGGGCACTGGCTACGGCGGGAGTTGCTTCCCAAAAGACGTGCAGGCCTTAGTCCGTACCGCTCGCGAATACGGCCAAACTCTGCGCGTACTTGAAGCCGTGGAAGCAGTCAACCATGATCAAAAGCAGGTGCTGGTCAACAAGGTTTTCGCTAAATACGGAACGAACCTGAGCGGAAAAACTTTTGCCCTGTGGGGTCTCGCCTTCAAGCCGAATACAGATGACATGCGCGACGCTCCCAGCCGCGTGGTTGTTAGCGCATTGCTACGAGCCGGTGCTCGCATTCATGCGCATGACCCCGTGGCTGAAGAAGAGGCTCGCCGCGTGCTGGCGCTGGACTTGGCCGACGCCCCTGATCTGCTAGAAAATCTGCAGTTTGTCGATAAGCCAATAGATGCCGTGCAGGGTGCAGATTCTCTGATTATTATCACCGAGTGGAAAGCTTATCGCAGTCCCAATTGGGCTGCACTTAAAGTTGCTATGAAGGCTTTGGTGATTTTCGATGGCCGCAATCTGTATGAGCCTGAAGTAATGAAGGAATGCGGCATGCAATATTTGGCAATTGGTAGAGGTAGCCATAGTTAATGTAAGCAATCCGTTGTCATTCCGCACGAAGCGCGGAAATTTATGTCTACGCTTTAAAGCCAGCTAAAAGTATTGTGCATGCAGTTGACTCTGAAAAGTGCGAAGCTTTTTAGCGCACAAATGGTAATCAACTTTTTCTGAGTTTAATGTATAAATTAATGTAGTCATAAAAATCTGCATTAATAATGTTTGTTTTGGATTGTGCTTTCAGGGTTAATAGTTATTATTTGTTTTCTCTACAAAAAAGAAAATAAATAATAAGAAGCATAAAATTGTTAATTTAAAAAATGATAGAAAAAAATGCGTAATTACAATATTACTAAACGAATTTTGGTTACTGGTGGTGCTGGTTTTTTAGGAAGTCATTTGTGCGATAGGCTCATTGAGCAAGGTCATGACGTACTGTGCTTAGATAACTTTTTTACCGGTACAAAACGAAATATCGAGCATTTGCTTGATCATCCGCGCTTTGAATTGATGCGCCACGATGTAACATTTCCTTTGTTTGTTGAAGTTGATGAAATCTACAACTTAGCTTGTCCTGCATCACCAGTACATTACCAGCATGATCCTGTACAAACAACTAAAACTAGTGTGCATGGGGCTATTAATATGCTTGGCCTAGCTAAACGACTAAGATGCAAAATTCTTCAAGCATCGACTAGCGAAGTATACGGTGATCCTGACGTTCACCCGCAGCCAGAAAGTTATTTTGGAAAAGTTAATACTATTGGCATTCGCTCTTGCTATGACGAAGGAAAGCGTTGTGCTGAAACATTATTTTTTGATTACTATCGACAGCATCAGTTACGAATAAAAATTGTTCGTATTTTTAATACGTATGGACCTCGCATGCATCCTAATGATGGGCGCGTAGTGTCAAATTTTATAATGCAGGCTTTACGAGGTGAAGATATTACAATTTATGGTACTGGCAGCCAAACTAGAAGTTTTTGCTACGTAGACGACTTGCTAGAGGCAATGATTAGAACAATGAATACGCCTGATGGATTCACAGGTCCTGTGAATATTGGTAATCCAGTTGAATTTACAATGTTGCAGCTTGCTGAATTGGTTGTTAAACTTACTTCATCTAAAAGTAAATTAGTCTTTAAGTCGTTGCCTTCGGATGATCCCAAGCAACGTAAACCCGACATTACATTGGCTAAGCAAGCATTAGATGGATGGGAACCAAAAATAGAACTAGAGCAGGGAATTATAAAAACGATTGAATATTTTTTATCCTAAATATGCAGCGTCTAAATGAATTCTGAAAATAGAACATCACTTCGAGTCACGACAGTACGAGCTCTTAAGTGGACAAGCCTTGAGGTATTTTTAAGGCAAGGTTTACAGCTACTTGTCGCAATAATTTTGGCACGATTGTTGGGGCCAGATGATTTCGGAACAATTGCAACTATTTATATTTTTACATCAATAGCCACTGCTTTTATGGATGGTGGTTTGTCAACGTCATTAATTCAAAATCAAAAAATAACTATAGTTGATGAATCAACTGTATTCTGGTTTAATCTGGGTATTGGCGGGTTAATGAGTTTGGTATTGTGGTTTATCGCTCGACCGATTTCTGAATTTTATGTACTGCCAATACTCTTGCCATTGACAAAAGTTTTAGCTTTTAATGTATTTCTAAGCTCGGTTGGCGCAATACATAATACTATTTTGATAAAACAACTTCGTTCGCAAGTATTGATGACTGTTGGCATATTTTCTACGATGGCCTCTGGTGTAATTGCAATTGTTATGGCGTGGGAAGGTTTTGGTGTGTGGGCTCTCGCGGCTCAAACAATTAGCGCGACGACTATAAGTGCAATTATGCTTTGGTCGTTGAGTAAATGGCGGCCGTATTTTGTATTTAGCTTAAAATCAGCAAAAAAACTATTAGGTTTTGGTAGTTACATGTTGGCTGCAACTTTGCTTGATAATTTATATGGACGATTGTGTCTATTAATGATTGGAAAGTTGTATGGTGTTCGAGAATTGGGGTTGTATAACCGAGCAGAAAGTACTAGTGGATTAACATCACAATTTTTAAGTCCTATTATTTCGCGCATAGCATTGTCTACTTTTTCTATTGCAGCCTATGATAAGGTACAGCTTCGCAATCAGATGCAGTATGCTATTCGTGGTTCTATGCTCTTGAATATACCTGCTATGCTCGGAATGGCTGCTATTGCAGAGCCATTAATTTATGTGCTATTTGGTGAAAAATGGATAGGTGCAACACTAGTTACTCAAGTGCTTTGTTTTGCAGGTCTGCTATCGCCGCTACATCAACTCAATCTCAACGTGCTAATGGCGCAAGGTCATTCTAAGCTTTTCTTTTGGCTTGATGTTGTAAAAAAAATAATTGGAATTACGCTGCTGTTGATTGGGAGCAAATTTGGGGTAATGGGAGTAGCGTGGAGTTTATTGATCAGCGGATTCATTGCGTATTTAATCAATACATTTTATACGAAAAAATTTATTGATTATGGTGCATTTTCTCAAATTCGGGACTTTTTACCAGTCCTAATTATTAGTTTGATAATGTCTTTAATTGTGTATTGTATAAATATAAAATTAAATATTTATATACCTATAAAGTTAATTTTACTAATAGTAATTGGTGCTTTAATTTTTTCGACATTGGCACTTGTATTTAAGATTGTATCCGTAAGAGATTTATACAAATTAATTTCTTTAAATAATAATTCGGAAAAGTTCTTATGAGATATTTGCTATTTAAAATATTAAATAAATTATTTTATTTTTGGATTTTCGAAAAACTGAAAGCTCAGAAAAATAGCTTGAAGAGTTGCGGCAAAAATGTGCAAATTGATAAAAATGCAACACTTTGGGGTGTTGATGCTATAAGTGTTGCTGATGATGTTACAATTAATGGTAATACATTTATATTTGGATCAGGCGGTGTATCTATAGGTAACCGGGTGGAAATATCCGCTAATTGTGTCATTACCTCTGTAACTCATTTTAAACAAATTGAAAGAAGAAAGAACCTTATTTTTGAGTCCGTGATAATTGAAGATGACGTATGGATTGGTGCTGGTGTAGTGATTTTGCCAGGTGTTGTGATTGGACGTGGTTCAATCATAGGTGCAGGTTCAGTCGTCACAAAAGATGTCATAGAAAAAACTATCGTATTTGGTGAATCAGCAAAAATAAGGAGTTCAATAAGTGAATAAATTAATATTGAAAGAAGTTAATTTTTCAATCATCATCCCGACAAGAAAGCGAATTAGCGAACTTAGTACCTGTCTTGATAAATTAGTTATTCAATTGAATGCCAACGATGAAATTATCGTTTCTGAGGATGACGAAACACTTGAGTCGCAGATATTTTTGAAAAAAAAATATCCCAATGTAAAGTGGCTTGCAGGGCCATGTAAAGGGCCCGCAGCCAATCGAAATAATGGTGCAAAAATCGCCATCAACGATTATCTGATTTTTCTTGATGATGATTGCATACCCAACGCTAATATTATTAGCAATTACAGATCCTATGTACAAAAAAATCCTGATATTGATGCCGTTGAAGGGTGTATTAAACCAGAAGGAAAAAATAATTCACTGGCGGCCGAATGCCCGATAAATGAGGTTGGTGGATGTTTCTGGTCTTGCAATGTACTTTTCAAAAAAAAATCATTTGAATCTCTAACTGGTTTTGATGAAGATTTTCCTTTTCCAGGGATGGAGGATCCTGAAATTTATTATCGTATGAGATCGCTAGGAATGCTTGTCCCATTTTTAGCCGAAGCTTTCGTTATGCATCCATGGGTAATACGTAAAGATAAGCGGAGTGTATTCCATCATAGGCTTTCGCTATTAATTTATTTGAATAAACATTTTGAAGAAACGAAAAGAATTGGACCATTGTATTTTATTAGACACGCAAAAAATCAGCTAAAAGCACTTATTAGTGGGGCGATAAGAGGTTCCAAAGACAAGGTATTCATGTTGAGTAAAATAATTCAGAGTCTACGTTTTTCTATGATATTGCGAAATAGTGGCTCTATAAAAAAGTATGTTGAGGAAAGCAAGCCATGCTGTAGCGGTTGTTCTCGCGCAGTAGATTATCTGTTACTGCCAAGAAATAAGTAATAACATGAATGCTCAAGAATACTCAATATCTGTATTAAGTATCTCAAATGTTCGTCTAAGCGAGAATGATGGTTCTGGATACATTATTCTGAACAATGTTAGGAAGCTGCGTGAGAAGGGCGTATTAATAGATTTAGTTGGACCGAGTGACTTAGGTTTTTTTGGCGGGCTACATCGGGCTAAGCGCTATGGTTTGGCTATCGGCATGGCATTATTAGTAATTAGAAAATTACTTCGTAATAAATACGATTTGCTTGAATATTGGGGGGGGGAGGGGTGGCTTGCAATAATTTTGGTAAAAATGTTTTTTCCTAAAGTTAAGCAGTTGCTTCACTCTAATGGAATTGAGAATCACGCTGAAAAAATATTTGCGGAATATAGATCTAGTGGGCTAAATCCAGTATCCCAGCGTTGGTATCATTTTCGACAATCTAAGCTATTTAAAATCGCTTATAATCAAGTAAACTTGATTATTGTGCCTGCATCATTTGATAAAAATTACCTTACTGTGCATGAAGGTCTATCTCCAGGAAAAATTCAAGTTATAAATAATTCACTACAAAATTACTTTTTAGGGCAGAATATTGAAAATAATAAAGAAAATGTATTGCTGTATTGTGGCGGAGCATCAAGTAACAAAAATTCCTTACTTGTCATCAAAGATGTTGAATCATTTTTAATTGAAAACAAGGATTGGCGTTTGATTATTGTAGGGCCAAGTACTGATTCAAATTTGGTTAATTTATTTTGTCCTGAAGTTAGGGGGCAAGTCTCATGTTTGGGGTTTATTTCACGAGTTGAACTTTTTGAGTTATATAAAATTGCATCGATACTGTTGGTGCCTTCATTTTATGAAAGTTTTGGGTTGGTTGTTGCAGAGGCTTTAGCAAGTAAATGTGTTGTTATTTCTAGCTCTGTAGGTTTTTCCAGTGATCTGACTCATGGTATAGAGATATTTAAATTGAAATCACCAGCTACACCTTATCTGTTAGAAGCATTACGTGAGCTTACTAAAAATGCTATTATGTTAGAAAAAATGCGGTCGGCAGGTTATGCATATGTCCAAAGATTGAATTGGGATAGTGCAACTGAGTCTAAACTTAATATTTATAAATATCTTATATTTGATTTGTGACTATAAATAAATGATAATAATATTTATATAACTATATGTTTTGGCATAAAGTAATATTCCGTTTTAAAGAGCGTTACTCAAGCATTCTTATTCAGTCAATTCGTCTGATGTATTGGCGATCGCAAGGTATGCGAGTTGGTTCAGGCGTTTCATTGCCACAAATTTATGTGACTTGGCCTCATCAACTTCAACTCGGAAATAACTGCAAATTAGAACAAGGTGTATTTTTTAAATTTGATGGTATCTGGAAAAAAGGGCCGAGCATACTGATTGGTGAACGCACCTTTTTAGGTGCGTATGTCGAATTTAATATCAGGGAAAAAATATCCCTTGGTGCTGACTGTCTGATCGCCTCTGGCTGCAAATTCATTGACCATGATCATGGATTTGCGAGTCGTGACTTTCCCATCAATGTGCAAGCTGATGGGATTGATAAAGTGATTGTTGTTGAAGACGATGTTTGGTTGGGTGTCAATGTGGTGGTACTTAAAGGCGTCCATGTAGGGCGCGGTGCAATTGTTGCGGCTGGCTCAGTTGTTTCTAAATCTATTCCTTCATATGAAATATGGGCAGGTATTCCGGCTCGAAAAATATCGGAACGACCTTTATGAGTAATAGCTTTCTTCATTTGTGTGTATCAAGCCCAGGTGGTGTATCAGATTATGTTGATGCATGTTTGAAGGGTAATTTTGGTGCTGGAAAAATAGCGATTGAAAAGCAAGTTGATCCTGATGCAGTTTTTCCACAGCAGTGCTTGCTTCATTATTCTGGCTATGGTTATGCAAAGCGTGGAGCGCCTCTTTGGCTATCAAATAAAGTAAAAATTGATCGACCAAATATAAAATTATTTGGTGTTTTTTTTCATGAACTCTATGCCTTCGGCCCGCCGTGGGGTTCTGCATTTTGGCTTTCACCAGTGCAAAGGCACATTGCTCGGCGCTTGGCTGAAATGTCCGATTTTTGGATTACTAATCGTGAGAGTTCTGCCTTGTGGCTGCGCCAGTTTGCTGGTGACAAACCACATGCCGTGTTACCGGTATTCTCCAATGTAGGAGAGATCGCTGAATACACATCTGCTCGTGCTAAAAAAATAGTTGTATTTGGTAGTGCTGCCTTAAGGCTATCCACCTACCGTGCAGCAGGCGAAGCCTTATTTTCCTGGGCGAGTGAGCAAGGACTTGAGCTGCACGACATTGGTCCTGCAATTACTGATCCAGCAATATCAGCATCACTTAAGCGTGCTGGTGTGATAGAGCATGGGCGCTTAGAACTTAGAGAAGTCAGTAATCAACTTGCAGATGCAGCATTTGGTATCGTGGCTTATCCAGTGGACTATGTTGCTAAAAGTGGGGTGTTCGCTGCTTATTGCGCACATGGTGTGTGCCCAATATTAATATCGAAAAATTATGTACCCTCAGATGGGCTTATGGCGGGAATTCACTATCTAGCTGGGTTACCTCTGGGTGCTATACAGCACAGCATTGTCAAAAATATTGGATCCACGGCCTGGAATTGGTACCAACCACATCGAATCATGGCGCATGTGAATACACTTAAGCAACTTTTGAATGAGGCCGGTACAGCGTGTTAGACGATATTGCATACCTATGGAGATACCGTGAGAAGCCGGTCCAACTGCGGCGCTGGTTGGTTGTCATGACAAAGCGATTGATCCTCTTTTTTGCGTTGATCCATCTCTTTATTCGACCAGTGTTGTTTCGGATCAAAGGCGCGCAGATTGGCCGATTGGTCGTGCTCGGCAAGGCCAGAATCCAGGGTAAGCTTGGCAACCTGAGAATTGGTGATCAAACATCTTTCGGTCAATGTGAAATCGCTTTGTACGATACGGTGAAGATCGGGCGCTGTGTCGTGATTAATGACGGTGCCGTTTTGCTTACTGCTTCGCACAGTTTAAGTGATCCGCAATGGCGGCATAAAAAAGGTCCGATTACCATAGGTGACTATGCATGGATCGCTACAAATGCCATTGTTCTTCCTGGTGTATCAATAGGCAAAGGGGCGGTAGTGGGTGCAGGCGCTGTAGTGCGTGAGGATGTACCTGAATATGCAGTAGTCGCTGGCAACCCTTCCACCGTACAACGTTTTCAACGAACAAGGATGCTTGCCTACTCACCTGTTCTTTTGAATGCTCCTTTTGAAGCATGGATTGGACGCAATATGATAAATATCAATGTCAACGGTGGGTTAGTTTGAAAGAAGTATTTGTATCCCACCCTGGCCTGCAGCACGCTCACCAGCTTGCCTGGGGTTTGCATGAGCGAGGATTGCTGCAAGCATTCTGGTCAGGCGTACCAGTTTTAAGTGATGGTGAAGAATTTCCATATTGGTTGCCAGTTTCTTATGCCCAGCGCGTCAAAAAAGTGGGTATTCCATCTGAGCTGAGGCGTCATCCGATGATGTTTCAGGGGTTGTTGCGCGCAGGTGGGGTTCTTCCGTCAGGTTTTTCGCGCGAAGATTACGCCCATCGTATTTTTCATTTATTTGACTGGTGGGTCGCTCAGCATATTTCACGCTTGCAGCCAAAAGTAGTAGTCGCTTATGAAAATTCTGCGTACCATACATTTCGTGCAGCCAAAGCAATTGGGGCACGTTGCATATTGGATGCACCATCCCTGCATCACCTTGCTGGCACCCGACTGATAAAGGTAAAATCTACACCTTATCTGAAAGAGATTAACCGTCGAAAAGATGAAGAAATTGCATTGGCTGATATGATTTTGACCTGTTCGCCGTTGGCGGCTGAAGGTTATCTGGATGCTGGAGTTTCAGCTGATAAGGTGCGCCCTATGTTATTGGGTGCTACGCTACCAGATGATGTTGGCGGTTGGCGAATTCATGCGCAGCCTTTACATTTTATTTTTGCTGGTGCTTTAAGTCATCGGAAAGCCATTGACATAATTTTGTCGGTTTTTAAGCGCCTATGCACAGAGTCATTACCTTACAAACTGAGCTTTGTTGGTGGTCAGGGTGAACCTGGCTGGGTTCAGAAAATTGAAGAAACTCCATGTGCCAGTTATTCCCCAGGTGTAGCGCAGGCTGCGCTATATCACATGTTGGCGCAGGCGGATTGCCTCTTGTTGCCATCCCGCTTTGATTCGTTTGGAATGGTGGTTGCGGAGGCAATGGCTTGTGGTACACCTGCTATCATATCCACGCAAACAGGTGCCAAAGCCATGATTGAACAGTTTCCTAGTTCGGGCTGGATTGTCGAGTGTGATGAAGATAGCCTTTATCAGTGCATCAAGGCAAGAATTCAAAACAGAGAAGCATTATTTGCAGCCCGTGGCTATGCGTTTGAGGCATCTCGCCACTTTACTTGGAAAGCTTATCGTGGGCGTGTTGGTCAGCTCATACAGGACTGGATGTACTGATGTACGACAACCCTACTGCCTTAAACTCAAGAGGTGCACATATCACCACTAAACCGCAGTTGAGTAAAATTGCCAAGCTATTTATTGGAATTTTATTAATTGTTATTTTTGAAGGTGCTTTTCGCAAGTGGATTTCTTCTTCTCTCACAAACCCGTTGGTACTGCTGCGTGATGCTATGGCGCTTTACGGAATTTATTGGGGAATAAAATCAGGAAAACTTAAATTTACTCAATTAAATATACAGATTTTATGGCTTTGGACCGCTATTTTTTTGATTTGGGGACTTTTGCAGCTTATTGTTAACCAAACTTCCCCTTTGATCTTTATCATTGGTGCAAGATTTTGGTTGCTGTACCTTTGGTTTGCTTATGTGGCAGCGGTATCGCTTACTACGCATGATTTTAATTTCATTGGTAAAACAATCATACTTGTTTTGCTTGTCATGACGCCTCTCGCAATCATGCAGCATTTTCTTCCGCCTGGAGCATTTTTAAACAAACAGGTGGATGGTGATGAAAGCACCGTGTTTCTAGTTACTGCTGATATTGTGCGTACAACAGGTACTTTTTCATTCACTGCTGGTTACACCACGTTGCTAGCGCTGACCACGCCCTTCGTTTTGGCACTGCTTGTCCCAGGTACAAAATTATGGAACCGAAAATGGATGCCTAAAATTTGTGTGCTGGCATTAGGCATTGCCACCATAGTCAGCGGCTCGCGTGGGGCGATTATATTTTTCGGAATTTTATTTTTCGTCTACGTCGTTGCCGCTCTACTGTATTCAAAAGGGTCAAAAAAAGGTTCCACTGTGGTAATGCTCGTGATCGTATCGGGATTGCTCGGATTGACCCCTTATTTTTTTTCTCGCTCAATTGATGCCAATTTGGAGCGTTTTGAGTCTGCCTCACAGTCAGAAGATCTTTCCGACCGTGTTATAGCTATGTTTTTTGGCGAACCAGGTATTTATAAGAGTCTGCCATTGATCGGGAATGGGCTAGGCGTAGGAACTAATTTTGCTGGTGCTGCTGCAACAGGGCAGCGAACTTTCTTGCTAGCAGAAACTGAGGCCGCACGCACGATTCTGGAAGGGGGATTGCTGGGTTTTGCTTTTATTGTTCTAAAACTGATGGTGATTGTGACTGGTCTGCGCAAATCATTGTTTATCGTAAAGTCATCTACTAATACCTTGCCGCTGTTGCTTTGGATAACAACAAGTCTCGCCTTGCTATCTTGGTCAATCATTGGGCAGTTGACTGTAAATGCACTGGGCTATTTGCTGTTAGGGCTGGCAATCGCATCTTTACGATTATTTTCCAGAAAATTGGAATGATGAATATAATTCTTTTTACGCATCCGCACTTCCTTGCAAGTCAAAGCATGCCGCGCTTTGCTAGCATGATTCAGCAAGGCATGAAGGCGCGTGGCCATACGGTTGAGGTATGGTCACCAGATGCTTACTTTTATCGCTTGCCTGTGAGTCAACGGTTTAAAAAATGGCTGGGCTATCTGGATCAGTTCGTTGTCTTTCCGCTGCAGGTACGGGCGCGTCTCAAAAAATTAACGCTTGATACCCTTTTCGTTTTTTCGGACCAAGCACTTGGTTCATGGGTTCCCTTGGTGTCGAAGCGCCCGCATGTCATTCATGTGCATGACTTCATGGCGCTACGCTCTTCCTTGGGCGAGTTTGTAGAAAATCCAACAGGCTGGACTGGTCGGCAGTACCAGGCGATGATTCGGCGCGGGTTTGGGCGTGGACAAAATTTTGTGTCTGTGTCTGAAAAAACCTGTACTGATTTGCAACGATTTTTGCCGACCAAGCCCCGCGTTTCGACGGTCGTTTATAACGGGTTGAACTTTCCTTTTCAGTGTATGAGTCGAGCTGAATATTTACCCGCCCTTATCGCCGTCGGTCTGACCGTACCTGCATCTGGTTTTTTGCTGCATGTAGGCGGTAATCAGTGGTACAAGAATCGTGTTGGTGTGCTGGAAATTTATGCGGCTTACGCCCGGCAAGAACCGAGCCCATTGCCACTGTGGATGGTGGGGGCGCCACCGACAGATGCCATGAAAACAATAGCTCAAAGCGTGATGGGTAAAGGGGAAGTCCGATTTTTGGCTGGTTTGACGGACGAGCAGGTTTGCGCTGCGTATTCAGCTGCACGGTTGATGATTTTTCCTAGTCTGGCCGAAGGCTTCGGCTGGCCAATTGCCGAGGCGATGGCTTGCGGCTGCCCTGTACTCACAACGGGTGAAGCACCGATGACTGAAGTGGGTGGTGAAGCTGCATTTTATATTCCTCGGCGGCCCGATAGTGATCCAGCTGTTTGGGCGGTTCAAGCTGGCAAGCAAGTAGCCCATATCTTGATGCTGTCTTTGAATAAACAACAGCAGTGCCAAGCGCAGGGCTTCAAACAAGCTGCTAAATTTGACACACAGCACACCATGAATACTTACGAGAATATTTATCGGCAGATAATTAATGGCATCGAGGTTTTTAATTGAAACTTATTTAGTTTATTTCTCTCTCCAATCCTAGATGTAGAACCCTGCTTGTAGCTGAACGAATGCCTCAGTGCTTTGTACAGCAGTTTAATATTCGGCGAGCATTAGATTGGTCAGTTGAGATTATTTTTGATAAAAAAAAGTGATGCAGGATTTATCGCGTTTTCGTATGCCACCCGGATTTCGCGGAAGATCAGCTATAGCTGTGCAGTTGTGGTGGCTGGTGCAGGCTACACTTTTTCACGGATCTCCCCAGTTTGTTTATGGTTTCCGGCGCTGGCTGTTGCGATGCTTTGGTGCAAAAGTGGGCTTAGGAGCGGTTATCCGTCCTAGCGTCGTTATTACCTATCCATGGAAGGTGAGTATTGGCGATCATGCTTGGATTGGCGACGATGTGGTGCTGTATAGCCTAGGGGATATAGAGATAGGTGCTAATGCTGTGGTGTCACAAAGTAGCTATCTATGCACGGGTGATCATGATTACACGCAGCCAGATTTTCCTATTCGTTCCCGGAAAATCACGATTGGGCCAGAGGCTTGGTTGGCTGCCGATGTCTTTGTTGCACCGGGTGTCTCTATCGGGCAGGGTGCTGTTATTGGTGCGCGGAGTTCTGTTTTTTCCGATATGCAGGCAGGTATGGTGTGCTTTGGGTATCCGTGTCGACCGGTGAAGAAGCGGGAAAAATTCCCCTGTCCCCTTTAGTTTTTCGCAATTTTATTCGGGTAGCTCTCTGAAAATCCTACAAGTCATTCCCACCCTGAATCCTGCTGCGGGTGGCCCTGTCGAAGGGCTGATTCAGCAGGGTATTGCTATGGTGAAAAACGGCCACAGTGTGCAAACTGTTTGTCTTGACGCACCTGGCTCACCGCTTGATGAGCGGCTCTGTTCTTCGGCGGTTTATCTGCTTGGCCCCAGCTACCTAGGGTATGGTTTTGCGCCAAGGCTGGAGCCCTGGCTGCGTGAGCATGGCGCCAAGTACGACATCATCATTATTCACGGCATGTGGACTTACCACAGCTACTGTGTAGCCAAGGTTGCGCGGCAGCTTGGTCTGCGGTATGTGGTTTTTCTTCATGGCATGCTTGATCCGTGGTTTGCCCGGAAATACCCGCGCAAGCACCTTAAAAAGTGGCTTTACTGGCCATGGGCGGAATACCGGACGCTGCGGGATGCACATTTTGTGCTCTTTACCACGGCAGAGGAAATGGTGCTGGCGCGCCAGTCGTTTTGGCTCTACAAGGCGCGTGAGCGATTGGTAGGCTACGGCATTAAGGCGCCTGACGTTGCGCCAGCGCAGGCCCGTGCAGCATTTCTCGAAAGTTTCCCTGAGCTTGAAGGTAAGCGTAACCTGCTTTACCTTTCGCGTATTCATCCGAAAAAAGGATGCGATTTGCTGATCCCCGCTTTTGCCAAGGCAGCAGAAGCTGACCCTGCGCTGCATCTCATCATGGCAGGTCCTGGAGATGCGGCATGGATTGCCGAACTGAAAAACCTGGCTCGGCAGTTAAATGTTGAGAGCCGGGTCACGTTTACCGGCATGCTAAAAGGGGCGGTCAAGTGGGGCGCCTACGATGTGGCCGATGCCTTTGTGTTGCCGTCGCACCAGGAGAACTTTGGCATTGTGGTGGCAGAGGCGCTGGCTTGGGGCGTGCCGGTGCTGACAACATATCAGGTCAATATTTGGCGCGAAATCAAGGAAGCCGGTGCCGGTATCATTCATCCCGACACACAGGCCGGTGCAGGCCAACTTTTGTCTGACTGGATGGCCTTGAGTCCTGAAGACAAAAGCGCGATGCGGGTTAATGCAAAAGCCTGTTTTACCAAAAATTTTGAGATAGAAACTGTTACGCATAACTTGCTCCAGGCGCTTGAGGATGTGCTTGCTTCTAAGTCAACGAGTCATACATTTGTAGGCTCTTTTGCAATACGATAGAGCTTTAAATGAAATTTAATAGTTGGTGCTTCACCTTCTTTTTCTACTTGATTGCAATGTTGTTGATTGCATGGGTTGACGTGGTGATCGGAATCCAAATAAGTTTATGGATTTTTTATGGAATTCCTGTTGGGTTGGCAACATGGAATTTTGGAAGAGTACATGGCACATTAATTGCAATTGTCAGTATGGTAATTGTTCTGTTGTCGGTGGTTATTTGTGGGCATTCGTACAGTAGTACTGGCTACCTCATAATAGGCTTGGCCTCAAAATTTTTGGTGTACTTTGTTTTGGTTTGGCTGGTGGGTGAGTTGCGTAAAAAAAATGTCGATCGTGTATTTGTACCGAGTAAATTTATGAAATAGTGTCTTCATGATTTGTTTATTTTTTTAATTCGGTTAATTTTTTGAAAATCCTTATCTACGGTATTAATTTTTCCCCCGAGCTTACGGGAATTGGTAAGTACACGGGCGAGATGGCGACTTGGCTGGCGGCGCGTGGCCACGAGGTCCGAGTCGTTACCGCTCCTCCTTATTACCCTGATTGGGCAGTGGCTTCTGGCTATTCGGGCAGTACTTGGCGGCGTGAGCGATGGCAAGGCGTAGATGTGTGGCGCTGCCCGTTGTGGGTGCCTACGCGTCCGGGCGGTGCCAAGCGGATTTTGCACCTCGCCAGTTTTGCGCTCAGCAGTCTGCCAGTCATGCTGCGGCAGGTGCTGTGGCGGCCTGATGTGGTCTGGGTGGTCGAGCCGCCGCTATTTTGCGCTCCTGCGGCTTGGGCTGTGGCACGTTTGAGTGGTGCCAGCGTTTGGTTGCATATTCAGGATTATGAAGTGGATGCTGCATTTGATCTGGGCCTCCTTAAGGGGGTTCAACTCAAGCGCATGGTTGTTGCGGGGGAGCGCTGGCTGATGCGCCGATTTGATGTGGTATCGACCATTTCGCAACGCATGCTGGTGCGCGCGCAGGCCAAGGGCGTGGAGGCAGCGCGGTGTATGTTGCTGCCCAATTGGGTGAATGTGGCCTCGTTTGTCACGAATTCGACCGAGGGCACTCAGGCTTACCGCGATGAGTTGGGTTTTCCGGCGGATGCGGTGGTGGCGCTGTATTCCGGCAACATGGGTGCCAAGCAGGGCTTGGAGGTGCTGGCTCAAGCGGCTAGGCTGTGCGCTGCGCAGGAAGCTATAGCGGAGCTTCCTGCAAACCCGCTGTTCTTTGTGTTCTGCGGCAACGGCGTGGGGCGCGCCGACCTGGTGGCGCAATGTGAAGGCTTGGCGCAAGTGCGTTTTATGGACTTGCAGCCTGCAGAGCGCTTGCCCGATTTGCTGGCGATGGCAGATATTCATCTGCTGCCACAGCGCGCTGATGCGGCGGACTTGGTCATGCCTAGCAAGCTGACTGGTATGTTGGCCAGCGCCCGGCCGGTGATTGCCACGGCGCAGCTGGGCACCGAGCTGGCCCAAGTTGTACAGGACTGCGGTCTGGTCGTTTTGCCCGAAAATCCACGCGCTTTAGCTGATGCCGTTTTAGCTCTGGCCGCTGATGCGGCCTGGCGAGAGAGACTCGGGGTTGCGGGGCGTGTTCATGCCACCCAGCACATGGATCGCCAAGCCGTTCTGACAAGTTTTGAAGCCGCATTGCAGAGCCTGCAAAAAACAAGGTAAGTGTTTGATGTCACATCGTTTCTCATGGAGCCTAGTGATTCTGCAGGTACTCGCGCTGTTGGTGGGCACGCAAATGCCGGGCGTCTGGCGTAGCGACACGGTGCAAACGCTGCATGCACCATCATGGGTGTCGTCTGGGGCACACTTGGTGCTTTTTTTCGGGATGGCACTAGTACTTTGGGTCCGCCCGCTGGTTTGGCCGACGCAACGTGTGCTGCTGGCTGCGCTGGCGCTGGCACTACTCACCGAAGGACTGCAGTTTTTTGCCATTGATCGGCATCCTCGCCTGATGGATGTGGGAATTGACATGGCTGGCGCCTTGCTGGCGCTGCTCTTGGTAAAAGGAAAAGAGTTATGTACCGCCCGCCGATAAGACTGTCATCGCCAGCCATTCGGCATGTGTCGGTGACTATCGATGCATTGATTATCTGGGGTTGCGGTCTGCTGGCCTACCTTTCCCCCTACGGAGAGTTGGCGCAGCAGCCGGTTGCACCGGCCTACAAGCTGATCGTTCTTGTGGCTTCACTGCTGCTGCCGGTTTTGTTGTCCAGTCTGCACCAGTCATGGCGTGTGAATGACCTAGGGGTTCTGCTGCGTTCGGTCGCGCTGGCCTGGCTGGGGACGTTGCTGATGATTCTGGTGGTGCTATTTTTCAGCAAGCTCTCGGCTGAATTTTCACGACTGTGGTTTGTGATCTGGGGGGCTAGTGTGCTGGCCGGGCTGCTGTTGCAGCGGCTGGTGGTTTATGCCAGTTTGCGTTGGCTGCGTGCGCGTGGCTACAACTATAAGACGCTGGTGCTGGTGGGGAAGGGTGCCTCCAGTGAGCATGTTCAGCATGCCTTGGCACAGTCGGCTTGGAGTGGTCTGCGGCTAACGGCTAGCTTGGAGCCTGCCGAACTAGCTCCTTGGATGGCCGAGCAGGCCAAACTTGGGAAAGATGCCAGTACCTCGCCGGATGAGGTGTGGTTGTGCCTTCCGCTCAGTGATGAAGAGGGCATTAAAGTTTCGTTGGATGCCTTGCGCTTTAGTACGGCCAATATCCGGCTAGCCCCGGACCTGTTTGCCCTCAAGCTGATCAATCATGGTATCAGTGAGGTGGTGGGTATTCCGATGCTGGATTTGTCGGCTTCGCCCATCACTGGTGCCATGCGTGTGTTCAAGGCCGTGCAGGATTACCTGGTTGCCAGTCTGATTTTGGTGCTGATCAGCCCGCTGATGCTGGTCATTGCGCTGGCCATCAAGCTGACCTCGCCTGGTCCGGTGCTGTACAAGCAACACCGCGATGGCTGGAACGGCAAGAAAATTTTGGTGTACAAGTTCCGCAGTATGGTGGTGCATCAGGAGTCAGGCGCTCAAGTCACGCAAGCCCAGAAAAATGATTCACGCATCACCCCGTTGGGTGCTTTTCTGCGCCGCACCAGCCTGGATGAGTTGCCACAGTTCATCAACGTGCTGCAGGGGCGCATGTCGGTTGTTGGGCCACGGCCTCATGCAGTGGTGCATAACGACCACTACAAGGAGTTGGTGCCGCGTTACATGCTGCGTCACAAGGTCAAGCCAGGCATCACTGGCTGGGCGCAGATCAACGGTTTTAGAGGAGAAACCGACACGCTGGAAAAAATGGAAAAACGTGTCGAGTACGATCTGTATTACATTGAAAACCTGTCGATGTGGCTGGATCTAAAAATCATTTTCGCCACCATTTTTAAAGGTTTTCTACATAAAAATGCGTATTAACAGTGCAAAATCGGCTCTGTTCACCAGTTTTCTTTTTTACAAAAATATCCTTCCATGAGTATTCAAAAAGTCACTAAAGCCGTTTTTCCGGTTGCCGGTCTGGGCACCCGCTTTCTGCCCGCCACCAAGGCCAGCCCCAAGGAGATGCTGCCCATTGTGGACAAGCCGCTGATTCAGTACGCAGTGGAAGAGGCGGCAGCAGCTGGCATCACCGAGATGATCTTCGTCACCAGCCAGAGCAAGCGCGCGATTGAAGATCATTTTGACCGCTCCTGGGAGTTGGAGAACCTGCTGGCCAAGCGGCAAAAAACCGAGCTGCTGGAATTGGTGCAAAAAATCAAGCCCGCGCATGTCAACTGCATCTATGTGCGTCAGGCCGAGGCTTTGGGTCTGGGTCATGCTGTGTTGTGCGCCCAAAGTGTGGTCGGCAATGAGCCGTTTGCCGTGCTGCTGGCCGATGACTTGCTTGATGCCAGCACGCCAGTGTTGCGCCAGATGCTTCAGCAGTATGAGAATCACCAGGCTAGCGTGGTGGCAGTGGAACGAATTCAATCTTCACAAACCCGCTCCTACGGCGTGGTTGCGGGCTTAGGGGCGACTCAGTGTGGAGAAGGCGATGTGTTTGCCATCAGTGGCATCGTCGAAAAGCCCGCCCCAGAAGAAGCGCCTTCCAATTTGGGCGTGGTCGGTCGTTATGTGCTGGATGGCCGGATTTTTGACAAGTTGCGTAACCTCAAGCCTGGTTCAGGTGGTGAGATTCAACTGACCGATGGTATTCAAGCTTTGCTGCAGGAGCAGGCCGTGATGGCCTACCAGTATGAAGGCGTGCGCTATGACTGCGGCAGCAAGCTGGGCTATCTCAAGGCCTCGGTGGACTTTGCTTTGCGTCATCCCGAGGTGGACCAGGAGTTTGCTGCCTTTTTACTGCAGCGTGCCGCCAACATGCAGCTTGGTGCCTGATGAGCCAAGTACCAGTGACCCCCGAGTTGCCGCTGCATGAATTTGCAGCGGCAGTGGCGGCGCTGCCACTGGTGTCGCTGGACTGGGTCATCACGAATCCTAATGGCGAGTTACTGTTGGGGCAACGCAACAATGCCCCGGCGCGTGGCTACTGGTTTACGCCGGGCGGGCGAATTCGCAAGAATGAAGCCTTGTCCTTGGCCTTGGCGCGTGTGGCAGGCGATGAGCTGGGGCTGGCGCCTGCACTGTGCGAGCAGGTCGGAGGCCAAGCCCGGCTGATGGGCGCGTGGGACCATTTTTACCCAGACAGCGCTTTTAGCCCCAGCGTGAGCACCCATTACGTCAATTTGCCGCACTGGCTGGCACTGTCCTGGGTCGAGGTCGCGCAACTCAAGCTGCCCGTGGGTGAACAGCACAGTGCTTGGCAGTGGCTGGCTCTGGAGGAGGCAGCCAGCCATCCGCAGGTTCATCCCTATGTTCAGCCTTACGCGGCTTGGGTGCTCTTGAATCATTCTTTTTCTTCGTTGACCTCGCAGGGGTGACGCGAACTCTTTTTGACACCATGAACATACTTTTAACCGGCGGTGCCGGCTACATCGGCAGTCACACCTGCGTGGCCCTCATCCAAGCTGGGTTCACACCGGTGATCCTGGACAATTTCTCCAACAGCCATCCGGCTGTGCTGGAGCGTCTTGAGAAAATCACCGGCCAAACCATCGTCTGCGAGCGTGGCGATGTACTCGACACACCTTGGGTGCAGGATGTGCTGCAGCGCCACCAGATTGGCGGCGTGATGCACTTTGCCGGTGACAAGGCCGTCGGTGAGAGTGTGGCCCAGCCGCTGAAGTACTACCGCAACAACATCGGCGGCGCCGTCAGTTTGCTCGAAGCGATGTCGGCAGTGGGTTGTCAGACGCTGGTATTTTCCAGCAGCGCCACCGTCTATGGCGATCCGGCCTCGGTGCCGATCACCGAGAATTTCCCGCGCCAGCACACCAACCCGTATGGCCACACCAAGTTGGTGATTGAAGACATCCTGGCCGCCCTGCAGATGGCGGACCCGGCTTGGCGCTTGGGCGTGCTACGCTACTTCAACCCGGTGGGCGCACACCCCAGCGGCCTGATCGGCGAAGACCCGAGTGGTATTCCAAACAACCTGATGCCCTATGTGGCACAGGTGGCTATCGGCAGGCGATCGTATTTGAGTGTTTATGGCGGCGACTATTCCACGCCAGACGGCACTGGTGTGCGTGACTATATCCATGTGCAGGATCTGGCTATTGGCCATGTGGCCGCTCTGCAGGTGCTACTGGATAAAGGTGAAAGTTTCACCGTGAATTTAGGAACTGGTCGGGGCAATAGCGTACTGGAAGTGGTGCAAGCTTTCGAGCTGGCCTGTGGCCAGCCCGTTCCCTTCCGGATGGCTCCGCGCCGTCCTGGCGATGTGGCCCAGTGTTATGCCGACCCGGCGCTAGCACAAAGCCTGCTGGGCTGGAGCGCCCAGCACAGTTTGGCCGATATGTGCGCCGATGCTTGGCGATGGCAGAGCGGCAACCCGGATGGATACCTTTCTTTATAATTCGCTGACTATTTAAGCAACAAGATATTCGATGTTGAAAACAAGAGTAAATCAATGAGCACGCTTCAGCCACCTCGAAATTTCTCCTTTCCGCGTGCGGCCGTCACTTTGCTGGGGCTTGCCGCCCTGTGCCAGGCTGCAACGGTTCGGGCTCAAGGGTTGGGTGTGGCGAGTCTGGGTGCGACTGGCGGGCTCAATATTCCATCGGCTTATGTGCTGGACTCTGGCGATATGGCACTGAGTGTGGGTAACTACCAGCCCGCAGCATTGGGCACCTTCAGCCGCCAGCAAAATTACACTTTGGGATTCGGGCTGGTGCCTCGGGTCGAGGTTTTTGGGCGGTTTACCGAGTACACCACGAGCCGCAATGCCGCGCCTGGTTTGCCGGATGCAAACGGTGTGCGCGACATCTCCGCCAACGTCAAATGGCAACTGCCCATTGACATGCCCGGTTTCCCCAAACTGGCCATTGGTGCGACAGACTTGAGTGGCGGCGCGGTGTATTTCAGTTCAAAGTATGCGGTGGCCAGCGATGAATATGGTCCGCTGCGCTGGTCGCTGGGCTATGCCAAAGGCAAGCCCGCGCTCAATAGCGTGGGGGGTGCCAAAGTACTTGATGGCGTCTTTGGCGGCGCTGAACTCAAGCTTGGCAGCACCCGCGCTACGGCGTTGCTGGAAACCGATGGAACGCAGCGCCATGCGGGCCTGCGCTACTACTCCGATGTGTTGCCCTGGCTGGCTGATGCGCAGGTGGTCGGCACGGTCCAGCGTTCGTTTGGCGCCAACAATGCGGTTGGGCAGAGTGCCGATAAAAGCAGCGTCAATGTTTCCCTGATGCTGCCACTGGGCGCCAGCGACAGCACGCGCAAGGCCCGGGCCGAGGCCACTGCCAAACCCTTGCCACCGATTGCGTCAGCCGAGGCGGGCGGCATGGTGGCCACCGCTAAGGACAAGATGGATACGCTGGCCCGTAGCCTGCGCGCCAGCGGCCTAGACCGGGTCCGCGTCGGTACGCTGGGTAACGAATGGGTCGTCGAGTACGAAAACTACCGCTACCTGCACAACGAAGCCGATGCGCTGGGCGTGGTGCTGGGCCTGGCGGCAGAGCTGGCGCCCGCAGGCATTACGCGGGTTAACGCCCTGACGCGCAAGGCGGGCGAGGTGATGTTTGAAACCTCGGTCGATGTCGCCGCATTTCGCAACTTTCTGCGTGATGGTGATGCTGCGCAGGTCAAGGATACTTTGGGTTTTGGCCGACTTGCAGGCTATGACGCCGCCGCCGTGCAATGGGCCTCGGGCGAGGCAGGTAGCGCAGAGCAGCGCACCCGGCTGCGGGTCGAACTCAAGCCGCTGCTCAATTACACGCTGGGTACCGAAGTCGGCGCCTTTGATTATTCGCTGGCCGCCAATGTACGCGGCACCGCCGGTTTATGGCAGGGCGGCGAGGTGTACGCCGACGTGGTGCAGCGTTTGAGCAACAGCGACAACATGGCGCCGGGCCGCGTGTTTGCCGACTCACTGCAGCGCAATGGTCTCAAGACACTGGCGCTGCAGCAGTCCTTCTGGCTCACGCCGCGCCTGTTGACTAGCGTGGGCGTTGGTAAATACAACTACAGTGGC
>Ga0302216_1000089_pt1 | contig 37839 bp, 30 predicted proteins | sample II_Fen_N3_2_FD_194575 | JGI IMG/M metagenome (GOLD analysis project Ga0302216, IMG submission 194575) | Peat permafrost microbial communities from Stordalen Mire near Abisko, Sweden - II_Fen_N3_2 | ecosystem: Environmental > Terrestrial > Soil > Wetlands > Permafrost | place: Sweden: Abisko...
TCTCTTGGGCCATCTGGACCGCACGTTCCTTGAAGGCGGCGTCATGTGTCCTACGAGTGGACTTGGGAGTCTCTGTCATACGTCAAACCTACCTGATCGTGACGTCCGTCAGCAGGGGGACGGGTCATGGCAATCCTATGCTTGTTACGTAAAGACCACGACTGCTATTCCCACGGGAAATTTTGTATACATCACTAATGCTTCCGAACGAAGATTTTGCGATGCCAACTACTGGTATTTTACCACTAAGTTGGTCGAATAAATACTTGCCAAGACCGGGTTTGCTGTGGCCATCAAGATAAACATACCCATCAATTAGAATGCATTGAATGTCTCGCTTTACGAGGTTTATAACGTTTAATATGCAAGGCAGTTCTCTTTTGTAGAATTCTCCGGGAATATATTCTTCGATATTGTTGGTTTTCGAGATATAGCATTCAGTTTCGGTTTGAGAATCCCATTTTTCAAAAATAATACCGGCAGCAAATCCGGTAAAATGTTGATACTGAACATCTACAGACAAAATCATGCGGCACCTAATTCTTTCCAATTTCCATGATTGTCTTTTGTGAAGATTTTTTCCCATTCAGTGTTTATGATGTCAGAGAAATAATGCAATTCAACTTCTTCGTAATCTATTTTTACATAACCGAGGAATCCCTTGTCGTGCCCACTTGATGAAGTTGAAAGTGGTCCAGTATCCATTTCTACGATATTACAAAGAACGTATCTAGCAATAGAAGTTAATTTTGGATCAATATTTGCATTGATACTTGGGAAATAAATCTGAAATTCTCCAAAATCTGTCTGTATGGAAATGACACCTTCCTCTGGTCGTTCAGGATCATAGCATGAATGTTGATCTTCTTTATCAACTTTTACATATTCTGAACCTCTAAATGCATAATGCCCTGCGACTCTATGCGGAATGATTCTGATATTTTTTTCATCAAATTGATCAAGATAGTATGATGAAGGGTGGGTTGAAAGAAGGTAAACAATGGATTCTGGCATGTTTTTAATTAGCGTAACATCATCACTTGTTTGGGTACTATATTTCTGACTTGCTACGAATGTTTCTGATTCAGATGGTTGATGTGATACTATTTTTCCAGGCGCAGTCTTGGCTAGTCGTTTGATTACAAATGCAAATACTGCAAGAGCTGCCACAAACACGAAAAAATAGAATTCAATCATCAAAGATCCTGGGTTATTATGTTTAATACAAAATGTATGACCATGGAAATCGCCGAAACACAGGTTAAAGAAATTTTACTTGTTGTGATTGCAATCTTTTGTTCTCTGTTTGTGTTCATAAAGTTTTGCCCCGCGGCGAGCGTGTACCTAACGCCCTCTCGTCACCGGCCCGAAGGGTCGGCATAACAACGAGAAGGTGCCGGTGGACGGAGCTTGTTAGGCAGATCAATTGTTTGGCGTAAATTTTGTTGCCTAGATCTTAATACTTTTTGCAAGCAGGTTGAAGTATTCTTACTCATTATTCAATATTCTTTGTTCAATATTTTTCTTTGCGTTCTTTGATAAGATAACAACAAGCCAAATTGTAGCAATAAATGAAAATAGCGTCCCGATCAAAAGTGGAATTCCTTCATTTTTCATCATTCTTGATAATGGCGTATTAAATAACAACAGCATGAATACGGGTGGGAATTCTGAAATCACGAGAAGCACCAAGATCTTTACTTTTTGTTTGTGAGGAAAATGTCTTGAAGTCATTATGATGAATATAAAACATCCCATCCACAAAATATCAGACACTATATGAACGTTTGATTGATCATGCTTTAAATGGCCACAAAAACACCAATGCATCAATGCGCAAAGAATCATTCCTAATGCATTATATATAGACGCAATTATTATTATTGCTGGATGTTGAATTATCTTCGCTGCATAATCTTTGTAATTCATTAACGCGTCCCATGCGAGTTGGGTGTTTTTATATTTTTAAATATTTCCTTGTCATTGAAAAATGACTGGTATCTTTTCTCTGACATATCCTCAACTTTTATTTTTCTATTTTCGAATTCAACAAGGTGCCAAATATCGTCTAGTGTTTCACCTAAAATAAATTCTTCAGGATTGATTTTTTCCTTGGTATATGGGATTATTGCCATTCCGCACACGTGTTCACGCACATAAGCATATTTAGTGCTTGTGAATTTTACCACCATAAGGTCTGGACTTCCGTCCGTATCATGTGAGGATTGTGCAATAAATCTCAGGCCAGTTGAATCCGAAAATTTCAGGTATTTTGCCGAACTATAGCCATTAATGAATATGGAATATCCTTGGCATGTCCTTTCCCTTATTTTCCAAAACGCATTTGTTCGCCGAATATATTCATAACGATTATCTGTGATAGTCTGGCTCGCATACAAACTATCTATATTGAAAGATGCCGTATCCATTACGCGTTCAAAGCATTTATTTATCTGAATTGTATCTAGACTTGTTGCAGAATCAATTTCGGATTTCAGTTTTAAAAAATCCTTTGGTGGAAATTTTTCACCTTTGAATTGGTCGGAATATTTCTCATCACTAAATGACATAGATGTAACTATGATAAACGCCATTATTGTTTTTGTGATTATATTCATTTTCTCACTCGGGGCTGTGAATTGTGCCTGCGCAGCATGTGCCTAACGCCCTCTCGTCACCGGGCCGAAGGGTCGGTGCAACAACAAGGAGGTCCCGGTGGACGGAGATTGTTAGCTCGCTCCCCGCTACAGCGGGGATGCGATATTTTGCAGTTAATCTTTGAGGAAGTCATTTTTAATTATCTCTTCAATTATCTCATCCCATTTTTTCGACCGTCTTAAAAATGATGGATGATATGTACGAATCGATTTGATGTTATTAGAAATCAAGAACTTTGACAAAGTTCGTTCATTGAATTTGTTGTTGAATTTTTCCATTTTTATATCGGGAAATTCATCGATTAGAAATCGATCATATCTAGGTCCTGTAAAAAATATTATCTGAGTTGGTTGCAGGATTTCAATTTCACGTTTCAAAACACCTTTGAATTTCGAACCCACATTATTTTGTAAATTCTCATTAGTTGTTAATATTGATTTCCCATCATAGTCACAACGTACGAGATTTGTCCATAATATATTCGTATCGGGCTTTAGATCCGAATTGCCTATTTTTGCAATGCTTCTATATGCGGACCAAAATGGACTTCTATTGTGGCTGCTATTTTTCCCAAAGCAGAAATGTCTATATGCGTCTGCTAATTCTTCAATTGAATTTTCGCGATTTTTAAATGACTGAAAACTTCCAAATTTAATTTCGTCATTTCCCCATCCTTGGGTTTCTTGACCAACTATTAATATTCGTTTCTCGCTATTTTTCCACTGTTCCCCTACTGAAAGTAATAGCGGCGCAGAAAGAGATTTTTGAATATCTTCAGGAAGCTCTATATTTTTTAATTCTTGATATAGATGTTTTAATTCGGCACTTGTGCTTGAGTTCATTTTTCACGCATTTCTAAATCGCACCATTCTGCAAATGATGGTTGTTTTGATAATTTAAATTTCCTGTACAAATCGTTTGCTTCTCGACTGCTTAATTTTTTTCTCAATTGTGACATGATAACGCGTTCCTTCTGCTCAATGGTTTGTACGTACTGTATTGAGCGATAAACGTCAAATTTCCAATTATCTGATTTCAGTGTCACAAGATTTTGTGCGCCCCTATTGGGAATTAATCCAAATTGCAAAAATGCGATCAATAACAAGTCGCCTGAAAAGCCAGACATAAGACTTTCAATTGTTTTGCTTGAATTCACCCTTTCTAATGCGGCAATTATAAGCTCATTATATTCATTCCTCCAATTATCATCGACGATTGCAACGCTTTCATTTGCACAAATGGCTAATGCTTTTAAGCTCTTTGTAATCCATTTTTTCCATTGTTTAAGCGTGGAATAATCTTTTAATTCGGACCACGCAGCGGTTCCAAATACTCTCTCTAACGAAAATTTCAGATGTAGATAATCATCGTAATTTGTTGTTTTCATTTTTACGTCCTTATGGGTTGTTATTTATTAAGGTCGTATTATTAGGTCGCGAAAATCGCTAACGCCCCCTGCTCACCTGCCCGAAAAAACGGCATTTACAACGGGAAGGTGCAGGTGGAGCGGGCTTGTTAGGCAGCTGAGCCGCTACAGCGGATCATGCGTAATCTTTGTTCTGCCTCGAGCCGAAGGCTTTTTGCGGCTTGGTTGCTCATTTTCTGTTGCTTTCTACGTGGAATTCTAGGCAACTATTTCTTGTTGTTCAAAATCTATGATTTTTTTGCCGGAATTCGTCTTCAAATTTCTGAATTCTGCTTATTGATATTTCTATCCAAATATTCATTTTTGCGATCATTCACATTACTATTCAAGTATTGTGCACCAAAATCAACGAAACCGGATAAAAATGCGGCATTACAATTTATTCACCAGCAAACGATTTTGGTTTCCGTTATCGCAAAATGAATTGCATTCCTTTTATTCGAAAGCTTCACTATCTTCGATAGCGCAGAAATTTGAGAGACGTTACATAAAAAGATGAATTGCCAAATTTATGCGCCAGCGATTCTTCATCGATAAGTTTCAAGTTTAGAACTCCCCTATCGAATCAATTCTTGTCAGAATGAAATCGAAAGAAACGGCGATTACAACGCATTCTTGACCTTTCGATTTCCCACTTATGTCAAAGAGCTTTCGAATTCTGCGCGTTTGTTGCTGTTTCGATTCTGCGGTTAAATGCCTAACGCCACCTCATCACCGGCCCGAAGGGTCGGCATTACAACGAGGAGGTGCCGGTGGATGGGTATTGTTAGGTGGGGTCAATTGCGGGTCTCGTATACAGTGAAAAAGCCTTCTGCTGCGATTTGCATCGAGCCGAAGGCTTTATTCTTTTTCTTGGTAAATATTTAAATCAATCACTTTTCGATAGTTGTTTGTGAAATCTCCATCACGAGTGTATAACTCGTAATTTCGGCTTTTTACAAATGCAACTATTGTCATATCAATTGAGCATGTTGCGATTCCATTTGCTGCGCATAAATTTCTTATCCTTGCAGCTTCAACATAATCATCAGTTGTTACTTCCTCATCTTCAAATCCCTCTAAATATTCGCGTAGTCTTTGGAATTTTTCAATTTCACGGATTCCACTTAGAATTTCTTGTCTAATGGGGCCAATTATACTAGCTCTGGATGATTCGACGATATCGAAGAAATTTTTCTTCATAATAGAATCTGCTGGATTATTTCTTCTCAGAAAGGCGCTCCAAATATTCGTATCAATCAGAACCTTTCTCATTTCGAGCGTTCTTTCTTGTAATCATATTCAATATCAAAATCGAATGTTCCTGCTAATTCTAAAAATTTCAATTGCTTGCGACGCATGATGAATTCTTTTAATGCAGTTGTTACTGTATCTTTTTTTGTTTTTAAATTCCCAATTTTCAGAGCTTCTTCAAGGAGTTGGTCGTCTAGAGCAAGATTTGTAGCCATTCGGCACCTCCACACAAAGGTTTACACATCTCAATCTATGCTCAGATTTACCAAAAGTCAAGTTTTTGGTGAACTTTGATTGCCGAGCGGGAAGTGGAAAATATTTATGCTTACCATTTGTAATTGTTCGAGGTATCTCAATAAAATTCTATCGTTTAATGCTATAGTATTTAATGAGTAATGCATTGCATTGAACCAATTTCGTAATAATCGCCGGCACACGAGCCTTCAATTAATCTATTCCGAATGGAAAAATATGAAGTATCAGGTTTGAGATTTGCATCGTTGATGCAGTTCGTGTCATAGAATTGTCCAAAAGGCAGACGAATGATTTTGTTCGAATGAAAATTAAATATGACTTGTCTCATTGTAGATATCGTATCTCCGTAACCAATAAATTTAACATAACCTGTATCTGATTCATATTTGCATCCACCAATTAATGGGCCATTTCCCGATTCAGAAACGCAACAGGTTAATGTTGAAAATGCCACTAGAATTATAAACGCCTGATATCGCTTCTGAAATTTTGGATTTACTGTATTCATTTTTCCCTCTTGGATTTGATTGGCCGTGATTTTGATATTTCGACGATGCGCCATTTGCTATTCAGCCTCGCAGATGCACCTAACGCCCTGTGGTCACCGGGCCGAAGGGTCGGTATAACAATGGGGAGGTCCCGGTGGACCCAGATTGTTAGGGATGATAGAGAGATACTCATTCAAATTCTACTCCGAACCGAAGATGATTCAGTACAAGGGATGATTTGGAAAGATTTTCCGTTTCATTCCTAATGCGATTGAATTATGGATTTTGTTTCGAAGCAATCAAAGCACAAAAATACATAAATCATTCCGCAATCTGCTATATTACATTCATCGCCAATGGAATCTAGTTGCCCATAAAATGTCATCTTTTTGTTGCAAGTACATTTTGGCCACTCTGGATTCTGGATCCAATTGGGACTTCCACCAATTTTACTTCTTTTTCCAATATTATCACCAGCCCACTGAAAGCCAATTATATCAACAGCTTCGCTTGTTTTGGGATTAAGTACAATTTCAATTTCAGGAAGTTCATTCATAGGTTTCGCATATTCAAATTTGATGAATTTTGATCAACCATTTTCTATTTCTAATTTCCAATAATTCAGGTTTTTAGGAACTAATCCGACCGTATCTGCTATATTTGCTCATTTTCAACATAAACGGGTTTTTTGAAGATTTGATTAAGATGAATATTTCATATGCATTATCATCCGATACGACAAACGGGGCATCATCATTAGACTGTAGTGCGCCAAAAATTTTACTTCGAGTTTTTTCACTTGTTCGGAAGAGGAAACTCGTCGAATCGATAGCTCGATGAACTCCAGAATTGCTATTAACTGAATATAAAACCTTTTGGCCTTTATATATCCCAGTGAAAATCGCAACTGGTTCGGAAATTTTTGTATTTGTTTTTCCAATATATTCTAGGACTGTTTGAGTTTCATTTATGCTGTTCGAATCCAAGATTGGGCCGGGAATTTTGCTAATAATTGATTTATTTGAATTCTTGATCTCCAATATTTCTTGTTTCAAATCATTTTCTTTAATTTTGTCCGAGATTTTGCTTCCTCCAAACAATCCAACTATCAATAAGAGATTTCCATACAATAGAATTCGAGTTCCAATTTTTACTTTTTTATCATTCTCTTTTTCGTTTATTGAAGCTCCAGTGAGGTGATTTGCAATTAGACTAATGTTTGATATGATATTTATGATTCCAGCACCTGCAACTGTAGCTAAAATTGGCAAAATGGACAATAATGCAAACTCTGTTGTATTTTCTTGAAACACTTTCAAATTGAACACAGTTGTTACAAGTACGCCAATACTCCATGTGATCAATAGACAAATCGAAAGCAATGCAATTAGATACGTAATTCGTGCAAGTTTTTTCACTGTTTACCTCGATATTTTTAGTTGCTAAGTTTGGATTTAAGAAATACTGCTAGCCCCGCAGGTGTCCCTAACGCCCCGCCATCACCGGCCCGAAGGGTCGGCACACACAATGGGGAGGTGCCGGTGGATGCGGCTTGTTAGGCTGAAATTTAAAGTCGGCACCACGGGCTTCGAGCCGAAGGCTTCTTGTGCTGTTTCTTTGATTGTTCAAAGCAAAGTCTTTTGATGATTTCTTATGATATATTATTTCGCAAATAATGCAAATTTGAATTCCCGCCTATTTTGGCGGTTCTTAGAAATTGAAGTTTCATTTTGCGCAAGAAATGATGCCTTTATGTTCTATTTCTCTGGCATCGATAATGTGTGATATTGCGAGGTTGTTGCTGGCGACAAATTTCTGAAAAGAATATTTATTCAATAAACTTGTATTTGTATTTTTCTAAATTCCATTTATTTATATTTTTTGAATGATTGTACATTTCGTATGTAAATGATGGGTCGTAGATGGCTGAAAATGACATTGGATTTCCTTTTATTCGTGCCGAATATTTACCTCGAACAATCCCTGGCTCTATAGCTTGAAGGAGAGGTGTTGCGTATTCTATTAGTCGCATCTCTATTGGTAGAGTATATCCTTTACCCTTGAATGTTATGTATATATTTAGTGACGAAGACTTGGGTGTTTGAATATTCTGAACATTATATATGCAACTTGTAGAAAAACATCCTAATTCTGTGATTTCGCATATTGAGTCGCCAGATATTTTCATTTCCCAGTAAATCTCAATTGTGTCGTTTTTGATTTTGGTTGAACGGATTGATGGGAAATATGAGCATGCGGCTTGTATATTGCAAAGGATTAAGACGAGTATTGACTGCATGATGCCTTCCTAGTTTGAATTATCTCATTTGGAGTGGTTGTTGTTTCTGAGCAACGGATTTGCGCCCGGATAAGCCTAACGCCCCGCCATCACCGGCCCGAAGGGTCGGTATAACAATGGGGAGGTGCCGGTGGATGCGGATTGTTAGGCAGATAAAAAGTGGATATAAAGGATCTGTTCATTCGAGCATATTGTCAGGAATTTGCATTTTCACATATTCAAAGTATTTATTTTGACTATAGGCGAACCATTTTTGACGACAGCTTCCTGAATTGTCAATTTTGGATTTGAAATTTCTAAACGGATTCTTTGAATTAAGTGCAGTGATCAATGCCGTTTTAAATGGTTCTTCACATATCTCTTCTGCAAAATCCATCATGAATTCAAATGACTCGCGTGAACTTATCTTTTCAAATTCGATATAATCGCCAGGGTTTTCATTTATTTCTTTGATTTCATCGTGTGAATGCACCTTTATTGAGTCATTTAGCTCTTCATCGGATATGATTACAATAATTTTACCAGTTTCTTTTTTGAGGTAGCATTTCATGCCGCATTCGAGTTGCTCGGCAATCTCTTTAATGGTTTCTTTGGCTATTTGCATATTAAATACTTCGTTGTTGTCGGTTTTGTGAGATTTATTGATCGCAATTGGGCGCAATTCTATGGGCAATCTTGGTGATATGCGCAGCTACCAATGAAAAATACGGTAAAAAATGCAAGTGCATTTATTGAGAATACTGCAATTCCAATAATTATTTTCACTTTTGGTGATGCTTTGAATTTGTCAATTTTTCTCACAGCTGGAATGTAGGCTATAACGATAAATAATATGATTTCGAAATAAATGAATAATTTTTGCATTGAAAATTGGGCTAGGGAATCTGTTTTTTCCGTAGTCAAGGCGCATAGTAGACCGCTGATTGATGGAATGATAAAGAGAAAAATAGCAATTTTTGCGATTTTTAGTCCAAGTGTAATGACTTGCTTCATTACGCTAGTTGCATTTTCCTCATTATGCAAATCTTATCCCTTTCTTATGATTCCAAGTTCATATTATCGTAAACCCGCCAGCCCCGCAGGTGTGCCTAACGCCCTGTGGTCACCGGGCCGAAGAGTCGGTATAACAATGGGGAGGTCCCGGTGGACCCAGATTGTTAGGCAACATAACTACGAAGAGTGAACATTTTCTTCATCGAGCCGAAGGCTTTTCTCGCTATTTAGAAATAGATATTTTTCAGCAAATTCCTTTGCTTTTGATAATCCTTCAGGTGTCAGTTGGAAAGATTTCGATTTATTATATGGGTTGTGAATGTAGCCTTTTTTATGCAGAGAATTCATGACATCAAAATCAAACTGCTTCCATACTCTTCCATTATCGAATTCGAATGTGCCAAATAGAGCAAGAAATACATTTTCGATCTTTTCGCCATCGTACACACGTATTCCTTTCGTTTATGTGCTGAAACAATGGAATTTGATAACAAAAAAGCCTTCAGCTTCAATTTTCATCGAGCCGAAGGCTTCAAAACTATGCGACTTCTCTTAAGATCCCTGAAGTGTATTTATGGATTACGCTTCCTATTAAGGTCTGATAGGGAATTCCTTCTCTAGCAGCCATTATCTTAATCGATGTCAAGTCATTTTCATTTATTCGAATATTGATGTTCTTATTCTTTTTGAGTGTCTCTTGGGCTGCAATTATCAATTTTTCATTTGCTGGACCAGATTTAAGTTCGCCATTCTTATATGATTCTAAAATTTCCAATTCATCTTCATCGAAAATCATTTCATCCGGATCGATTTTTTTCATTTTATTCCTCCCTGTATTTCTTTGATGCTTTTCTGCTTGGTATTATGGTTTTTAGAAAGAAATCATTTCCATCGATCACATATGGAACCAAGTAAGCATAGTCGTTGATAATAATCGTTAAAACTCTTTGATTTGGGTATTTTCCTTTATTTTCGTGAGGAGAATCATCTATGACTAGGCCATCAAAAATTGCCTGTATAATTTCATCAAATGATATTCCCCTTGTTGCTACTAAATGCCGATTTTTCTCATGGTTCCAGCGGTACATGGAATGAATCTATGACAAAGCATAGACAAAGTCAATAGGCGCGCGAAATTTTCTTTGAAGGACGATTCATGATGGTACCAGTCGCTCTGTTTCTAGTGCCTCGCAGATGTGCCTAACGCCGCGTCATCACCGGCCCGAAGGGTCGGCATTACAACGTGGAGGTGCCGGTGGATGGGCCTTGTTAGGCTGAATTCTGTCGACGTGTTCACAACGGGTTTCTGCCTTCTTTTGCTCTTTTTTTGCGGCTCAAAACGTAGGCTTTTAGTGTTCTAAAAATACCCATTGAACTTTCGAACCAGTTCTCTTTTTTGAAGAAAATTGACATTCTTAACTGAATCACCAATCTTCCTCCTTGAGCCGAAGGCTTTTATTCCCTTTTGCAGCTATTTTTGCGGTTCAAACGTAGGCAATTCAAAGATTCGATTTTCACATTTCCCAATAACAAACCTCAGATTCATACGTTATTCGGCAATAGGATTTTTATCCTCGTAGGCAGTTAGAAAATAACGGCATGAAACAATTAACTTACCTAAGCTTACGGCCTAACAACATTGTTAAAGAATACTCGCCTTTATCAATCAAGCATCCATTCAATTTATTAGCCAGGATATCCCTGTTTCAAATTTGAATCCTCTATTTTCGTCGTAGCTATTTATCCACTGCCATTTTTCAACTAGTTCGAATGTGATTTTTCTGTATTTGATTTTTTGAATAATCCCTGATGACCAATATGGCTCAATCTTGGTTGAGAACCAGAAAGGATCAAATTCACTTTTATATCCAAGGCTCAAGTAATCATTCAATTTATAACGAATGCTGCCATTATTGGCAAAAAGTGGAAAAAATGTAATGATATCATATTTCATATCAATACTTTTTCCGTCACCTGAAAAATGCGTCCCCATTGCAATGGCAAGCGGAATTAACGACGTATTATATCGCCATGTTTTTTTGTCTTGCAGAACTCTAATCCCAAATTCCGGCATATCGATTTGTATATTACTCGTATCATAATTATTTTTCATACCAACCCAAACGCAGCTGAAATTGAAATTATTAATCTCAGCTCCAATATTTGATTTAGAATAATTTTGGAGATATTCACTACTCATAATCAGTATTAAAGCCATTAAGCTATACATGTATTCCTTTCAAAATGGCGATACTTTGTTTTGTGCTCTGTAGCAAAATAAGCCTAACGCCCTGTGGTCACCGGGCCGAAGGGTCGGTATAACAATGGGGAGGTCCCGGTGGACCCAGATTGTTAGCCAAGTTCTTGTTCATAGTTTTTCGCTAAAGTTGAAATTCTTTTTATTAGTGCATTGGTCACTTTAACAATTTCCAACCATTTTTCTGGTCCAGATGCCCACCAACGGACTTTCGTAAATCCAGAATAATCACCAATTTCTAATTCTGTAAATGAGCCATCACATCCCATAATATGGGTTTCAAATATGTTAGTATTGATTTTTAGAACTTTAGCGAGAAATTTCTCAGGAATATCACTTTTTATTTCCATTTCGATTTTCGTCGTTTTTGTTTCTTGATAAGTCGTACTAATTTTGACGAACCACCTATCATTTTCATAGCTAAATGCAAAAATCCGTTCGCTAATCGATTCTTCGTGGAATATATATGCGCAATTATCTTGCCGAATTTTGAACGGAACTTTATCGTGCATTTTACAGTCTTTAGTTTAAATTGTAGCCAAATTCTTTAGTCATCAGAATCTGCTTCCAATACATTTCTCTTTGCAATATCAACTCAGCGTCAGTATTAGCTTTGTGAATTTCAAGAATTGAGTAGTGAATATTTTTGAAATATTCTTCTTCATTTTCTTTGTGTAGCTTTTTGAGCTGAATATTATTCCCATGGAATGACTGGGCATATTCGCTCCACCGTTTCCAAAAATTTTCTTCTCCAGTTGCAGAGCCAACATATAATTTCCCATTATTACCATCAGCAATAAGATATACGCCAGTGACGCATTTTAATGCGGTCTTCCAAGTTTTTATTTCTTGAGCTATTATTAGTTGTAATTTCATTCTATCGATATGGACATTTTCATAACCGGGAAAGTCTTCTAGCTGCAATTTTTCGGGAAGAATTTCTTTAATTTTGAATTCATTAAAATACTTTTCAGCCAATGTATATGAAGCCCGATATTCCTTACTGTATTCAATAACTAATCGGCCAATCCATTCGTTGCCAAAATTCGTCAATTCCGTCTCGTAACTAAATCCATTATTGGTTTCAGCAACACTGATTCGCTTGTAGATTCCGAGGAATAACCATTCATTTTTATCTTTATATGCCAACGACAAAATGTATTCACGCTCAAAATTCTTTTGATTTTGTCTTTCTTGCCATTCTTTAAATTTCCCGCTAAAAAATTGATTCAATGGCTCACGACGGTCATTTGACCCCGTTGCAAAGTGGATTTTTACGCTTTTAAGATTTTCAATTTCGAATCCAAGCAAAGTACTGAGAATCAAATTTTCCTCATTTCATTTTTTTCCGATAAGGTGGGGTTTCATTTTTGCAGCTCAGTCAGCCCCTGCGGTGTGGCTAACAGCTTAGTAGGTGCAATTGTGGTTAAGTAGTGGAGGAAATAGTGTCTCATTTAATGCGCTGGGTGCGTATTAGGCGCAAGGAGGACGGCGGGATGAGGGCTGCCTTGGGGTACGACCGTCTTTGGGGTCGGCTTGGCTGTCGGGCGGCGGGCTTTGGACTTGTGCTCATGGGGGCCTTGGGTTTATGGGGCCACGATCAGTGATGGACTCAAAGGTAGTGCTCTATCGCTTTGCTTGGGGGCTCTTCAAGGGGTGGCCTCGACAATTCGATTCAGTTTTATTGGGGGTATGACTGCGCCAGGGATGCCGCCCGGAGGGACGGGACCCCGCAGCCGCGAACCTGCCGCTGCCTGAGGGAATGCCGCCCCTTCGATACGACGGCCACAGGCCGCCACTCAGGGAGCGGCATTCGTGTCGAGGGCAGGTGAGGGGCGAGGAGGCCCGGCAGGCAGCCCGGTGACGCGGCCTGGAGCTCGGGATTGCGTGGGGGCCGCGGCAGGCGCCAGGAATGGGAAATGGGGGAGTCGCTGGTCGGGCGCGATTGCGGTGGAAGGGCGTCGCGCGGGGACCTATCTTGTCGCGCGCAATGAACGAGATCGAACGACTCATCGAGGAGCTGGACCGGCGCATCGCCTTCCAGGAGACCAAAGTGCTTGAACTGGGGCGGCGCTACGTGCCGTACGCCACGGCGGAGGATCTCCGCAACTCGGAGGATTTCCCACAGCTCAAGGACAAGCCCATGTACCACTTCGAGGAAGGCATCCTGACGGGCCTGATCGAAGCGCGCATCCTCCTCGTGAACACACACCGAAAGCAGGCCCAGGCATGAACACCACCCTCCGCGAGAACGTCGCCCGTCTGCTGCCCCAGGTGGAGAACCCTGCCCGCTATATTGGGGGCGAGGGCAACCAGGTGCGCAAGGATCCGGCCACCTGCACCGTGTCGTGGGCCTTGGTGTTCCCTGACACCTACGAGCTGGGCATGAGCAACAATGCGCTCAAGGTGCTCTACCATCTGGCCAACCGCGTGCCGCACTGGCGCGCCGAGCGTGCCTTCGCTCCGTGGCCCGACATGGGCAAGCTCCTGCTGGACAACAAGATCCCGCTCTACTCGCTGGAGAGCTACCAGCCCCTTGCCGAGTTCGACTTTGTGGGCATCACGCTCCAGACCGAGCTCAACTACACGAACATCCCCTATGTGCTGGAGCTGGCGCAGATCCCGATGTGGGCCGGCGAGCGCGGCGAGACCCACCCCATCGTGGTGGGCGGCGGTCCGTGCGTCTCGAACCCCGAGCCGGTGGCGCCCTTCTTTGATCTGTTCGTGATCGGCGACGGCGAGGTGGCCAACGGTCTCCTCTCCGAGCTTTTGGAGCGCAAGAAGCAGGAAGGCCAGAGCCGCCGCTGGTTCCTGGAGGAGGCCGCCAAGCTGCGCGGCATCTACGTGCCGGAGCTGGTGGAGATGACCCGCAACGTGCATGGCGAGTGGGTTCCGGCCCATGTGAACGGCAAGGGCAGCTACAAGAACGCCCAGGGCGTGCAGCGCACCTGGGTGGAGGTGCTGAACACCGCCGACATGCCGCAGACCCAGGTGATCCCCAACTGCGACATCGTGCACGACCGCTTCGCCGTGGAAGTGATGCGCGGCTGCACCCAGGGATGCCGTTTCTGCCAGGCCGGCTACTGGTACCGGCCCAACCGCGAGCTGGCTCCGGACGCCATCATCGACCTCTCGCGCCAGGGGCTCAAGGCCACCGGCTCGAACGAGCTGGGCCTGTTGTCGCTTTCCACCGCCGACTACAGCCAGATCGCCCCGCTCACCGACCGCCTGGTGGACGATCCGTCCTTCCGGAACGTGAACCTCTCGCTTCCCAGCTTGCGCGCCAACAGCTTCGGACAGGCGCTGGCCCGCAAGATCGCCCGCGCCCGCGGCACCCGCAGCGCGACCTTCGCCCCCGAGACGGGGTCGCAGCGCCTGCGCAAGGTGATCAACAAGACCATCACCGACGAGGACATGTACCAGGCCGCCGAGGGCGTGTTCAAGAACGGCTGGAACTCGATCAAGCTCTACACGATGGTGGGACTGCCCACCGAGACCATGGACGACATGGAAGCCTTCTGCGAGCTGATCTACAACCTCGCCGAGATCGGACGCCGCTCCAGCCGCCGCGCCGAGGTGCACGCGAGCATCGGGATCATGGTGCCCAAGCCCTTCACCCCGATGCAGTGGGTTCCCTTTGCCGGGCGCGAGGAGATCATGGAGCGCATCCGCTACGTGCGCGAGGCGTTCCGGCACAACAAGAACGTGCGCATCAGCTGGACCGGCTGGGAGACCGCCTGGCTCGAGGCGGTGCTTGCCCGCGGCGACCGCTCGCTTGCCCCCGTGATCCTGGAGGCCTACCGGCGCGGCGTGTACTTCGATAGCCACGACAAGAACAGCCACGACCTGACGCTGTGGCGCGAGCTGTTCGAGACGCACGGCATCGGGGCCGAGGAGTCGACCTCCCGCACCCGCGAGGCCGACGAGGTGTTCCCTTGGGACTTCATCCACGCCGGCGTGACCAAGGGGTACCTGCGCTCCGAGCACGACAAGATGTTCGTGCCGGACGACCACGACATGGTGCCCGACTGCAAGTGGGGCGCCTGCCAGAACTGCGGCATCCCCGGCTCGTACCAGGACATCCGTCTGGCTCCTGCCGAGGAGGGGCAGGTCACGCTTCCGCCTCCGGGCACCTATGCGGGCAAGACCGCCAAGGCGGGGCCTGCGGCCGGCCTTTCGCAGGAGGACGAGGGACGCTCGCAGCTGGATCCTCTGGCGGCGGCGCGGGTGAAGCCGCGCGAGCCCAAGGTCAGGCGTGAGGAGGGCGCGGAGACCGAGGGCGGCGCTGAGACAAAGCCCCTGGTTGTGCCGCCGCGCAAGGTGCAGGCCTGGCGCCTGCTGTTTGCCAAGCGGGGCATGGCGCGCTTCCTGGCCCACCACGCCAGCATGGAGCTCTTCGAGCGGGCGCTGCGCCGCGAGGGCGTGCAGTTCGCGCTGTCGCAGGGGTTCAACCCCAAGCCGCGCATCAAGAACCTCGGCGCGCTGCCGGTGGGCCTTGCGGTGGAGAACGAGGAGCTGATCGTGGAGCTGGAGACGACGCCTCCGGAGCTTGAGAACTTCACGGCGCGGGTGAACTCCCTGCTGCCGGAGGGGCTCTGCGTGGAGAGCTTCGTGCACGTGCCGGGCGGGGACCTGACCCGTTCGGTGCAGCTGCGCTACACCCTGCGCCTGTCGGACCTTTCCGAGGAGCTGCGCGCCGCCCTGCCGGAGCGGATGGCGCTCTTTGCCGCCAAGGAGCTGCCTCCCATCGAGGACCATCGCGGACGCACCTTCGATGCCAACGTCGAGGTGCAGGACGCGCGCGTGGAGGGCGGGACCGTGGTGCTGCTGGCCCGCTGCAACGACGCGGGCAACTCGGTGTCGGCCTTCCTCCTGTTCGCGGCGCTGCTGGGGATGCCCCAGGAGGCGGTGCGCGCCTGCGAGGTCGTGAAGGCGCGCTGAGTTCGGCCTTCTGGTGCTTGGAGAGGGGCCCGGCCGCGTGGAACGCGCGCCGGGCCTTTTCGTGTGCGGGCTGCGGGAAGGACGGCCATCGGATGACGTTGTCCCGAAGTGTCAAGACAATGGCAATGGAGGGAAGAATCAGGAATTTCTTATCCTGATTTGCACGGGTCGGATTGGGTTGGCATCGCGCTTGCGTAACCATCAGGCAGCGGACCCGGAGCCTCCTGAGGTGGGAAGGATGTCCAGAGGGGATCGCTCAACGCCAGATGAGGGGGAATGAATATGCACGAAGTCGATTCCATCCACGAGATGTACGCCGGTTCCTCCCCGTTCCGCGGAGCCTACCGTTCCCGTTCGGTCGACATCCGCACCTCGGCGGCCTGGAGGGCGAGCTCCCGCCTGCTCTCCCAGTTCTCCTCGGTGAAGCTGGGGGCCGCATGAGCCCGCGCCGTACCGTGACCCGCAAGATCCGCTCCGGTTTCCGGGGCGTCGGGGGCACGGCCGCCGCGAAGTGACCCGACGGCGCCCTCCCGCGGGGGCGCCGCCGGGTTTGACAGATTTTGTCAGTAAGGAGCGTCAGCCCCCGAAGCATTCGCGCAGGACGAACTCGCCCAGCGTCTTGACGTCGATGGGCTGCCCGTCGGTCTCCTGCAGGGAGTAGTGGCCGGCCATGTCGTCGTCGCACACCAACACGGGCATCTTCTTGCCCTTGGTCTCCAGCAGGCAGTAGCCCCCGAAGGAATGGTTGCCCTGGGCTGTCCCGACGGGGACGTCCACCAGCAGCTCGCAGCCGGTGAGCTTGCCTTGGAGCTGCTTCGCGCCGCTCCTGCGGAAGGAGGGCAGGCGGCTGTCGGCGGGCGTGATCACGTTCACGTCGCGGCCGTTGCCGTCGGCGTCGGTGACCAGCTCATCGGCGAAGAGGGAGACGACCGGCTGCTGGAGCTGGGCGATGCGCAGCGTGTAGGCGTCCTTGAGTTCCCGGTCGGTGAGGGCCTCGTCCCGGGCCTCGCGCATCCAGGCGTTCTGGTCCAGGCGCAGGGCGATCTTGGAGACCGGTCCAAGTCCCTTGAGGCGCTGCTTGAACTCGTCGTTGAGCTTGGTGTCCAGCGCGGAGATCCCGGGATCCGCGCAGACGCGCTTCTCGACCGGGGTGGAGGCCTTGGCGCAGTCGAAGCCGGCGGCCTGCCCTACGGCCCAGACCGACAGGACAAGCGTGGCGGCGGGGCGGATCACTCGGCGACCGCCGGGGGCGGGGCGTCCTTGGCGACCTGCATGGCGGTGTAGGCGCGCAGGATGCGGTGCAGGTAGAAGACCTCGAGGGCGAACATCAGGGTGCCGAAGAACGGGATCTTGAGCGGGGTGAGGTCCACGAGGGTGCTGACCAGGGCGGCCATCGAGGCCACGATCAGACCGGCCAGGAAGGTGTGCTCGAAGCGCAGCCTGGACTTGGTGAAGTGGACGATCAAGAGGCCGATCAGGCCCAGGATCAGCCCTTGGCCGAAGCGCCAGCAGAAGGAGCCCAGCAGCAGGAACGGATAGGCCACGGGGACGGCGGCCTTGCGGACGATCTCGGTCCACTGGGCCAGCTGGATGCGGGTCACGTCGACGGTGCCCCAGCTCTCGTAGGTGTAGGTGCGGGTCTCGGAGGCGCTCTTGCGGTAGATCATCATGTTGGAGGTCATGATGGCCTTGATCGAGGTGTCCTGGAGGGCTCCCTCGGGAAGCGAGTCGCACAGGACGATCAGGGGAAGCTGGGTCTTGGGCTCCACGATGGTCAAGGGTAGCGGAGCGTCGAAGGTGGCCTTGGCGTCTTTGATGTGGAGGGCCGGCACCTGCTTGAGCACGCCGGGCGCGTAGTCGCGCACGAACGTGTTCAGGGAGAGCTGCCAGTCGACAGCGGTGACGATCCAGCACACGGCCAGCACCAGGGCCAGGCGTGCCAGACCGTAGCCGTACCACTTGCGGGCGAAGGTGCTGTCGTAGTACTTGCTGGAATAGAAGGCTAGGTAGGGGGCCTGGTAGAACTTGTAGTCAGACATCGGGACTCCGTTAGGGGGGTGCCCGCAAAGTTTAGTCTCTGATCGACGGGGGGCTGGAGCTTGCGGCTGGCCAGGTGGAATTCCCGCACCGCCACGTACTTGTCGACGCAACCGATCAGGAAGGACTCCAGGTAGCGGGGAGGCGTGAGGGTCAGCGGCCACATGTGCTTGACGATGATGTCCTCCTCGCGCGGGGTCAGGGCGAACTGGGCGCGGGCGTTGTCCAGGGCGATCTGGGGGTGCGCCAGGCCGTGGAACTTGTCGCGGGCAAGCTCGGGCAGGTCGTGGTTGCGCCAGTCGTAGAGGAAGAAGTCGTGCAGGAGCCCGCCCCGGGCCATGGCGCGGGCGTCGATGTCCAGGAACTTGCCGATGCGGTAGGCCAGGAACGAGACGCGCAGGGCGTGGCGGAAGATGGAGCTGTCGTGGTGGCGGAAGCGCTTGGTGCCCAGGAACTCCCGGTTGGTGGCGATGTCGCGCACGAAGCCGCGGAACTCCTCCTCGCGCGGGCTGCGCGACTCGACAAACAGGAGGAAGCGGGCCTGCAGCCGGTCGCGCCCCAGGTCCAGGCGGCTGCGCAGGGCGACCACGTTCTCGAGGTACCGGCGCAGGTTGGGGTAGGCCAGCAACAGACGCTGGAAGGAGACGTCCAGGCGCCCGCGCTCGGGGCTGGTCAGCCGGATGCGCCGCAGGTGGATGGCAGAGAGCCGCTTGACGAAGATGCGCAGCAGGTTCACCGAGAAGGCGAAATCCAGCAGGAAGTAGGCGATCAGGAAGGGCAGGAGGGTGTGCAGGGCCGTCGGGGGCAGGGAGCCCAAGGCCCGCTGCACGAAGGGGTGGATGGCGTGGACGAAGGCGGTGGCAAGCAGGGCCCACAGGATCGAGAAGTGCAGGCACACGCGGCCGTGGAGGTTGAGGGGATCCTCGGAGTAGTCCCACATGCGCAGGCCGAAGGCGCGCTCGCAGGCTGCTCCGATGGCGTACTCCAGCCCGGTGAGGATGAGCCCGTAGGCCGCGATCTCCCAGCCCAGGCCCAGCGGGGCAAGCCACGGGGAGAGCAGCAGGACGCCGGTGGCTCCGATCCCGTAGAGGGGCAGGAAGGGGCCCTGGAGGAAGCCCGCGTTGACGAAGCGCCGTTGCTTGATCGAGCGGTAGGCGACCTCCAGCAGCCATCCCATGCAGGAGTATACGGTGAAGCTCAGGAAATTGCGGACCAGGAACTGTTCCAGACCGTGCAGTGCGTTCATCAACCAGGTGCTCCTTCTCTAGGACGAATCGGGCTCCAGGATTCGAAGAAGGAGGAAGATACTCTACTTGCAGATCGTCGACTCGTACGAGTGGCGTGGGCGCGAAAATGCGCCAGCCGGCCGGAAGGCCGGGCCGCCCTTCGAGGGGGGCGCACAGGGGCGGACCGGGTGCGCAGCACCGACCGGAGGGCAGCCTGGACTTGCCCCGAGCGGAGTCGAGGGGGGACGGCGACCGCCGGCGTGACCGCCTCGGGCACGGCGGCGGGGGCGCCCAGGACTTGGGGCGGGATCAGCCCCGCAGGGCCGTGAGGGCCGAGAAGGCGCCGAAGCCGATGAAGAGGACGGCGGTGACGATGCGGATCCAGCTGGCCTGCACCTTGTCGGCGAGCTTTTCGCCCAGGAAGATGGCCAGGCCGTCGGCGATCAGCATGCCCAGCGTGGTGCCGGCCGTGACCCACAGCACCGAATGGAAGCGCGCTCCCAGGGCGATGGTGGCGAACTGGGTCTTGTCGCCCATCTCCGCGAGGAAGAACAGGATTGCGGTGGTGAGGAAGGGGCCGAAGCGCGGCTCCTTCTGCGTGTCGTCTTCCTTGTCGGGGACCAGGATCCAGAGGCCGAAGCCCAGGAAGCAGGCGGCCAGGATCCAGGCCAGGATCGTGGGGGAGAGCCATCCCGAGACCAAGGAACCGGCCCAGGCGGCCAGGCCGTGGTTCAGGAGGGTGGCGGCAAGGATCCCGCCCAGCACCGTCCACGGCTTGCGGTAGCGCGCCGCCAAGGTGAAGGCCAGGAGCTGGGTCTTGTCGCCCATTTCGCTGGCGGCGACGAGGGTGGTCGAAGAGAGGATGGTTTCCCACATGGTGGAGGCAATGTAGCTCAGCGGCCCGCGATCTCCAGCAGCTCTCCCCACAGCGAGCCCGGCTTCTGGGATTGGACAGGATTTGTCTTTTCTCCAAGGCCCATGTCGGTGAGCAGGCGGTCGAGGATCTCCCCGGCCCGGTAGTCGCCAGCGCGGCGGATCGCGCCCTGGCGCAGGAGCTCCGGGCGTCCCGGCTCGCAGAGGGCCTGGACGGCGTGGAAGGCCAGGTCCTCGGGGCGGGCGCCCAGGTACCCGGAGAGGCCGTGCTCAACGAGGTCGCGGGGGCCCTTGCTGTCGTAGGCCAGCACCGGCAGTCCGCAGGCCATGGCCTCCAGCACCACGCAGCCGAAGGTGTCGAAGCGCGAGGGGAGCACCAGGAAGTCCGCGGCGGCGTAGGCCTGGGCGAGCTTGTCCTTGGGGGTCCAGCCCAGGAAAAGGGCGTCGGGCAGCAGCTCCTTGAGCCTGGCCTCGGCGGGGCCGGTGCCGCACAGCACAAGCTTGGTGTCGGGGCGGGAGCGGCGCACCGTCTCGAGGATGGCGGGAAGCTCGAGCACGCCCTTCTCCTCCGAGAGGCGGCCGGCGAACAATAAGACAGGATCTGTCGCGGCCACGCCGGGGAAGAGCTCCTCGCGGCGGGAAGCGGACGGGACGAAACCCGCCTCGGCCCAGTGGGCGGTGGGATGGATGCGCTCGGGCGAGAGGCCGATGTCGGGGGAGGCGAGCCAGTCGGCCTGCTCGCGGTTGAGCACGAACACGCCGTCGTGGGCCTTGTACCAGGCGCGCAGCACGCGGCGCAGGCGGTCCAGGGCGTCCTCGTCCAGACCCAGGCGGCGGCGTCCGAAGTCCAGCCAGTCGGTGTGCAGGAAGAAGTGCGCCGGCACGTGGAAGGCCTGCTTGAGGAGCAGGGCACAGGCGCCCATGGGGCCTTCGGTGGAGGAGAGGATGCGGTCGTAGCCGCCCTCCAGGAAGAGGCGGTGCAGCTCCAGGGCGTCGGGGATGCGTAGGGTCTGGCCCTCGTAGAAGGGCGGCGCGAACTCGGCGACCGGGCGCACCACGCGCAGGTGGGGGCCTTCCTCCAGGGTGGAGGAGCAGGTCAGGATGTCGATAGGCAGGTCGCGGCGGCGGATCTCTTCCAGCACCGCGCCCAGGGCGTGGGAGACGCCGTTGCGGTCGCCCATGGTGTCGGTCATCCAGAGGATGCGCTTGGGGTGCTCGAAGCGTCCCAGGGTCTTCGCAAAAGCGTCCATGAAGGGGCGGGCGTCGTTGAGGACCGCGTGGGCCGCGAAGACCGCGCCTCCCAGCACGCCGGCCGAAAGCAGGGGGAAGGGGAGGCCGTCGACGACCTCGCCCACGTTCAGGCTCGAGACCTTGCGCCCTACGGCCGGCTCGGACCCGAAGAGCGAGCGGAAGTGGGTGGGGATCTCCAGGCTCCGTGAGAGGTCCTTCATGTTCAGCTGCGGGTGCTTGCCGTCGAACTTGGAGCGCACCCGCTGGGAGAGCACCTCGCCCAGCTCGCGGAACACCGCCGGGAGGGTCTCCTTGAGGGCCGCCTGCAGGGCGACCGGGCTCTCGCGCCGGGCCTTGGCCACGCCGCGCAGGCGGGCCACCAGGGGCCGGAAGGTCTTGCTGGTGAAGAGGCGCACCTTGAGGGACGGCTCGTGGCCGTGCAGGGCGCGGTGGATGGTGCGCAGAAGCTCCATCGTGACCTTGTGGCGGCGCAGCTCGAAGACGCCGTTGGCCACCGCCAGGGCCAGCACCTTGTCGCTTGCCTCGCCGCGGTGCAGCATCACGCGCATCAGGCCCGGGTCCTCCATGTGCAGCACCAGCTGGCAGGCGTAGTCGAGCAGTGCCCCGGAGAGCTTCTCCTCGTCGCAGGGCGTGCCGTAGGGGGCGGTGGCGCCGTGGCGCAGGGCTTCCAGGGCCAGCTGGGGGCGGGACTCACCACGCGCCAGGCGTCCCTTGAGGTCGGGCACGTGCAGGTAGGTGCCGGTGGATCCGGCGAACATCCCGAAGTGGTCGTCCGAGCCGCCGGTGAGGCGCTTGACCAGCGGATCCTGACAGAATCCGTCAAAAGGAAGACCCGAACGGCGGCTCATGGCGTGGATGGCCTCCTCGTCCATGCCCTCGACCCAGGTGGCGGTCAGCAGGTTCTGCCAGGTGTCGCGCTGCCCGTTGACGCCCTCGAAGCGCTGGAACAGAAGGCCCAGCCGGTCCATCATGGATTGCGGCGGTGTGCCCTGGGGGGCGTGGAAGTGCAGCGGGTGGGCCAGGACGGTGGGGATGTCCTCCTGGGCGCAGTACTCGGCGAAGCGGTAGATGTCGCGGCGCAGGCCGTTCAGGCGCGCCTCCTGGGCCGGGGTGAAGCCGTAGGCCAGCACGTGGAAGCTGGTGCCCAGGTCGGGCATGTGGCAGCTCCACTCGGCGGCGGGAAGCACCTCGACGCCCTTGTCCAACAGGTCCCAGCAGGAGCGGGCGTTGTTGTGGTTGGTCACCGTCAGGACATCGACCTTGTTCTGGCGAAGGGTGGAGAGCAGGTCGTCGGTGGGGAGCCAGGTCTCGCGCACGCCCAGGATGCGGCCCAGCAGCTCGTCGGGCACGTCGGAGTTGATGTCGTGGCAGTGCAGGTCGATGCGCAGGCGCTCTTCCTTGGGGATCAGGCTCTGGCCCCGCAGCAGGATGTTCTCGAGTTCCGACGCGATGCGGGTGCGGAAGGGGTGGATGCTCATGGCAGGACCTCCGTGAGAGTGAGCTGATCGAGGACGAGACGGCCCGTGGGGCCGGGAAGGCGGATGCGGCGGCGGGCGGGGCCGTCGGGAAGCGAAAGGACCAGGGGGCGATCGTCCTGGTGGGCGGCGCGCACGCAGGCCCACTCGACGGCGATGCGGTCGGGCTCCGGGATGAATATGACAGAAACCGTCCCGACCTCGGAGGTGGCCCCGGAGATGCCGCAGCCCTTTTCGATCCAGTCGCGAGGGATGCCGCCGGCCAGGACCAAGGCATCCTCCTCCTCGCGCACGAACACCTCGCGCAGGAGGGAGGCGAACTCGGCCGCCGACCAGCCGTGGTCGCCGTCGCCCATGCAGCCGCCGCCGGTGCGGGGGTGGATGGCCTCGGGCCAGCAGCCGGTGGGGGTGGCGGTGCGCACCAGGCCCTCGAGGATCTCGATCCAGCGGGGGTCCTCCAGCACCAGCAGGGCGCGGGCCAGCTGGACCGAGAGGTAGGGGTTGAGTCCGGTGTGGACGATCGACTGGAAGAAGAGACCGTCGCGGCGGTGGTCCTGCATGAGCTTCTCGACGGTGGGGCGCGCCCAGCCGGTGGAGACGTCGCTCAGGCGCAAGGGCGAGAGGGCTACCAGGTTCCCCACCGAGGCGGCGTCGGCATGGCGGTAGGGGGAGGGCGGCAGGGCATGGCCCCCGGTGCGCTCCAGGCTCCCGGCGATGGAGCTCTCCAGGTCGCAGCGGTAGCGGGCCAGCTGCTCCTCCAGGAGGGCGGCCTCGCGGGCCTTGCCAAGGCGGCGGGCGGCCCACAGCAGCTCGCGCAGGCCTGCCACCGACCAGAAGTTGTCCCAGTAGTAGTGGTCGTTGGGTCCGAAGTGCTCGGCCGAGAAGCCGGCCGGCAGGAGGCCGAAGTGGGCCGAGGGGAGCTTGGTGGTGGTTTGACGGAAATTGTCAATCCATCGCGCGCCCTTCCAGAGGCTCGGCCAGAGCGTCTCGAGCAGGGCCGGGTCGCCGCCGCGCCGCACGTGCTGCACGACGGTCCAGAGGGCCTGGCCGTTGCTGTCCCACTCGCCATCCTGGCTGCGGAAGAAGCCGTCTGCCCGCTGGCGCCTGCGGTAGTGGGGAAGTTTGGGGGCGACCCGCGCGCCCTCGCCGAGGTTCTCGAAGCCCGTGGCCAGGAAGGCGCCGTCGCGGAACCAGAACTCGTGGTAGAGGAAGGTGCCGGGGGTGAAGATGTCGCCGTCGTCGAAGGCGGGAAGGCGGTTGCGGACGGCCGCGAGCAGGCGGGAGACCTCGGGGTCGGGAATGGAGAATTCCGTCCGTCCGGCCGGACGGGCGCGCCAGTTCCCGAGGGTGGAGTCGCGCGCTTCCAGCAGGGCCTGACGGCGGATCTGGAGGAACTTCTGGGGGCGGTGGGTGCCACTCTTGCGTAGCGGCAGGAAGAGCACGACCTCGCGGACCTGCCCGGGGGCCAGCGACAGGAACCACTCGCTGGTGCCCGAAGCGATGCCGCTCTTGGAGTGGAGGGAGAGGGGCTCGACGCCCTGGGCCACGGTGAAGAGGGGATCGCCCTTGTGCCGGTCGGAGACCTGGCTACGCGAGGGGGGATCCAGGAGCAGAAGCGAGGCGCGCCCGTTCACGCGCCAGAGTTGGCGCTTGAGGCGCAGGCGGTTGATGTGCCCCAGCATCAGCGGGTTGTAGGGGCGCAGGGCAATGCCCAGGCGCAGTTCCCGGCGATGGGTGCCGAGATTCTCGATGCGGTGGACCACCAGGATCCCTTCCTCGCCCTCGACCTCCACGGCCAGGGTCTCCTGGCTCCAGTCGAGGTCCGGGTCCGCGTCGTAGCGGGTGACGATGCTGGGCAGGGTGCCTTCGCGCAGCTCCTGGCGGCAGCGATCCTTTGCGCGCGGTGGCAGGAAGAGGGAGTCGTCCAGGCGCAGGTAGGGGAGGAGCGACCATCCGTAGGGGCGCGGGGTGACCATCCCGACGGGATCGACCATGGCCTCCTTGGGGGAGCCGTCCACGCCCAGCGAAGTCCAGTTGCGGGCCGTGACGTTGGTCGTGAAGAGGTTGAGCCCGGTGGGTACGAACTCGGGCGCGTCGGGATCGGTCTGGCGCTCGACCCACAGGGGCCAGACCCAGTCGGGATTGCTCTGGATGGCCATGGTGTTGGACAGGCCCGAGAGCGCGATGGCCGCGCCCTGCTCCAGGAGCTCCCGGGGAAAGAGCACCGTGGACGGGCGTCCCAGGTGGATCAGGCCCTGGATGTACGGTGCGAGGTGTTCCTTGCCGGTCCAGCGCAGCAGGCGCCGTGTGAGAGCTTCGAGCATCTTCTCTCCAAAGTACGGGCCCCTGGAACGGGCGTGAAGGGTTCGCAGGGCTGGTGGGACCGTCCGCAACGCCCTTGCAACAGTCCTGCAATCATCGGGGCGGTGGGCCCTGCTGCGCGGCGCGAAAGAGCCTATCTTGGAGGCATGAGAAGACTCCCGATCCTGTTGGTCGCGATGGCCGGCCTGGCCCAGGCCGCGAACGTTCCCGTGTATTCGATCAAGGTCTACAAGGAGGACTCGGTGATGCTGGCGCCCGGGGTCCTCAAGATCACCGGGGTCCAGGACCTGCGCGTGCTGGGCAAGGGAAATCCGCGCCTGCTGGGCTCCACTGCCGTGGGCGTGTTTCAGGAGCGCATGAGCCTGTGGGCCTCCGATCCGGTGGATCTCACGGTCACCAACCTGCTGCGCCGCTGGTTCCCTGCGACCCTTCCCAAGTCCGACACGGTCAAGGTTGCCGCTCCGGTCGACTCTTCCCGCAAGGACACGACGAAGGTCGTGTCCGATAGCTCCAAGAATACGACGAAGGCCATGGCCAAGCTTGCGAACGACACGGTGAAGACGCCTGCCGTGGCCAAACTCTCTGCCGACACCGCAAAGTCCGTGGCCCTGCCGATGGCCTCGGTGCGCATCGAGATCCTCTCCTTCGAGTCGTGGTCCATCCCGACCACCAACCCGGCCAAGGCCCGCGCTCGCGTGCGGCTGCGCATCCTGGCCGACGAGGAGAACTGGCGTGGCAAGATCGCCGAGGTCGAGGCCGGTGCCGACCGCGACGGCCTGAACACCCCCGACGACCAGGCCGAACTCCTGCGCCTGTCGCTGCGCAAGGCCATGCTGGGCTTCCTGGAGCAGGACTGGCGCCGTGCCCAGCCGCTGGAGTCCAAGGGAGAGACCGGCCCCGCGCCCGACGTCTGGACCGATGCGCTCAAGCGCGCCTCCGACCAGCCGGGATCGGCCCTGCGTACGTTGGCGCACCTGAGCATGACCTTCGGCGCCTCGGGCTACGGCTTTGCCGGCCGCGGGGTGGTGTACTACGAGCCGGAGGACTACTGGAACCAGGAATACTGGGCGACGCTGCGGCTGCGCGACCCTGGCCTGGAGGACGGAGGCAAGTATTCCGAGCCCTGGGTGGGCGAGATCGGCGGCGGCCTGGGCTGGCAGCGGCGCCTGGGGGCCAACGGCTCCCCGTGGGTGCTGGTCAACACGGCGGGCGGCCTGATCGGCTACGAGCGCTTCACGGAACGCTCGAGCCTCGGCACCAAGCGCGACGGCGGTCTCTACGTGGGCGTGGAAGGTCGCTGCGGCGGACGCTACGAGCCTGCGGGCACGACGGGCCTTTCGGCCGAGGCAGGCGGCCAGGCGGCCCTGCGCCTTCCTTCCAGCATCCAGGTGTTCGACATCGGCTTCTATCTCGAAGCCGGTTGGAGGTTCTGATGGCGGTTCCCAATCTCTCGGTCTGCATGATCGTCAAGAACGAGGAGTCCCATCTCCCCGCGCTGTTGGCCTCGCTCAAGGCGCTGCCCTGCGAGCTGATCGTGGTCGACACGGGTTCGACCGACCGTACGGTGGAGATCTGCCGGGAGGCCGGTGCCAAGGTGGTCGACTGGGCCTGGCGCAACGACTTCGCGGCGGCGCGCAACGTGAGCCTGGAGCACGCCACGGGCCGCTGGATCGTGTGGTTCGACGCCGACGACAAGCTCCCGCCCGAGTCGGCGGCGCGCATCCTGGAGCTGGCCTCCCAGCGTCCCGCCAAGGCCTACGGGTTCCTGGTCAAGAATGCCTTGGAGGCCCACCACGGCGGCAGCTTCTTCTCGCAGCTGCGCATGTTCCCCAACCATCCCCGCCTGCGCTTCGTGAGCCCGGTCCACGAGCAGATCTACCCGGCCCTTACGGCAGCCGGCGTTCCCATCGAGTACACCGACATCCTGGTGCTCCACACGGGCTACACCACGCCCGAGGTGATGAAGTCCAAGCAGACCCGCAACCGCGAGATCCTGCGCACGGCCCTCAAGACCGAGGCGACCGACGCGATCAAGTGGTACCAGCTGGCCGCCGCCGAGAACACTCAGGGCGACTTCCCCAAGGCCGAGGAGGCCTTCCTCAAGTGCCTGGACCTGCTCACCAAGGGCGATCCCAACCAGCACCTGCGCACCATCGCCCCGGCCTTCCTGGCCATCGCGATCGAGCCGCAGCGCGGCGCCGAGGCGGCGCTTGCAGCCCTGCACGCGCACGCCTCCGAGACCCTCTCGGAGTGGCATCCCTCCCAGCTGGTGCACGCCTCCAAGCTCACCGCGCGGGTGAAGGGGGAGGAGGATGCCCTGGAGCTGTGGGAGAAGTCCTTCGATCCGGTGATGCGCCCGACGCTCCTGCCGGTGGACACCACCGAGGCCTGCATGGAGTCGCTCTCGTGGCTGGGCAACTACTGGAAGGCGCGCCACGAGCGCCTGGCGGTGGCGATCCTGCGCCTGTTGAAGGGGATCCTGGAGGGCACCAAGGCCCCGCGCCGCGCCCTTCCCGAGCTCTACATGACCCACGGCCTTCCCGAGCGCGCGACCGAGCTCTACGCCTGGTGCATCGAGATGGACGGCACGGATCCCCTGGACTGGGCGGGCCTGGTGCAGGCGCTGCGGGCCGTGCGCGACCCCAACGCCGACCAGTACCTGGCGGCGGCGCGCGAACGGTTCCCGAAGGACCCGGTGCTGGCCCGGCTGTGATCCTGAATTAGACGGTTTCTGTCAAACAAAAGGCCCGGAGCGCAAGCCCCGGGCCTTTGTCATGTTGGCGCGTGCCGGTTCTTCAGAAGCTCTTGTCGACCTTGAGGGCGAAGGAGCGGAAGTCGGTGCCGTAGACGTCCTTCTGGTCGGGAGTGGCCATCTGCTGCCAGCGCGCCGAGTTGGTGGCCAGGCTCCCCGTCTCGCTTCCCAGCAGGTCGTAGGCGTAGAGGGTCAGGATGAAGTCGCGGGGCAGGGCCATCTGGCAAGAGAGGTCCAGCTTGACCATCGCGTCGCGGGTGATGTTCAGGTAGTCCCAACCCTTGGCCTCGTCCGCCGCATACAGGCTGTCGCGTCCGTCCAGTCCCCAGAAGATGCGGGCGTCCCCGTGGAGGGTCAGCCACTCCAACGCCTTCCAGTCGCCGTAGACCTTGGTGACGTGCGAGGCCAGGTTCAGGAAGGTCTTGCCGTCCTTGGTGACCTGGTCGTACACCGGGTAGATGGTCTTGGAGGTGGTGGCGGTGGGATCCTCGACCGGGTAGTAGTAGGTGCGCCCTCCCACGATGCTGGAGTCGAACTTGGGCGTGCCGTCGGCGTTGCGGGCCTGGGCGGGCGCCGACAGGGTGGTGTGCCACTTCATCGGATCGGTGTTGACGGGCCTCTGCCAGGTGTGGTTGGCGCCCACGGTCAGCACCTTGGTCTTGTACTCCACGTCCAGGTCGAGGTTGATGTAGTTGTACTCGCCCACGTTCACGACGCGGAAGTAGTCCTGGTTCCAGGCCATCAGGTCGGTGACCATGTTGTAGGAGAACGAGGGCATCACGCTGACCGCCCCGAACTGGTGGGCGGTCGCCAGCTCGAAGGAGGTGGTGCGCTCGGGCTTGAGCGAGTGCAGTTGCGCCTGGGTCGGTGCCGGGACGATCACGGTCTTGGCGGCCGTGGTGTCGGCGGGGCGCACGTACGGGCGCTCGTAGAAGAGGCTGGTGGGGTGGTCGCCGACCTCGTTGAAGTGCCAGCGATTGTACTCGTAATTGTCGGCGCTGCCGTTGTTGGCGCTGGACTGGCCGATCAACTTGATGGTGTGGCCCTTGGTCGGGTTGAGCACGAGCGCGAGCTTCGGGCTCAGGATGCCGCCGTCGTCGATGGTGCGGGTGTGCCCGTCCCAGCGCAAGCCGGCGCTGATGCCGACCTTCTCGTTGAGGTCGTAGAACCCCTCGGAGTAGAGCGCGTGGTTGGTGTACTGGATCTCGCTCACCACCTTTTTGTTGATGTTGCCGGCCTTGATGTTCTTGCCGTCCAGGTCGTCGCCGATGTCGTCGTAGCGGAACTCGTAGCCCATCGCCAATTGGAGCTTGGGGATGCGCTTGAGGAGGTAGGTGAAGCCGCCGGTGTAGCGGCGCTCGCCGAAGGTCTCTTCGACGGCGTCCTGGGGCGTCGAGGTCAGGTCCGCCTCGTAGCCGCGCCGGTAGGCGATCGCGATGCGGTTGGTGTTGCCGTCGAAGCCCGCATGCAGCTTGAGCAGGTCGTCCTGGATCGGCAGCTCGTAGGTCCCGTCGACCATCACGTTGTCGGCGATGTAGTCGCGGCGACTGTTGCCGTAGGATTCCGTGCCGCTCCAGAACGGGTCGTTCCAGGTGATGCTCTTGCCCTTGAAGTTCTTGGCGGCGGCGGTGCTGTCGGGGGTGCCGGAGATCTCGGGCCAGGGGTCGTAGGGAAACATGCCTCCCGCGTTGTCCACCTGGTGGGTGGCGCGGGCGTACAGCCGGAAGTGCTCGCCCTTCCAGTCCAGCGAGGTCTTCCAGTCGCCGTCCTTCTCGAACATGCTGCCGTCCGAGGCCGCGCCCTGCTGGGAAAGGGATCCCGAGTTGTAGGGCCAGCTTCCCATGCCCCAGATGCGAGAGCGGTTCATGCCCACGCCGTCCGCGCTCTGGTATCCCAAGGAGGCGACCAGGTCCTGCCCGGAGGCGGGATGCAGGAAGGCCAGTCCCTGCCATTCGCGGGTCCGGTCCTCGAAGCTCCAGGCGCCCATCTTGCCTGAGACCTCGAAGCCCTCCTTCTCGACCGAGCGGGTCACGATGTTCACGATGCCGGCGATGGCCCCGGTGCCGTAGACGAGTCCGGCCGGGCCGCGCAGCACCTCGATGCGCTGGACGTCGCCCAGCATGCCGATGGTGGTCTCCTGGAAGAAGCCGTCGCGGGCCTCGGTGTTCATCTTGTGTCCGTTGACCAGCACGATGAACTTGGTGTTGCGGTCGGTGGCCACGCCGCGCATGCCCCACAGGACGCCGTTCCACTTGTTGTACATGTACTGGAAGCCAGGTACGTAGACCTCGAGGGCCTCGGTGAGGTGGCGCGCCCCGGAGAGGCGCAGCTTGTCCCGGTCGATGACCGTCATGGACAGTGCGGACTTGGTGAGGTCGAGTTCCAGGAACGATCCCGTCTGGAGCTTGATGTTCATCAGGTCGGCGAGCGAGAAGTTGTCTTCCTGGTTGGCTTGGCCAAGGGCGAGCCCCGTGGCCAGGCAGAGAGCGAGTACGGCCTTCTGCATGATTCCCCCCTGTTTAGTCCGGCGGTTCCCAGCGAGCCGGACCCCTTCATTTTCGCAGGCGCAATGCCGGGGATGCAAGCGGAAAGTTCGGGAAAATCGCCGAGGGCGGGATCAGGCGACGGGCAGCAGGAAGTGCCTCCCTTTCACGCGCTGCAGCGCAAAGGGATGCCCGTAGATCTCGGAGAGGTGGGCCGAGGTCAGGACCTTGGACAGCGTCCCGATCCGGAACCCGTGCCGGGAGAACAGGAGTCCGTGGGTCCACTCCGGGGGGATCTCCTCGACGTGGTGGGTCACCAGCAGCATGGGCAGTTCCGGGCGGGTCTGCGCCAGCGTCGAGAGATGGGTCACCAGCTCCTCGCGGGCGGCCGGGTCGAGCCCCGCGAAGGGCTCGTCCAGCACCAACAGGCGCGGGTTTCCGGCCAGGGCGCGGCAGATCAGGGCCTTGCGCCGCTCGCCCAGCGACCCGGTGCGGTAGGGGCGCCCGAGATGCCTCTCCAGGCCCCAGCGGGCAAGCAGGGCGCGGGCCTCGCGGCGGTCCTTGCGGGTGGGTTCGTCGAAGAGCGTGCCGATGGTCCCCAGGCGGCTCGAGGCGACCAGGTCCTCGAAGGTGAGGGTCTCGGGAAAGAGACGCTCCAGCGCCTCTCCTGCGAAGCCCACTTCCTTCCAGAGGTCGGTGATGCCCTCCTTCCCGAAGGTGCGGCCCAGCACCGAGAGGGTGCCTCCCCACGGGTGCAGTCTCCCCTGGAGGGTCTGGGAGAGGGTGGTCTTGCCGCAGCCGTTGGGCCCCAGCACCGCCCAGCGCTCTCCGGCGCGGATCGTCCAGTCCAGCCCCGCCAGGATGACGGTGCCGTCGCGTCGCAGCTCCAGCCCCTCGGCCTCCAAGACAATTCCTGTCATATTCCCGCCTTGGGCGCGAAGGCCGCGAGCTGCCGGGCGTGCACCTCCTGCGGGCGCTCCGAGGAAAGCCAGGAGAGGTACTCGCTGCCGCGCCAGGACCAGGCCATCAGGTTCTCGCAGCCGGCCTCGCGGGCCAGGGCCGTGGCCAGTTCCACGTGGCCTTCCTCGGCGGCGGGGATGCGGTAGTTCTTGATCCAGACCTGGGACTCCTTGCCGTGGCGGCGGGCCGTCTCGACCACGCGGCGCGAGTAGGTGGCGTAGAGCTCCCGCACCCGCTCGGCGGTGTCGCCCTGCTCCCAGTAGGGGTCGGTGGAGAGCTCGTCGACGGAGGGGATGGCGGCGATGCGGTCCCAGTCGGCGGTGCCGGCGTCGAAGTGGTCGGGCAGCAGGCACACGCAGTTGCGCTTGCCCATGGATTTGACGATTCCTGTCAAATGCCGGATCAGCCACTCGATCCGCTCCTCGCGGAAGAGCCTCACCTCGGCGGTGCGTTCCTCGGGCATGGGGAACTCGAAGTGCTCCAGGAAGAGCCTGCGGCAGGTGGGGCAGCGGCAGGCCCAGCGCGCCTCGGCCCCCTTGCGGAAGAAGAAGTGGGGCTCGTCCCAGAACACGGTGTCCAGCTCGGTGGCGCACACGGTGCGGGTCCATTCCTCCAGGTAGGCCAGGACGGCGGGGTGGTTGGGGCAGGCGGCCGGAGCGGGCGTGCCGTCGTCGAAGAACTGGCGGCAGTCGGGGTGGCGCGCGACCAGCTCCGAATGGGCCTCGCCGCCGAAGATGCGCCCAACCGCCCACGGGTTCACGTAGACCTCGAGGCCGACCTCCTTGGAGAGCGCGACGATCTTGCCCATGGTCGCGGGGTAGTAGGCCTGGTCGTCCTCGCTCCAGGTGTGCAGCACCAGGCGGTTGCCTTCGCGCACCATGCGTTCCATGTCGGTGCGGACGTGTTCGGGGTTGCGGACGCCGAAGTAGGAGAAGCCGGTCTTGAGCATGGAGGTAAAGATGCCTTTTCTCGGGCCCGATCCCGCTCTGCTCGCCCGAAGCGGGCTCGTCAAGCCGCCGTGGCGGCGTCTTGACCCTCCGGGCGACGATCGGGGGCAAAAAAAGAACCCGCCTCCCGGAGCGGGAAGCGGGTTCGAGGACGAGCTCCCGAAGCTTACTTCAGGTTGACCGTGAAGCCCAGGGTGTAGAACAGGTCGCCGTTGGCGCCCGACACGAAGTAGGGACCGCGGTTCAGGAAGCCGTTGGAGACGCCGGCCTCGGCGGCCCAGCGGTCGCGGGCGTAGCGCACGCCGAAGTTGCCGGTGGTCTGGGAGATCAGGGCCCAGTCCTGGAAGGCGGAGTTGTCGCCCTGCACGCCGTCGTTGATGGTCGTGTAGGCGGCGTACTTGAGGCCGCCACGCAGGGTCCAGTGCTCGAACACCGGAACGGTGATCGAGGCGTTGGGCGCGATGCCGAACTCGTTGTCGTAGTCGTCGAACTCGGTGCCCTTGCCGTTGGCGTGGTTGTAGAATACGTCGGCGCCGGGCAGGAAGGTGATGCCGTCGATCACGTAGGCCTGACCGACCTGACCGAGCACCTTGAAGATGTACTGGCTCTCTTCCTTGGAGCCGGCGACCCGGACGTAGTTCTGGCCGATGGTTCCGGTGAGGTTCCAACCGAGGCCTTCCTGGCCGGCGGCGGGGCCGTGGCGCAGTCCTGCGTTCAGGCTCAGGGAGTCGGAGCGCTGGTAGGTCTTAGGGAAGGATGGCACGTTGGGGGCGTCCACCCACACGGTGGTGAGGGAACCCTTGGCCCAGACGAGGCTTCCGTACAGGTCGTTGGCGCCCAGGGGGGCCGATCCGAACAGCTTGATCTGGCTGAGGGCGTAGTAGGAGTTCGCACGGATGTTCGTGGTCGTCTCTTGGCGCAGCTCGCGATAGCCCAGCGAAAGGCCGGCGCCGAAGGCGGGCGTCATGTAGCCGAACGAGGCTAGGGTCTGGGCGGTGGTGTCGGTGGTGCCGGCAGAGAGCTTGGTTGCTGCGGCAAAGAACTTGTCCCAGAGGATGTAGCCCTGGCTGCCGTTGGCGTCGGCCCACTCGAAGCCCACGGCCTTCTGGCCGGCGGAGGCGTGCGGCACCAGCAGGACATCGTCGATGCTCACGGGCGCAGCGGCGTTGCCCTGCATCAGGCTGGCGGCGACGGGAGCCAAGGGGGCTTCCTTGTCGTTTCCAACGGCGCTGGAGGCTGCCGAATAGGTGCTGGCCGGTGCAACGGGAGCTGCAGGGGCGACGGGCGCGGGCTTGGTCTGGGCAAAGGCGGCAACCGCGGCAAGCGGAAGCAGGGAAAGACGCTTCAAGAGAAACCTCCAAGTGAACAGGAACGGGCGGAGTTTCCACCCCGAGTGGATGGAAATCTAGGAAGCCTTGGTGGAATGGACCACCCTTTGTCAAGAACATGAAAGAGGATTCAATGATCCATATATCGCCAAGGAAGGATGACGTTTTGACAAATGACAACATTGTCGCGAGTTGTCAGGGGAGGTCCGCTGGAGGGAAAGGTGGGGTTTGTCAAGATCTGGCAAAAGCTGATTGGCACGGGATTCGATGTAACAGAAACCAACTGGCGCCTCGGTGCGCTGTCGAGATCATCTCCCTGAAAGGATTCCGAATGAAGAAGTCCCTGCTTTCCGCTGCGGTTCTGGCCCTGACCACCGGCGCCTTCGCCTACGACGAGTACGGAACGGTCGCCAAGGGCAAGACCGAAGTGGATGTGATGTACACGCACACCTTCATCTCCGGCTATTACGATGCCGACGCCAAGAAGCAGGACGCCGAAGGCTCGCCCGCCACCATGTCCCCCTCCCTCCAAGTCAAGTACGGCATCATCGACGGGCTCGACGTCGAGCTCGCCGGATCCTACGTGATCGCGAACAAGGATGCCGGCGACGTCTCCGGCTTGGCCAAGCCCTCCCTGGACGTGAAGTATGTTCACGCCCTGGGCTTCGGCGGACTGATCGGCGTGGACCTTCCCGTCGGCAGCAAGGACATCGTGGGCGAGAACCCCACCCTGGCCCTGCGCGTCGGCCCGGTGCTGGCCAAGACCATCGACAAGGTGGTCCTCAACGGCTGGGCGCTCTTCACCGTGAACTTCGAGGACAAGGACAAGATCAAGGCCGCCAACGGCCTGGACGTCTACTTCAAGCCCCAGTACAACGTCACCGACAAGATCGGCCCGTACATCGGTCTCGACTACCAGACCAACCTCGGCAAGGCACAGGGTATCGACGAGATCTCCGGCGAGGCCTACAAGTACGATCCCAAGTCCTACCTGTTCACTGTCCGTCCCGGCGTCAACTACGTCATCGACGGCACCTACAGCGCCGAGCTGAACGTTCCCGTGACCGTGGTCGGCCAGGGTGGCACCACGGCCGCCGTCGGCGTGTACGTCGGCTTCTACGGCGTGTTCTGATCCGTTAAGACAATTCCTGTCAAAAGGCTCCTCCCGTGGCCGCGGGGGGAGCCTTTTCGCGTGCGCCCATCGGTCCCGGTGGCCCGGAGGGCGGCTTCAGGGTAGAATGGGGGGATCATGGACATTCCTTCCGACTTCCGCCGAGGCAGCATCGACCGCAGCCTGGAAAACCTCGTCAGGGTCGCTCCTTGGGCCGTCGTGTTCGCCCTGGGCATGCTGGGGCTTTTCCGCTTCCTGCCGTTCGCCCACCTGGATCCTCGGCTGCGGGATCAGTATCTCCTGGGGGATATGGCCTTCCTGGCCTGGAGCTGCTTGGCGTGGTGGGCGGGTCGTCGCGCCCTGCGGACCGGGCGCCTCAAGGCGCAGACCCTGAACCTGGTCCATGGGCTGGTCCTGGTGCAGTCGGGCTACATGACTGTGCTGGGGAACATCCACGAGCAGACACTTTTCGGCCTGGCCGTCTGCTGCTTCGCGCTGCCCGGGGTCTTCTACGTATCGCCGCGGCGCTACCGGGTGGGCATCGGCCTGCTGCTGGTCGCGATCGCAGTCCCTCTGTACGGACTCATTGACCACCCGGGAAGATTCCCCTCGATCATGGGGCAGGCGGTGGCGCTGGCGATCCTGTCTTCCCTGCTGCAGGCCCACCTGTTCCGGAGCCACCTGGATCTTTTTCGCCACATGGTCCGCCTGATGGAGACCAACCGGGAGCTGGCCCTCACGGCGGCGCAGGATCCTCTGACGGGGCTTCCCAACCGCCGCAGTTTCGACGAGCGTTTCCGGCAGGAATGGGTGCGCAGCCGTCGGCACGGCAGCGTGTTCTCGCTGGTCTCCGTGGACCTGGACTTCTTCAAGAGGATCAACGACACGCACGGGCATGCCTTCGGGGATCGGGTGCTGAAGGAGATGGGTGCGCTGCTGGCCGGCATGGTCCGCCGCACCGACATGGCGGCACGGATGGGCGGGGAGGAGTTCCTGGTCCTCCTGGCCGAGGCCGATCTCGAGGGCGGGCGGGTGTTCGCCCAGCGGCTGCGCGAGGCCGTACCTTGCATCCCCGCTGCGGTCGAGAACGGAGCGATCACGGCAAGCCTCGGGGTGGTCTCGTCGTGCGAAGGCGAGGCCCCGGACGAGCTGCTTCTGCTGGTCGATCGCAGGCTCTACCGGGCCAAGCACCAGGGGCGCGACCGGGTGATCGCGGGAGACTGACGCCGCCGCGCCTTCCGATGCCTAGTTTGGGCCCATGACGGACACGCGGGAGGGGCAGGAGCCGGACGAGTTCTGGCGCGAGGAGGGGATGGACCACGGGGAAGAGGGGATGGTCCACGACCCGGAGATGGCCCTGTTCCTGCGGCGCTTGCGCCAGCAGGTCCGCGACGAGGCGGAGGAGGCGATGCGCTCGGTGCGTCGCGACTGGAAAAAGCCGCTCTCGAGTCGCGTCGAGGACGGCGTGGCGCTGGAGAATGTCCGCTGCACGATGCAGGACGAGGGCTGGATCGAGGCGCGCTTCGAGAGGAACCACAGCCGTTTCCGGGAAGGCGACCTGATCCAGCTCGGCATCGGCGACCCGGTGGGCACGCCCGGCGTGAACGCCTTCGTGGAGCGCGAGTTCGACGGCTCCTTCCTGCTCTACGTGGGCGAGGCCGAGCGCAAGAACCGCTCGATGGACCTCGAGGAGATCGCCAAGCTCACCGTGCTGGACCAGGGGCACATGGACCTCTCCCAGCAGGTGATGGAGGCGCTGGTGGAGCTGGGGGCCTCGCGGGAAGGACGCGAGCGGGTGCTGCCTCTCCTGATGGGACGGCTCTCTCCCAAGCTCGACCTGGCGCGCGCCACCCGGGCCGAGCTCCACGGCTTCGAGCAGGGCTTCAACTGGAGCCAGAGCGAGGCGCTGGCCCACTGCTTCGCCACCGACCTCTTCGCGCTGGTGCAGGGGCCTCCCGGGACCGGCAAGACGCGGGTGCTGGCCGAGGCCGCCTCGCTCCTGGCCCAGGAAGGGCAGCGGGTGCTGGTGACCTCGCTCACGCACCGGGCCATCCACAACGCGCTGTCGGGGGTGTCCCGCATTGCACAAGGGCGCTTCCCGGTGGCCAAGGTGGGGGGGCAGCCGGTGGAGGGGCTTGCCTTCCCGTTCTACGAGTCGGTGAAGAACAGCCCGCTCCATCGCCATGACAAGGGCTTCGTGGTCGGGGGGACCCCGTTCGCGGCTGCCTCGGGAAGGCTCGGGAAGGATCCGTTCGACACGGTGATCTTCGACGAGGCCTCGCAGCTCACGGTGTCGCTTGCCGTGCTTGCCATGCGGCGCGGCAAGCGGTTCCTGTTCTTCGGGGACCACAAGCAGCTGCCGCCGGTGCTGCACACGGCCTCCGGCTCCAAGGCGCACCAGTCCTCGGTCTTCGGCCTGCTTGCCGACCGCGGGCACGATGTCCTCCTGAACGAGACCTACCGTCTTCCCTCGGCGCTCTCGCACTGGCCCAGCCAAGCCTTCTACGCCGGGGCGCTGGAGAGC
>Ga0302216_1000092_pt1 | contig 37455 bp, 33 predicted proteins | sample II_Fen_N3_2_FD_194575 | JGI IMG/M metagenome (GOLD analysis project Ga0302216, IMG submission 194575) | Peat permafrost microbial communities from Stordalen Mire near Abisko, Sweden - II_Fen_N3_2 | ecosystem: Environmental > Terrestrial > Soil > Wetlands > Permafrost | place: Sweden: Abisko...
GGGGTCGCGCACACCACCGAGCGACAGACGGTCAGGCGCCGCGCGATCAGGTTGGGGTCCAAGTCGTTGCTGGCACGGATGGCCAAGTCGATGCGCTCATCCACCAGGTTGACCGTGCGATCGAGCATCTGCAGGTCGACCGTCACCAAGGGGTAGCGCTTGACGTATTCGACGATGGCCTCGGCCAACTGCGCCTGGCCGAACGAGGTGCTGACACTCAGGCGCAACAGGCCACGGGGCGCGTCATCCGGCTCGCTGACGGCGGCCTGCATGTCACCGCACAATTCCAGCAATTGCCGGCAACGTGGCAGGGTTTCCCCGCCGGCGGCCGTGAGGCTTAGCTTGCGCGTGGTGCGATGCAGCAAGCGCGCGCCGACCCAGTCTTCCAGCTCGGCCAGGTAGCGCGAGACCACCGGGCGCGACAGGTCCAGATGGTCGGCGGCGGCGGACTGGCTGCCCAAATCCACCACCGTCACAAACACGCGCATTGCTTGAAGACGATCCATGATCTGCCCGATTTTAGAAACAAACTATGTCCCAGCATCGCATTTTTTGTTGTGTTTGTTGCAACTAAGCTCTGTGCATCCCTTACCGATTGCCGGAGTTGCCCGATGTTTTCCACCCTCAAGCGCCTGACCCTGGCGACCGCCGCCCTGGCTTTCGCCGCCCAGGCGGCCGCCACCGAGCTGACCCTCGACGTATATAACCCCGGCGAGGCCGCGATCTTTCCGGTCAGTTCGGTGCTGGTCAGCGGCGCGAAAGACGCGATCCTGGTCGACGCGCAGTTCGGCAAAGGCCAGGCCGAACAACTGGTGCAGAAGATCCGCGCCAGCGGCAAACACCTGACCATCATCTACATCAGCCACGGCGACCCAGACTATTACTTCGGCCTCGACACCCTCACCGCCGCATTCCCCGATGCCAAGGTGCTGGCCCCGCAAGCGGTGGTCGACCACATCAACGCTACCGTCGCCGGCAAACTGGCATTCTGGGGCCCGAAAATGGGCGCCGACAAGCCGGGCAAAACCATCGTGCCGCAGGTGCTCGCCGGCCACCGCCTGACGCTTGAAGGACAGGGCCTGGAAGTGATCGGCCTGGACGGCCCGCAGCCGGATCGCAGCTTTGTGTGGATTCCATCGATCAAGGCCGTCGTCGGCGGTGTGGTCGTCGCCGACAACATCCACCTGTGGATGGCCGATACTCAGAGCGCGCAGTCCCATAAAGACTGGCTGGCCACCCTGCAACGCATCGCCGAGCTGAAGCCGCGCACGGTGGTTCCGGGGCATTTCCTCGGCAGCCCGTCGCTGCAATCGGTGGCCTTTACCGCCGACTACATCAAGGCCTTTGACGAAGAAACCGCCAAGGCCAAGGATTCCGCCGCCCTGATCGCGGCAATGAAAAAGCGTTACCCGACCCTCGCCGACGAAAGCTCGCTGGAACTGAGCGCCAAAGTCGCCAAGGGCGAAATGAAGTGGTGAAGCGTTTCAAACCTTAACCGTACTGGAGAACGTCATGAGCAAGATCGCAATCATTGGGGCCACTGGCCGTGCGGGCAGTCAACTGCTGGAAGAGGCGCTGCGGCGTGGGCATAGCGTCACCGCCATCGCGCGTAACACCGACAAACTGGCCGTGCGCCCTGGCGTCAGCGTCAAACAGGTCGATGCACTGGATGCCGAGGCCTTGCAACAGGCCATCAGCGGCAGCGATGTGGTGATCAGCGCGGCGCACTTCTCCACCCTGCCCGCCAGCGCGGTGATTGGCCCGGTGAAAAAAGCCGGAGTGAAACGCCTGCTGGTGGTGGGCGGCGCGGGCTCGCTGCGGCTGCCGGGTGGCACTCGGGTGATCGATAGTGAGGGTTTCCCTGAAGCGTACAAGGCAGAAGCCAGCGCCGGCGCCACGTTCCTCGATACGTTGCGTCAAGAGCAGGAACTCGATTGGACCTTCCTGTCGCCGTCGGCCGAATTCGTTGAAACCGAGCGCACCGGCACGTTCCGCCTGGGCCAGGATGATTTGCTGGTGAGCCGCGAAGGCCGCAGCTGGATCAGCTTCGCCGACTTCGCCATCGCGATGATCGATGAAGTGGAAACACCGAAGCACTCGCGCCAGCGTTTCACCGTCGGTTACTGAGCCAACGCGATCAAAAAATGTGGGCGCTGGCTTGCCGGCGCCCACATGTGGATCTTCAGCGCTACGCCTGTTGCGCCTGGTTGACCAACCAATCCATCAGCGCTTCAAGCGCGGCCGAAGGTGCTGTCCCCGGCGGATACACCAGGTAATAGCCCATCCCTGTCGGCACCCGCAATTCAAACGGCGTCACCAACCGCCCCGCCTTCACGTCGTCGCCAATCAACGCACTGTCGCCAATCGCCACGCCTGAGCCCTGGGACGCCACGGTCATGGCCAAATCCAGCGTCTCGAAATGGTGGCCCTGGCTCACATTGCTCAAGCGCGTCTTCGCCGCCTCCAGCCACAACGCCCAGTCCCGCTCGTCCCGCGTGGGGTGCAGCAGCACCTGTTGCTGCAGGTCCGCAGGCGTACTCAGACGGTCACGTAAAGCCGGCGCGCATACCGGTGTGAGTTGTTCATCGAAGAGATGCCGAGCCTCGGCCGATTGTTCCGCGCGGGGCGCATAGATCACCGCCGCATCGAACTGCTCGCGACGGAAGTCCACGGTGTAGGCCACGGTCGTGGTCAGCTCCACCGGCACATCCGGGCGTTCCCGTTGCCATTGCATCAAGCGCGGCAGCAGCCAGCGCATCACGCAGGTGGAGGCCTTGAGCTGCAGGGTGTCGCGGCGGCTGCCGATCTGCTCCAGCGCATCACCAATCAGGCCGAAAACCTGCTGCACCCGCAGCGACCACTCACGGCCCTCTTCGGTCAGGCTCAGGCCCCGCGCCTGGCGCTGGAACAGCGCGTAGCCCAAATGGTTTTCCAGCCCGGCGATCTGCCGGCTTACCGCACCCTGGGTGATGTGCAACTGCTCGGCGGCGCGGGTGAAGTTACAACACTGGGCGGTGACCCAGAAGGTGTGCAGCGCGGGCAGCGGCGGAAGGCGTTTCATAGGGGCAGCAGCCATGACGTGAGGACATGGCTAGTATGACTTTTTATCGATTGTTGCCGCTACGGGCCAGCCGGTCCAATACCGCCCAACCTCAACAATAAGAGCGACATGTATGGCGACCTGCGGCGAAGTATTGGTCAACCTTCTGGAAAGCTACGGCGTGGACCAGGTGTTTGGTATCCCTGGGGTACACACCGTGGAGTTGTATCGCGGCCTGGCGCGCTCGAACATCCGCCACGTCACCCCGCGCCACGAACAGGGCGCGGGCTTTATGGCCGATGGCTATGCACGCACCAGCGGCAAGCCCGGCGTGTGTTTCATCATCACCGGCCCCGGCATGACCAACATCACCACGGCCATGGGCCAGGCCTATGCCGACTCGATCCCGATGCTGGTGATCTCCAGCGTGCAGTCGCGCAGCCAGTTGGGCGGCGGGCGCGGCAAGTTGCATGAGCTGCCGAACCAGAGCGCGCTGGTCGCCGGCGTGGCGGCGTTCTCCCACACCTTGATGTCGGCAGCGCAATTACCCGGCGTACTGGCGCGGGCGTTTGCGCTGTTCCAGGCGGGGCGGCCGCGCCCGGTACACATCGAAATCCCGCTGGATGTGCTGGTGGAAAACGCCGATGCGTTGCTCGGCACTTCACCCGTCAGCGTGGCGCGTGCCGGTGCGGCACCGTCGGCGGTCAAGCAGATGAGCCAACGGCTCGCCGCTGCCAAACGCCCGTTGATCCTGGCCGGCGGCGGCGCCATCGCGGCTGCCGCGGCGTTGACCCGCCTGGCAGAAACCCTCGGCGCCCCCGTGGCGCTGACCATCAACGCCAAAGGCCTGCTGCCCGCGGCCCACCCGCTGCTGATCGGCTCGACCCAGACCCTGGTGGCCACCCGCGCCCTGGTCGCCGAGGCCGATGTGGTGCTGGCCATCGGCACGGAGCTGGCGGAGACCGACTACGACGTGACCTTCGCCGGCGGTTTCGAGATTCCCGGAACGCTGCTGCGCATCGATATCGACCCGGACCAAACGGTGCGCAATTACCCGCCCGAACTGGCGTTGGTGGCCGACGCACAGATCGCCGCCGAGGCCTTGCTGGCCGAACTCCAGCGCCTGCCGCTGGCGCCTCGCCACAGCGCCTGGGGCGCTCAACGCGTCGCCCGCCTGTGGGCCGATTTGACGCCGGCCTGGGACGCCGCCACCCGTGCGCAAACCCGCTTCCTCCACACCGTGCTGGAGGAACTGCCTAATGCGGTGCTGGTGGGCGACTCCACGCAGCCGGTGTACAGCGGCAACCTGACCCTGAACCTCGACCACCCGCGCCGCTGGTTCAACGCCGCCACCGGCTACGGCACCTTGGGCTACGCGCTGCCTGCGGCCATCGGCGCCTGGTTGGGGCGTGGCGATGGCCAGCCGGTGGTGTGCCTGATCGGTGACGGCGGGCTGCAATTCACCCTGCCGGAACTGGCCAGCGCCGTGGAAGCGCGCACGCCGATCATCGTGCTGCTGTGGAATAACCAGGGCTACGAGGAGATCAAGAAGTACATGCTCAACCGGGACATCGAACCGGTCGGCGTCGACATCTACACGCCGGACTTTATCGGCGTGGCCACAGCCCTCGGTTGCGCCGCCGAGCGCATCCAGGACGTGGACTCGCTGCGCGTGGCCTTGCGGGCCGCCGCTGATCGCCAGGGGCCGACGCTGATTGAAATCGACCAGCAGCGTTGGATGCAGGAGCTGGCGGTATGAGCGCAGTCATGAACGGTGTGTATATCAATGGTGCGTGGCGTGCGGGCCATGACGTGCTGGAGGTAATCAACCCGGCCACCGAGGAGACATTGGCCCAGGTCAGCGTCGGCGATGCGAGCGCTGTGGCCCAGGCGGTCGACGCCGCCAGCGCGGCGTTTATCGGCTGGTCGCACAGCACCGGGCGTGAGCGCGGCGCCCTGCTGCGCAAAGTGGCTCAGGGCGTGAGCGAACAGCGTGAGCCGTTGATGCGCGTGCAGTCGCGCAACAGCGGCAAACCGTTGTTCGAAGCGGGTATCGATGTGGACGACGTGATCGCCACCTTCGAGTACTACGCCGCTCTCGCCGAGGCGCTGGACGCCGAGCAAGACCGTGCGGTGGCGCTGCCCAGTGACGCCTTCAGCGCCCGCCTGCGCCGCGAACCCTGCGGCGTGGTGGGCCTGATCGTGCCGTGGAATTTCCCCATGGTCACCACCGCCTGGAAACTCGCCCCGGCCCTCGCCGCCGGCTGTTGCGTGGTACTCAAACCCTCGGAAGTGACACCGTTGGCGGAATTGCAACTGGCGCGGATCATCGCCGAGGCCGGCTTCCCGGCGGGGGTGTTCAACCTCGTCTGCGGCACCGGCCTGGCCGTGGGCGCCCCACTGGCAGCGGAGCCTCGGGTGGCGAAGATTTCCTTCACCGGCAGCAATGCGGTGGGCGTGCAGGTGATGCAACGCGCCGCCGAAACCGTCAAGGGCGTGAGCCTGGAGCTGGGGGGCAAATCCTCGCTGCTGGTGCTGGAAGATGCCGACCTCGACCTGGCGCTTGAGCTGGCCTGTGGTGGCGGCTTTTTCAACGCTGGGCAGATGTGTTCGGCGACCAGCCGCGTGTTGGTGGCGGACAGCCTGGCGGATGAATTCCTGCAGCGTTTGACCGCACGGGTTGACGGGATTCGCGTCGCTGACCCGTTTGCCGAAGACGTGGAAATGGGCGCGCTGATCAACCGCGCCCAGTACCAACGGGTGTTGGCGCATATCCAGCGCGGTGTGCAGGACGGCGCCCGCTTGCTGTGCGGCGGTGAGCGCCCGGCACACTTGGCGAAGGGCTATTTCATTCGTCCCACGCTGTTCACCGACGTGCCGCTGGACAGCGCGTTGTGGCAGCAAGAAATCTTCGGCCCGGTGCTGTGTGTACGACGCTTTACCACGGAAGACGAGGCCATCGCCCTGGCCAACGACAGCGATTTCGGCCTGGTCGCCAGCGTGGTCAGCCGCAACGGCGAAGCCGCCGAACGCGTGGCCAATGCCTTGCAGGCCGGCATGGTGTGGATCAACGCACCGCAGGTGATCTTCGCGCAAACGGCGTGGGGCGGTTACAAGCAGAGCAGCATCGGCCGCGAGCTGGGCCCGTGGGGGTTGGCGGCGTTTCAGGAGGTCAAGCACGTGATCCGGTCTAACTGACGACGCAGCCTCCCTATGGAATGTGGACCAATGTGGGAGGGGGCTTGCCCCCGATAGCACTCATTCAGTTGGAGCATCTTTGACTGAACCACCGCTATCGGGAGCAAGCCCCCTCCCACATTTTGATGTGCGGTATTTCAGTTAACTGCGTTTTTTAGATAGCCCCTGCGACTTTCTCATTTGCCCCCGCTCCCCGTGCGTGGCCTGATTCGCCCTTGTTCACTCAAGGCTGGCCCATGGAAAACGTTCACGCAAAATCCACCACCGCCGTATGGCTGATGATCAGCGTCGTGCTGGTCGCGCTTAACCTGCGCCCGTCGATGGCGGCCGTAGGGCCGTTATTATCGTCGATTCGCGGCGAGGTGCCGTTGAGCTTCAGCAGCGCGGCGTTGCTGACCATGTTGCCGGTCATGGCCATGGGCCTGGCGATGTTTTTCGGCATGGGCCTGGCCAAGCGCTTCGGCGAACATCGCAGCATCGCGGTGTCGCTGCTGGTGATCGGCGCGGCGACGCTGTCGCGGTTGTTCCTGGATTCGGCGCTGGAGTTGATCGTCAGCGCGATCGCTGCGGGGGTCGGCATCGCGATGATCCAGGCGGTGATGCCGGCGCTGATCAAGTCACGCTTCAGCGCTAACGTTTCATTGTTCATGGGCTTGTACGTGACGGCGATCATGGGCGGTGCGGCGCTGGCGGCGTCGTTCTCGCCGTTCGTGCAGGTGCAGACCGGCAGTTGGCGCATCGGCCTGGCGATCTGGGCAGGGCTGGCCTTGCTCGCCTTGGTCTTCTGGTCCGCCCAGCGTGCGGCGCTGCCCGCCTTGCCCCAGGCCGGTTCTGACAAGCAGGAAGGATTTTTCGGCAACGGCCGCGCCTGGTTGCTGGCGATCTTTTTTGGCCTCGGTACAGCGTCCTACACCTGCGTCCTGGCGTGGCTGGCGCCGTACTACGTCGAACAAGGCTGGAGCGAACAGCATGCCGGTTTGCTCCTGGGTTTCCTCACCGCGATGGAAGTCATCTCGGGCCTGGTGACCCCGGCCATCGCTAACCGTCGCCAGGATAAACGCGCAGTGGTGGCGGTGTTGCTGGTGCTGATCATCCTCGGTTTCTGCGGGCTGATCCTGGCGCCCCAATACCTGAGTTTGCTGTGGCCCTGCCTGCTCGGCCTGGGCATCGGCGGGCTGTTCCCGATGAGTTTGATCCTGTCCCTCGACCACCTCGACCACCCGCGCCGCGCCGGTGGCCTGACCGCGTTTGTGCAAGGCATCGGCTACCTGATTGCCGGCCTGTCGCCGTTGATCGCCGGGATGATCCGCGATCAGTTGGGCAGTTTCGAATGGGCGTGGTGGTCGCTGACGGCGGTGATCGGGGTGATGCTGCTGATCGTCACGCGCTTCGATCCGAAGCATTACGCGGAGCACATCCGCTGACGTCGTGTCGCAAACACTTTTTGTCCCACACAAAACATAGAAACACCCTACAGAGCTTTCTATTAGCACGCCCGTTCCGTTAATCTTCTACCCTTGTCGCGCGCTGCCACAGTGCCAAGGCTTACCGGATGGAATGGATGCTAAACAGTAACTTGCTCAGAAAGCTCGATATGCAGGATTTGATGGTGTTTATCGCCGTCTACGACCAGAGCAGCGTTACCGAGGTGTCAGAAACGCTGTTCGTCAGCCAGTCAACCGTGAGCTACAGCTTGAAGAAGCTGCGCACCAGCTTCGAGGATGAGCTGTTTATCAACACGCGGGCGGGTATGCGTCCGACGTACAAGGCCAGCACCATGTACGGCCATGTGCAGAAAATCCTCGAAAGCATCAACCTGTGCCACGCCGGTGGCCAGGCCTTTGATCCCACCCAGAAAGCCGTGACCGTCAACGTGTGCGCCCCGGAGTATTTCGAGCAGTTGATCCTGCCGCGCCTGTTGAAGAACTTCGACCGCGCCGACCTGCCGGTGATCGTCAATGTGCGCAAGCTGGAAACCGAGATCCCCGCCGACGATCTGCGCGAAGGCCGCCTCGACCTGGTGATTTGCTTTGGCCCGCACTTTCACCGCGCCCATAAAGACTTCAAGACCCAGATGCTGCTCGAAGACGACCTGGTGTGTGTCTTCGACAAACGTGCAGCGCCCCGTGAGGCGGTGTTCAGCCTGCAGTCTTTCGTCGAGCGACGCCACGTATTCCCCATGCCGTGGACCTCCGACACCAACATGATCGACGGCTGGCTGGCGCGCCAGGCCCACAAGCGCCAAGTGGTCGCCCGAGCCAACAGCTACAGCGCCGCGTTGAAGATGATCGCCGGCACCGACTTCATCGTCACCCTGCCCCGCCGCGTGCAAAAGCTGCTGGCACCCGCCGCAGTGTTCGGCCATTGCGAGGCGCCCAACGGGTTGCCGGGGTTCACCCTGGACATGCAGTGGAACGAAACCAGTGAACAGGACAGCGCCAATACCTGGTTCAGGGAACAGGTGGTAAAAGTCTGCGCTGAACAGGGCTTACTCTAAGCTCACGCACCTACGTAGAGGGGCGTGGTTGTGGGGGGACGCACTCAGCCGATCGCAACTTTACTGTAGGAATCGCGATCGATATCCAGCAACTCGACACTCAGTTGCACCTGCACCTCCTCGGGCCACGGCCCAAGCTCCTGCACCACGGCCAGCAGGCTTTCCGATAACTGCTTCTTGACCTGCGCCGAGCGCCCACTGAGCAACGCCAGGCGCACGGCGACAAACCCCCGCGCGTTCATGCCGGTGCCCACGCGAAAGCTCTCGACCTTGATCGAACGGCTCTTGATATCGAACTCGGCGCCAAACTGACCGGAGGCCACCAACGCATGGTTCAGACGCAATAGAGCCTTATCGGTGTCCAGTTGCGTCAGGTTGGCGGTGTATTCCAGGTGCAGGTGTGGCATGGGAGTCTCCGAAGTAGCCGTAGGAAGATTCCTAGATATACCACGGATAAAAGCGTCAGACCTTCTTCACCAGGTCGCGGTCGCTCATAAACGCCTCCAGCCGCGAACGCATCCAGCGCTCGGCAGGGTCGGTGTCCACATGGCTGAGCCAGACCATGGACAAATCCAGGGTGGGTGTCTCGAACGGGTATGGCTCACAAAACAGGTTGCCCGACAGCGTCATGGCTTCGGCGGTGTAGTCCGGCAGGCTGGCGATCAGGTCGGTGCCCGCCAGCAATGCCGGCAGCGCGCTGTATTGCGGCACCGACAACACCACATGGCGCTTGCGCCCGATTTCCGCCAGCCACTCATCGGCAAACCCGGACACGTTGGCGGTGTGGGACACCAGCACGTGAGGCCGCGCGCAATATTCATCGAGGGTCAGCGGCCGGTCGGACGCATCGGCGCGCAACAAGCGCGGGCGGATATGGCGCAGCAACTTGCGCTTGGCATTCGCCGGCAGGCCTCGGGTCTGGGTGATGCCGACGGTGATATCACCGGACCCCAGCAGATCGGGAATCCGCCAGTAGTCGACGTGCTGCACCACGAACACCACCATCGGCGCTTCCTGGCGCAAGGCGCGCAGCAACGGCGGCAACAGGCCGAACTCGACATCATCGGACAGGCCGATACGGAAGGTCATGGTGCTGACGGACGGGTCGAAATCGTGGGTCAGGCTCAGGGCCGATGACAGCGAGTCCAGGGCTGGCGACAGATGCAGGATGATTTCCTCGGCCCGCGCGGTAGGTTCCATGCGGTGGCCGACGCGAATAAACAGCGGATCGTTGAACAAGGTGCGTAACCGGTTGAGCGCCGAACTGATGGTCGGTTGGCCAAGAAACAACTTCTCCGCCACCCGCGTCACATTGCGCTCGAGCATCAGTGCTTCGAAGACCACCATCAGGTTGATGTCGGCCTTGCGTAATTCATTGCGATTCATCAGCGCCTGCTCTTTCCCCACGACAAGCCGCAGTTTAGAAAGCCCGTAGGGGCTGCGTCTATGCGCACTCTGTTCAATAGACAGCTTTGCGACTATAAATCAGCTCTTCAAGCTCGCAGGAACACTCTCGTGCTGGTCACTCTCGCCGCGGCCACCCTCTTGGCCGGGTTCTGTATCTGGATCATCCAGTTTATCGCGCACCCCACCGCCCGCACTTTGTTGCGGGTATTCGTCGGTTTGTGCCTGGCGGCGGTGGTGGCGTATCTGGTGCTGGCGTCGGGTTATCCTATTTCGTTGCTGGTCTCATAACCTCCGAGGGGTCGTTGGCTGTTGCCAGGGTCAGCAACCTCACACACAGGCTGCTGTATTGGCTGACGGATACCGCGCAATCGCGAGCAAGCCCGCGCCACACTTGGGGTATCAGGGTTTCAGCGGAATTTCCTGATCCTGCTCCGAAAGCTCGGTACCGTCCTCGGGATGCTTCCAGGTCTGCGGCTTTTCTTCCTCCAATCGCCGCCGACGTTGCTCCCGCTCGCGCTCGTCCCGCTGTTTCTGTTCGTCAGTCATAGGCACCCCCGGCCGTAAGCATTGGTTACCCCTGCAAGCATAGAACAAGGACTGCAGAATGGGTCTGCGCTGACAATTGATAATCAAAACGCATCAATCCATCCAAATTACTCACTTCTCATTTCTAAATGTGTCAGCCACTATCCTCAGTCCTAAGCGAAACAAGCACTTTAAAAAGAACGCTGGAGACACAAAACCATGACTAGCCCTACCCGACCCGACTCTGCCCGTTCGAAAGTGGGTGCGGTATTCCGCGTTACTTCGGGCAACTTCCTCGAACAGTTCGACTTCTTCCTGTTCGGCTTCTATGCCACCTACATCGCTGCCGCGTTCTTCCCCGCCGCTAATGAGTTTGCGTCATTAATGATGACCTTCGCCGTGTTCGGCGCGGGCTTCCTGATGCGTCCGTTGGGCGCGGTAATCCTGGGCGCCTACATTGACGATGTCGGTCGTCGCAAAGGGTTGATCGTGACCCTGTCGATCATGGCCAGCGGCACACTGCTGATCGTGCTGGTGCCGGGTTATCACACCATTGGCCTGTGGGCACCGGCGCTGGTGTTGCTCGGCCGTCTGCTGCAAGGCTTCTCGGCCGGTGCGGAGCTGGGCGGGGTGTCGGTATACCTCGCAGAAATGGCCACCCCCGGCCGCAAAGGCTTCTACACCAGTTGGCAATCGGGCAGCCAACAGATCTCCATCGTCGTCGCCGCCGCGCTGGGTTATGGCCTGAACGTGTGGATGGAACCGGCGATTGTGGCCGACTGGGGCTGGCGTATTCCGTTCGCCGTCGGTTGCGTGATCATTCCGTTCATCTTTGTGTTGCGTCGCAACCTTGAGGAAACCGAAGAGTTCGCCAACCGCAAGCATCGCCCGAGCATGCGTGAAGTGCTGGCGACCCTGGCGAAAAACTGGTCCGTGGTCATCGGCGGCATGTTGATGGTGGCCATGACCACCACTGCGTTCTACCTGATCACCGTGTACGCGCCGACCTTCGGCAAGACCGTGCTGCAACTGAGCACGTCCGATGCGTTGCTGGTGACCTTGCTGGTGGCCGTATCGAACTTTGTCTGGCTGCCCATCGGCGGTACCCTGAGTGACCGCTTCGGGCGCAAACCGGTGCTGGTCGCCATGACCGCGCTGACGGTGCTCACGGCTTATCCGGCGCTGTCCTACGTGGTAAACGCGCCGAGCTTTGCACATATGCTCGAAACCCTGCTGTGGTTCTCCTTCCTGTACGGCATGTACAACGGCGCGATGATCCCGGCGCTGACCGAAATCATGCCGGTGGAAGTGCGCGTGGCGGGCTTCTCCCTGGCCTATAGCCTGGCGACCGCGGTCTTTGGCGGTTTCACCCCGGCGATCTCGACTTGGTTCATTCACATCACCGACGACAAGGCCTCGCCGGCCTACTGGTTGATGTTCGCTGCCCTGTGTGCCCTGTGCTCGACCCTCACGTTGTATTACCGGGCCAACACCCGTGGGCAGGTGATGCCGGAAGCGGCGCAATGAAAGCGCTGTTGAAAACCCTGACGGTCCTCGCCCTCAGCGCCCTGGCGCTGACGGCCCAGGCCGAACAACTCACGGTGATGACCTCCGGTGGCTTCACCGCTGCCTACACGCTGCTGGGCCCGCAATACGCCCAGCACAGCGGCGACACCCTCGACACCGTCCTCGGCCCGTCGATGGGCAAGGCGCCGGAAGCGATTCCCAACCGCCTGGCCCGTGGCGAACACGCCGATGTGGTGATCATGGTCGGCTACGCCCTGGATGACTTGATCAAACAAGGCAAGGTCGACAAAGCGTCCCGCGTGGAACTGGCGGATTCGCGGATCGGCCTGGTGGTGAAAGCAGGCGCGGCCAAACCGGCCATCGGCACCGATGCCGAACTCAAAGCGGTGTTGCTCAAGGCCAAGTCCGTGGCGTATTCGGACAGCGCCAGCGGCGTGTATGTCGAGAAGGAACTGTTCAAGAAACTCGGCATGCCGGCCAAGGGCACCATGATCGAACGCATCCCCGTGGCCGAACAGGTCGCCAAGGGTGACTACGAGGTGGGCTTGCAACAGGTGGCGGAACTGTTGCCGGTGCCGGGGGTGACTTACGTCGGCAAGATCCCCGAAGACGTGCAATCGGTGACGCGCTTTGCGGCGGGCATTCCGGTCAACGCCGAACACCCGGCGCAGGCCAAGGCGCTGCTGCACTACCTCGCCTCGCCCGAGGCGCAACCGGTGGTGCAATCCACCGGCCTGGACTCGGTATCACGCTGACCGATACGGCAGTTCCCGCACCAACCGCTCCAACTCCAGCGCCGCCGGCGGCAACGTCCGCCCGCGGCGCTTGATCAAGCCCACATTGCGCATCACCTGCGGCTCCTCCAGCGGCACACTCAGCAGAATCGAGTGTTCAGAGCCCGGCATGGCAATCGACGGCACCATCGCCACGCCCAGCCCCGCCTCCACCAAACCGAGCATGGTGGTCACGTGGTGCGTCTCGCAGATGCTCGGCTTTTTCACCCGCACCCCGCGCAAGGCCTGGTCCAGCAGGAAACGGTTGCCCGAGGTTTTGTCCACCGTGATGTAGTCATGCTCGTAGGCCTCGGCCCAGCTTACGCTGGCGCGCTCGGCAAGCGGGTGATCGCGGCGGCAGGCCAGCACATAACGTTCCTGAAACAGCAACTCGAACTCCACCTCATCGGCCAGGCTGCCGCTGAAACTCACGCCGAAATCCGCCTCGCCGCTTTCCACCGCGTTGCACACCTCGCCGGCACTGGCATCCAGCACCCGCAGGCGAATCTTGGGGTACAGCTTGTGGAATGCAGAGATCACATGAGGCATGAAGTAATACGCGGTGGACGGCACACACGCGATGGTCACGTCGCCCATACGCGTGGAGGCAACGTTGCTGATGCCCATCAGGGCAATGTCGAGGTCGTCGAGGATGCGCTCGACCTGCGGCAGGAAGGCGCGCCCGACCATGGTCAGGCTGACTCGGCGCGTGGTGCGTTCGAACAACTTCACACCGAGGGCAGTTTCGAGCTTTTCGATGCGACGGCTGAGCGCCGGCTGCGAGATCCGGATGGCATCGGCGGCGGCGCGAAAACTACCCTTGTCTACTACGGCGCGGAAGGCTTGGAGGTCGTTGAGGTCGAAGTTGATGATCACGGAGGGCGGCCAATGGGGATCGGGATGGGGGGATTATCGTATGGGCGGTGACGAGGCGCCATGTGCGCGGGGACTGCCGTCCACGATGCACATGACGTTTTCTTTCGCAGCAGCACCGCCCAGGGCGGTCGGGTGCTGCGCGAAGGGCAAACCGTCACCTACGAATTGAAACGAGGGGCGAGTGGCAAGCGGTCAATATTGAGATCGTGGAAGAACCGACGCTGAATTAGCGCCTTCCTGCGCGCCGCCCCTCGCGGCGCACTTCACTACAGCTGAAAGCGTGCCACCGCCTCGTTCAGCGCGACCGCCAGTTGCGCCAGTTCCCGACTCGCGCCATTGATCTGCCCGGCGCCGGAAGACGATTGCGCCGACAAGTCGCGAATGTTGACGATGTTGCGATCAACTTCCTTGGCGACCTGAGCCTGCTCCTCGGCGGCACTGGCGATGACCAGGTTGCGTTGGTGAATCTGATCGATGGAATCGGTGATCTGGCTCAAGGCACCGCCGGCCCCTTCCGCCAACGCCAAGGTGTCGGTGGCGCGTTCGGTACTCGCCTGCATCGAAGTCAGTGCGTGGTCGGAACCCGCGCGCATGGCGGTGACCATCTGGTCGATTTCCAGGGTCGATTGCTGAGTGCGGTGCGCCAGGGCGCGCACTTCGTCGGCCACGACCGCAAAACCACGTCCGGACTCCCCGGCCCGTGCCGCTTCGATGGCGGCGTTGAGGGCCAGCAGGTTGGTCTGCTCGGCGATGGAGCGAATCACGTCGAGTACCTTGCCGATATCCCGCGATTGCTCGGCGAGCTTTTGCACCAGGGTCGAGGTTTCGCCGATGTTGGTGCTCAGGGCTTGAATGGCGCTGACCGTTTCGCCCACGCGATGTTGGCCTTCGCGCGCCGTTTCATTGGACACCCGCGTGGACTCGGAGGTGGACACCGCGTTGCGCGCCACCTCGTCAGCCGCCGAGGTCATCTCGTTGACGGCGGTGGCGGCCTGCTCGATTTCCGCAGTCTGCTTTTGCAGGCTGCGACTGCTTTGATCGGTGATGCCGTTCAGGTCGGTCGCGGACGACGCCAACTGCCCGGCCGACTGGCGAATCAGCTGCAAGGTGCCGCGCAGGCTGGCTTGCATACTTTGGAGAGCCACGAGTAGGCGGGTCACTTCGTCGTCGCCGGTCACCGCCACCGTCTCGGTCAGATCGCCACGCGCGACGTTTTCCGCGGCCCGCACCGCATGACTCAGCGGGCCGACGATGCTGCGCGTCAGCAGCCACGCCAGCGCCACGGTACTCAAGGCGGCCAGAAGCACAAAGCCGAAGACCATCGTGCGCGAACGGCCGTACTGCGCCTCGGCCGCCTGCCCCTGTTGGTTGATCTGCGCGTTGTAGTAGTCGGCCAATGCGTTGAGCTGGGCGCCGGAACCATCGACCACGGTTTTCATGTCCACCAGCAACAACTTGTTGAGCTCAGCGCCCTGTTGCTGGCCGGCAAGAACAAACGACTGGGCCAGCCCCTGCTGGTATTGGCGTAGCGAGACCTGGAACTGCTCATACAACGCGCGTACTTCGGGGCTGTCGATCACAGCATCGAGGTCGGCCAGCCTTTTGCTCAGGTCCTGGCTGCGCGTGTCCATCTGGCTGCGGTATTGCGGGATGCTTGCCGGGTTCGGGTCCAGCGCCATACGCAAAGAGATCGTACGAATGCGCAACATGATCTCGCGGATATCCGAGACCAGACGCATTTTAGGCACCAGCCCGCGCTCAACCTGGACCGCACTTTCACGAATGCTGGCCATGTTCGAGAGTGCAAAAAAACCGAGTACGGCCACCAGCAAAGCAATCAGAGCAAAACCCAGGCCCGCACGGCGGGCGATGGACAGGCTACGTAAGGACATTTTTCGAGGCTCTTATTAGTGATCAGATGTCATACAAGAACATTTCGGCCGCAAGGATCAGGACTTTAGAGACGTCATCCATTTCCCCCTCGTGCGCCTACAGACCTTTTATGCGCCGGCGATCAGTCATGCAGGGTTACAGGGGGAATTGCGTATGCGGAAAAATCCGTCCGCGGGAAAGACCATGATCTCTCCATCCGAAACGAAAAAGCCCGCAGAACATTCAGTTCGGCCGGCTTTTTCGTTTTGGGCATCGGTAAACCACCCTCAAGCGCTGCCACAGGGGGTTGACGCTCGAACCGCGATTTCAATCGACTACTGACAAGTCCCACCTTTGTGATGCGACCCCGTGCCCCCAACCGGATGCGTCCCCTTCGGGCACGCCGCCGCAATAAACGGGCTAAGCGCCAACACCACCAAAACCCCCACCAATAACAGCTTCTTCATACCATCCTCCGTGATCGTCACGACACATGATGGCATAAAGATATCATACCTTCGCAAGACCGATCGCTCGGTTACTTCGCCCAAGTCTGCGGGCCGCAGAAAAAAGCCTGCGCATTGCTGTCCAACGTCTCCAGGTGATACCCGCCCTCCTGCACGATCACACAGGGCAGCCCCAGCCCACGAATGCACTCATCCAGCCGCGCAAACCCGTCCCGCGTCGCCGCGACTTTGCTTTGCGGGTCCAGTTCGTAGATGTCGAAGCCCAGGGGGAGCACCAGCACATCGGCAGAAAAGTCCTTCACCGCTTTGAGGGCCCGTTCGAGTTGTTCAAAGAACACCGCATCGCTGGCGCCGTGGGGCATCGGCAGGTTGAGGTTGAAGCCCTCGCCCGCCGCGCTCCTCGGCGAAACCGGCGACAGCGGGATAGAAGTGGGTGGGGTCGCCGTGGATCGACACGTAGAGCACGTCGTCGCGATCATAGAAAATCTCTTAAATGCCCTGGCCGTGGTGCATTGAGGGCCACACGCTGCCCTATACAGCGACCCCGCACGCTTCGCACGCGTGCGCGTACTGGCCTCTAAATATCCAGCCCTTTTAAGGCGTGAGTTTCTTAGTGCCCTGCCTTTGAAATACGCTGCCTTTTTGAAGCGTACCTGTTTCGGGCAGGCAAGGCGCCACGACCAGTCATAGCAGGGCTATTGCGTGGAGGACTGGTCTGGATGGGTTTTCTTCCACTGGCGATAGCCCATTACAACCGTGAGAAATTCTGGCTGCATTAGGTCTTTGCTCATGCGCGGGTGAATCAGCATGTTCCGTTGCGCGTCGTTATCAAGGGTCGTATTGATGGCTCCGGTGACGCCTTGATACTCCTTACACCTGATTGGCTTAACCGCGAATGCGGCGCTCAGTGAACTCATAATCTTCCTGGCAATCGCCGGAAGGGTCTGACGCCACATTCACGTAATGCACCGTATCGGCATCGATCAACTTGTAGGTGTAGACATCTGGCAAACGCACTCCATCAGTTCTCAATTCGTTCTTGCCGTTGGCAGCCGACCAGCTGCCATATTCGGTTTGAATCGGCTGGGTCTGCTGGGCATCCCGGAAAAAGGTCACGGTGAAGCTGCCGTCGGGCTTGAAGTCATTGTTCCAGGATAGGAACTGGCATTTGCCGTTTTCTGCCCGCAGGCCTTTCCATGAACCAATCAACGATGGATCGTTGGCCGGCTTGTTGGCGGCGCAGCCACCTAACGTTGCAGCCAGGACGATAAGGCTCAGGGAGAAATTCCGTTTCACGTAGTGCTTCCTTCTTCAAACGGACTCTGTGTGTTGCGCTGGCTCAGCGTTGACTCAAATCGGCCTCAAAGGCCCGGTACGCTCGCGACGGGAATACGCGTTTCTGACTGAGTGACATCGTAGACATGCTGTTCACAGCGGTCATTCACAAACTGAAACTCCACCAGATAAACCTTGCTTCGTTCCGGTGTGAAAGTGCTTCTAACCGGGCCACATCGGTAGCCACTGCCAATGCTCTCGCCACTGGCGTAACCCGATACCTCGAACGGTTGATCGGCGTCGGCTTGTACTTCCAACTGCGGGAAGTGCTTCAAAGTGGCGCTATGGACCGTTTCGTTGAGCTTGGCAATCCAGCCGAACACTTTGCCCCGGCCGGTATCTACTACAGTTCCCTGCACATCCATACGCTGGTCAGGATCCGTTGCGCGCCTGATCGAAAACTCTACGGGGAAGGTGGCACCCGACGCCTTCATGATGACCTTGGCGTGCTGCGCATCGACGGTCACTTTATTCTGACGCAGTTGGATACCGTCGTTGAGCAAACTGGGGGAAGAGTCTCTGACGTTGGATTTACACCCTGGCAATGTCAGAATCAGGCTCAACATCAGCAGTGAAGTTTTTTTCATGAACACTCCATGTACATTATTAAAATTACTTGTCGCTAATTTAAAAGGGGACGGATTTATTTTCGATGCACCTGACAGGACTATCACCTTACTCACGCATAAAAAATAAATCCGTCCTCTTTAGGTCTCAAATCCGCCCATCCCTAGTTTTTTTTAGCTCAACATCAGCAGCTAGCCTTGCAACGAATCGCCGCAAAATCAGGTTTCGGCTAGATGACCAATAATTGTGAAGTTTAATCTAAGCTTAAACTTTCCAGGAATATCAAGATCTGTCGCCTGATAACTATGCTCAACATCCAACATCCAACATCCAACATCCACACCACACCGTTGGCAGCCCGGACACGCAAAGAAATTGAGAACACTACAAAAAGCTGTGTCACTCTACCACTTTCACTCTGACAATCCGTTTTCACCTTCGTCTCAAAATTTCGCTTTGCCTTACAGCTCGCAGATAATAGTTGCGAACTATCATCCTGTGCGTACAGCTCTGTTTCGATATCATGGACAACAAACTGGCGAAAATCTCGGCCTCTCCTCATCCACTCAAGCATGTGGACGCTATCATCCGCAGCCTCGAATCCGAATACTTCAATCTGCTCCGGGACGTGCAGAGACGCAATGCCCCCCCCTGCTGCTTTCTATCTTTTCCATTCGCTCACTCTACGATTTCTTTCTAAATAACCCGAGGTACGCCTGGAACCCTATCGCCCAGACACTCGCCACGGAGAATAAGATCAAAGGTTAGCTCCAGCTGCTCCGCCATTTTAACGAGTGCAGCCTGTTGATCTTTCGTGAATGGCGCCTCTGCACGTAATATCCTTGCCGCCGCATACAGTTCATTAAGCAATGATTTTGAGATCATCTCCTTATCTTTGAGAAGTCGAGCCAACATCTTCGACTGAGCATAGATCTCGGGTGACACGATCTCAAACCCAGGGTTTGAGCGGCCAGCAGCAGGTTGCGCGCTCGCTCGGGGACTTCCTGCGGCGTGCGCATCTGACCACGGGAGTAGTCGCTGCGCGGATGATGCAGGAGTTGTTCGACGTGGAAAAACGTTTGCATGGGAATCTCCTGAGTGAGCACCGTGCCTGTGGGTGCTGACTTGCCTGCGCCCATAGCGGACGTCTTCAGTCGTTCAGAATGAGGTGGTCAGTTGGCTTGGCCGGCACGTTTCAACACGGCGTTGAGTAAGACATCGGCACCCTGGCGCACGTCCTCGGGCAGTACGTCTTCGGCTTCGTTGTGGCTGAGGCCGCCGATACTGGGGTTGGCGCGCGCTCAGGATCTGCCCGGCGACCTCGCACCAGTGGCTGCACGCAGAACTGGAGGATGGCGACGACGAATAGGCATTCCAAAATCAACGAATGCGGTAGGTGAATCGCTCTAGTTTCGTAGACATCTTTGATGTGTCCGCCTCTGGCTGGTTAGCGACCACTGTTCTGGCGAGTAGGCGCTGGGTTGCCAGCGAAGAGGCCATCAGCCACTCCCTTGTTACTTGGCCCAGTTGATGACTTCACTGTAAGGGGTCTGCAAATCCCGCTCGGGAATCTCCCAGATCACCAGCTTCGACGGTGTCTGCTTGAATGCCGGGTTGTCGAAGTAACCATTGGCGCCGCCGGAGAACTCACCACCGTCCTTGGCGAAGTTGCCGATCGGTGCGCCCAGGGCCTGTTGCAGGAAACCGGCAAAGTTGGAATTGTGCGAGAACGAAGTGCCGATCAGCGCCACATTCGGCAAGTTGTCATCGCCAAACAGGTCGTCGAGGTTATCGTCGCCGCTTTGCGCCTGGGCAGCCTTCTCGCTGATCTGGGTGGCGGCGACGGTTTCCGGCTGCGGTTGCCAGGTCACCGGCAACCATTCCAGCCCTGCCAGTCGCACCAGGTCGCCAGGACGGCGGGCCGGGTCCTGGACCTTCACATCGAAGTCTTTGTGGGGGCGTGCGCTGATGCCCGTGGCTTGTACGTGTTGAGCCACAGCCTTGGCCGCCGCCGCAGAACCGGTTTCGCTCCAGTGGGTATCGGTGCGCAGATAGGCATCGGCGCCCAAGGGTTGCAGGATCGGCGCAAGATCGATCGCGGCGACACCGGCCTTGTTCAAGCCATCAACCCAATCCACTGCGCGCTGTTGCAATTGCAACGGACGACGCAGATCGCACAACTGTGCACTAGCGATGCGACTCTTGTCCGGCACCACCGCCACCAGCAGCGTAATCCCGCGTTTGGCCAGGCGTAGCTGAATCTCACGCACCACACCAGCCTTGGTCTCGGCATTGCCTTGAGCGTGACGGTTGATGCGCAGCTCGTCGGTCAGGAACAGCCAGCCCGGGCAGCCCGAGCGCACCCGCGGTCCGGTGTCGTGCAGCAGCAACCAACTGGCGCCACGTTCTAGGTCTGCAGCCTGTTCCGGCACCGCAGCCTTCGACAGCTGCTTGGCGACCTTGTGGGTTACCTCGCCATGCAACGCATCGTCGATGCTCAGCTTGGGTGGCAGCATCTCGACTTTGCCGCTCAATAGCAGCCAAACGCAGGAGACGAAACCGATCGCCAGAAAAGCCACGAAAAAAACACCCGATGCTTTACTGACAGGGGCAGTCACTTCGCTGGATTGGGCCGTTACATGGGACAAGGAAGTCATGGGCGCGGTCATCAGAACTGGAAGTACAGGAAGGGCACCGATTCACGGCTCGCGACCAACGCGAACGCGAGCAGGAAACCCAGCATCGGTGCAAACAACGCATGGCCGACAATCCGCTGCTCATAGCGGCTCTGCAACACTGGCGCGAGGATGTACAGCACGCCGAGCAGCGCGGCGATGCCGTGAACCGGACGCAGCGTCACCGCCAGCGCATCACCCAATGCAAACCCATGCAGGCCGAACTGCCCGGCATACATTGTCATTGCGCTATGGAAATCCGGAGCACGGAACAAGGTCCACGCCAGGAACACAAACAACAGCGTCAATGTGTGCGACAGCAGTGGCGCAACGCTCGGCAGACTGGAGCGCGACCACAAACGATCGACGCACAAGGCGATGCCGTGCGCAGAACCCCACAACAGGTAATTCCAGCTGTCGCCGCCATGCCACAGGCCTGCGATGGCCATAGTCAGGAACAGGTTGCGATAGGTCTTCCAAGCGCCGTTACGGTTGCCGCCAAGGGCGATGTACAGGTAGTCGCGCAACCAGCTCGACAACGACAAATGCCAGCGCCGCCAGAAGTCCTGGATGCTGCTGGCCAGGTACGGCCGATTAAAGTTTTCCGGGAAGTGAAAGCCCAGCATCAGGCCCAGGCCGATGGCCATGGCGCTGTAACCGGCGAAGTCGAAAAACAGCTGCAGCGAGTAGGCCAGGCAACCGATCCAGGCGTCGACGAAGGAAGGGTTTTCCAGATGGAAAGCCACGTCCACCAGTGGCGACAGGGTATCGGCGACCAACACTTTCATGCACATGCCGATCATGAAACGGCGGGCGCCCAGAGAAAAATTCTGCCAATTGAAATAGCGCTGGTTCAGTTCATGGCGCACCCAGTCATAACGAATGATCGGCCCGGCAATCGAGTGGCCGAACATCGAGATGTAGGTCGCGTAATTGATGAAGCTTCGCTCCACCGGCACCGTGTGGCGATGCACGTCCACCAGATAGGAGATCGCCTGCAACACGACGAAGGACAGCCCCGCCGGCAATGCCACCCGCTGCCATTCCAGCGGCATGGCGCCATAGTAAGTGATCAGGTCACTCCAGGTCCCGGCCAGGATGTTGGCGTACTTGTACCAGCACAGCACTGCCGTGTTGAACACGATCAGCGCAATCAACAGCCTCACTCGCCCTTTCGAACCCTCGCGGGCGCTATCCAAGAGCAGTCCGCCGACCCAGGCGACGATGGTCAAGGCCACGTGCAGGCTGAGGAACAGCGGGCTCAACCAGCCATAGAACAGCCAGCTGCCGATCAGTAGGATGACGTTGCGCCAGGCCGGTCTGGCCAGAGCATATACCAGCAGGAACGCAGGCAGGAACAGCGTCAGGAACTCAAGTGAGGCGAAGACCATAGCAGCGGCAGAATCCGATCAGTGGGACAGAGCGTCCGTGGCGTTCAGAAGACGCGGCCCGATGGCCGAAGGCACCAGCAGCACGCTGTAGCGCTCGCCCGCTTTCAGCTCGCCCAGGTCCAGCGGCGCGCCGATATTGGCGTTCGTGCACACCAGTTGCACCGACAGGCTCACCGGGTTGATCGAACGGCGCTGGACGCTGGCGACCGGCACGGCCTTGAACAGATCGGCGGTACGCCCGGCAGGACGCAGGCTTGCATCGGCACATGCAGCATCGACGTTGAAGAACGCCAGCGAGGCTTTCAGGCCGTTGAAGTCGTCTGGTTGCTCGCGCACGACGACTTGCTTGATGCCATTGCCGTCCGGCAAGGCGACCACGGTGACGAATTCACCGGGTGCGATCTTCATGTCCATGGCCAGTTTCTGTGCGCCACTGACCAGAGTGCCCTTGACCGGACTGCTCGATTGCACCGGGAAAAACAGCGACACCGGTTTAGCCGCTTCCAGGCGCATCGGTGGTTGGCCGGCCTGGGCGATCACGTCCAGCGGCGCGCTGCTGGCGTTGACGAAACGAATGAACGCCGCGTCTTCGCTGGGGCCGGTGGGGTACAGGGCAAACTCAGCCGCCAGGGTGTTAACGCTGGAAAACAGCGCCGCCACGGCGCACACCGCAGACAGGGCACGCATCACTGCTTGGCTCCCTTGTTGCTGACCGCGTCGGCCGGCAGTTTGGCCAATGCGCCACCGATGGCGTTAGCCCAGGATTTGTAACCCGCCACGGTGAAGTGCTGGCCGTCGGTGGTCACCCACTCACCCGGCTTGGAGAAGGTCAGCGAATCGATGTAGCTGCAAGGCGCCACGTTGCTCGCCAGGAACGCCGACATCAACTTGGTGCGCGTGTCGTTTTTCTTGTACATGCCGCCTTCCTTGCCCCACGCCGGGCCGACCCACGCGCACTTGGCGCCATTGGCGGTGATTTCCTTGGCCAGGGCGGTCACGTTCTGCCAGGCCCAGGCTTTGGGAAATACCGGTTTGTCGTAGGACGCCATGGTGTCGCCGATGACCAGCACGACCAGGTCAGGCTTGTCGGCGGCGATCAGATCCTTGAGCGGCGTGGTGGTGGCTTCGCGCCCTTTGATGACGATTTTGCCGTCGCCTTTCTGCTCGGCGCCACAATCGACTTTCTTGGTGATCAACCAGTCGCCGGCACTGGCGCCGCATGCGCCGATCGAATGCACGATCGCGCCCTGCTGGGTCAGGTTGGCTTGCAGCGGCTCCATCAAGTGGTCCGCCAGGCTCATGTGGCTTTCCCCGAGTACGAGAAGGGTCATACCGGCGAGAACGGAAGAAGGCATTTAAGTCTCCAGGAATCAGTTGGAATAAGGGGAACGGTAGGGGCTGACCGGCAGTTCCATCGCGCCGTTCATGTCTTCGAACATGTAACGCAGGTACATGGCCCCAGTGAATTGCTTGTAGTCCTGAGCGTTGTCCACGCCAAGATTGGCGCCGAGGACGAAGTTCGAACCGAATTTGTATTCGCCTGCACCGCTGAGGCTGTAGCCCACACCGGTCTTGCTCTGGCCTTTGTAACGCTGATTGCTGGCGGCCTGCAGGTCTTTGTCGTTCGGGAAGTAATCCGCCGCGTCCTGGTCGAAGTACTGTACGCCCGCCGAGCCTTTGACCTGATAGGAGAACCGGTCGCCGCGCTGCGCCCAGGTCACTGGTACGCCCAAAGCGAAGTATCCTTGCGGGCTGAAATAACCGCCATGGCCGTAGGTGAAGAAGTCCTGATTGTTCTCGAAGCTCAGGCCGGTGGCACTCAGGCCGAGGGTCAGCTTGCTGTCTTCGGCATTGTGCAGATACCAATACACGCCGCCGCCCAGTTCGGTGCGACTGTTGGATTCGACGTTGTGGCCGAGCAATTTGTGCCACGAACCGTAGCCGTAGGAGCCAACCTGCTGATCGTCATAGCTGAGCTGAGCACGGGCGCCGTTGGCCGTCACGCCGCCCCACGATTGGCCGGTGCGTTCGTCGGTAGTGCCGGAGAACGAGGCCACGCTGTCCGTCACCGGACGCCGCGAGACATTCACGCCATAACGCACGTTGGAGTTGTCGGCGAACGGCCGATCCACACTCACGCCACCGGCTGCGGTGCTGTACTTGAAGCCGATTGGCGTAGTGCCGAGATCGGCCTTGATACCTTCATCCGGGCGGGCATAGGCCACGCTCAAGCCAACGCCTTTATCCCGCTGGGAACCCGCGCCATCCGGCGATGCCCCGCCCCCGCCGAAGCGGGCCGCGGAGTCGCTACCGACACTGCCGGCATTCAGCGACACCGGGGTCACGCGCACGACGTAGCGGTTTTCGCCAGACGGGATGTTGATCTCCAGCGGCGCTTCAACGTCGGTCATTTTGCTCAGACCCGACTCGCTGTTGTTGCTGCGAATGGTCACGCCCTGGGTCACATAGCCACTGCGCTCCTGCAGGATATTGTCGAGCGCGCGCTGGGCGGAACTGGCTTGATCCACCGCGACGTTGACCGTGCCCTGCGGCGCGAACGGGTTACCGCCGGCAGCGGCAAAGCGCCCCGCCGACAACGCCTGGCGTCCGGCAACGGGCGCCGCCATGCGAGGCTGGGCTTGCCCCGGATAGGCGTCGGCTGGCTGTGCGTCATTGCTGGCAACCATGACCGGCTTGGCCGCTTCAAGCTGCGCCTGGGCCGGTGCGGGGATGGTGTCCACCGGTACGCGACTCACTTGATTACGCTGGCCCGGCAAGCCCACAAAGGGGTTCGGCGCGACGTTGAGGCTGTTGGCCTGGGCCGTCAGGCTACGTTTCTGCTCGTTCTGCTCAATGGCTACCGCCTTGCGCAGCAGCTCGGTGGCCTGGCTGGACTTGCCCATGCTGCGGTAGATCCGCGCGGCTTCGGTCAGCGATTGCGGATCGTAGGTTTCCAGTTTGAGGAACTGTTCCAGCGCCCGATCGGCGTAGCCGTTGTCGTGAGCCTGAACCGCCGCATCGGCGGCATTGAGCAAAATCTGCGGATCGTTGGGTTGACGCTGCAACAACGGTTTGTACAGCTCAAACGCCTTGGCATTGTCGCCATTGCTGGCGTACATGCGTGCCAATGCAGAGACAGCCCCCGCATCCCCCGGACGCGAAGCCAGGGCCGGCGCCAGCGTGTCATAGGCTGCGGCCAGGTCGCCGTTTTCGCGCAGGAGATCGGCCTGGCGAATGCGGTACTGATACAGCACGTCGTCAAACCGTTTGCGCGCGGCCACGCTCATTGGCTGGTTTTGCAAGCCGCGCAGGATCGAATTGACCTGTGCATCGTCACCGGTCTTGAGCAGCAGGCTGGCGTACTGCAACATCAGGTCCGCGGACGGCGTCGGCGTCTGGGCAATGACGTCGTGCATCATCTGTTGCGCGTGCGCCGAATCACCGGCGTCCACATAGGCCGCAGCCAGGGTCGCCATGCCGTCAGGGCTGCGACTTGCCACCGGTTGCAAACGGTCGAGTAAGGCCAGGGCTTCCTGACGCTGGCCACGCTTGGCGATGCTCGCCGCCAGTTTGACTTGTATCGTCAGGATGATCTGGTCAGCCAACTGATTCATGTCCGCCGTACGACGTTCGGCCGGAATGCGGCTGATGGTCGCTTTCGCGGCGCTCCATTGCTCCATTTCCACCGAGAGCAAGGTGCTGGTGTACAGCGCATCGATGTTGGTCGGATGGGTTTTCAGATAGCTGTCGATCAGGTCCCGAGCCTTTTGCGTCTCGCCGGCCTTGAGGTACAGGCGCGACAGATCGAAACGGGTCCAGACGTTGTCCGGGTCGTCTTGCACCGCTTGCGCCAGGGCTTGCTGCGCAGCACGATTATCACCGCGCTGTTCGGCGAGTTTGGCCGCTTGCGTGGAGCGCAAGGCCCGCAGACGAGCGCCGCCGCCCATTTCGGCCTGCTGGGCTGGGGTCAAGGTGTCGAGCAGACGCAACGCCTCATCGGCCTGACCGGTTTGCGCCAGCAAATTGACCAGCCCCTGCACCGCCTGCGGGTTGCCGCGTTGCACGCTCAGCACCTGGCGATAGTTGGCCTGGGCGGCGTCCAGCTGCCCGGCCTGGGCCTGAATGTCGGCCAGGGCCAGACGCGCGTCGATACCTTTGGGGTTCAAGCGCATGGCTTGGGCAATGCTCTCTTGTGCCTTGGCCGGCTGCGTCCTGGCCTGCTCGCGGGCCTGTTGCAGCAATGCCCAATAGCGCACGTTGTCCAGCGCCGGCTTCCAGCGTGAGCCGCCATTGGCGATGGCGCGGTTGAGCAGTTGCTCGGCTTCACCGAAACGGCTCTGTTGCTGACGCACCACGCCGAGGCCTCCGAGGGCATCCGCGTCGTCAGGTTTGCTTTTCAGGCGGGCGGCAAACGCCTGTTCGGCGCCAGATTGATCGCCCTTCTCGAGCGCTTGCAGTCCACGCGCCACTAACGGGTCTTGCTGCCAGGCCGGCGTACCGGCGGTGCTCGATTGCGACTTGCCTTTGTTGAGCAGGTCACGGATTTCCTGGTCGTCGGGATGCACTTTCAGGAAGTCATCGAACAGCGACACTTGCGAGGCGTTGGGCGGCCCCATCCACACCAGCGCCAGGCGCCAGCTCTCATCGGCGTCACCGGCAATGTCGGCACGGGTCGACAGTTTGGCCAGTGCCCGGATGCCTTCCGGGCGGCTGCCTTCGTGGCGCACCAGGTGCTTGGCCAGGAACAGCGCGACAATCGAGTCGTTCGGCGTCTCGCGCAGCAAGCGCTCAAGGCCTTTGCGCGCCTCGGGCCAGACGGCGTCATTGAATGCCAGGTTGGTATAGAACTCGCGACCAATCTTGCCTTCAGGCGTGCGCCCGGCAAACAGCTGGCGGAACACTTCGGTGGCTTTGTCACGCTGGTCACCGTCGGCCAAGCGCCGGGCTTCATCCAGCAGGGCAATGTTCTTCGGATCGGTCAGGGCGATGTCCTGCTCCAATTGCGCGGCCTGCCAGGGGCTCGGCGACAATGCCTGCAAGCGCGCCAGATACTGTTGCGCCTGTTCCGGCTTGTTCTGTTTGACGCCAATCAGCCCCATGCCGTACAGCGCATCGATCTGGTTGGGGTCCAGACGCAGTTCCTTTTGCCAGTTTTCTGCCGCACGCGCAGCGTTATCCCGGCTCTGCCAGAATTGACCCTGCTCCACTAGGCGCGTTTGTGCGTCGTTGGTTTCGGCGTGGGCAGCGGTGCCGATAAGCGCGGTGAGAATACCGATGGCTAGCGTGTGACGGCGCGGGCGCATGACGTCTCCCAAGTCAGTTTGAGCGTTCCGTCATCACGAAACTGATAGCGTTTTTCAGCCCAGCCCAGTGCGAACAGACTAAGCATGGCGTTGTAGTACAGCGGTTCGGCTCGTTCGCCATCGGCTTTAGCCAGCTCCGCGTTCAAGGCCGTTTCGGCCCGACGCTGCTGCTGCTCGGCCAGCCAGGGTTGCCCCTTGGCCTGGAAGTACGGAATCAGCGCGGCAGAGTATCCAAACGGACCCTGCCCTTCGAGCGCGCCGCAGATGACCTGAACCTTTTCCGGTGGAATGCCGGTCGACTCGGTGCTGTTCGACATGCCGTCCAGGTGTGCCAGCAGCGGTGCGGCCAAAGGGTCGGACTTTGGCGTCATGCCGGCCCACAGATAGACGCGAATCGCGTCATAACTGCCCAGCTCACCCCTGACCGGATCGACCACAAACAGGCCAGCCTTGGGCGCAGTCGCGCGATAGCCGATCCAGTCCGCCACATAACCTTTCGGGCTGGAGGCGCTGACCATTTTCACGGTGTTTTCGGCGATTTCTTTCCATGGCCCGGTTGGTGCTTCCTTGGCCAGCCGGCGTAGCAGCGGCAGCGGCAGATAACTCGGGTTCAGGCGCCACAGGTGATCGGGCTGAGTGAAGCCTTCGGGCCCTGGCAGAACCATTTTGCCCAAGCCTGGCAGGCTCACCACCAACTGGGTTTCGATGTTCTTGAGCAGACGCAGGGCGTCTTCACGGTAATCCGGACGCTGCCACAGCCGCGCCGCTTCGAGCAGCGAGTAGGTGATCCACAGGTCCGAATCGGACGCCGAGTTGGCGTCCTGCAATTGCCATTTGCCGTCCTTGCCCTGCCCCCACAACCAGCCCGGCAGACGATTGCTGACATCGGCACCGGCCATGTTGGCAGCGGTCCATTTCCACAGCGCATCGAAACGCTCGCGGTCGTTGCCGATCAGCGCAAACAGCATGCCGTAGGACTGGCCTTCAGAGGTGCTGTGATTGGCTTCGACGCTGGACTCCAGCATGCGCCCGTCGTTTTGCACGAAACGCGTGGCGTAGGTTTGCCACAGCGGCCAGTCGACGCTTTTGCATGCCGCTTGGTCAGCCAGGGCCGGTGTCAGGCTCAAGGACGTCAGCGTGGCGGCCAGCCAAAGTACGGCCCGGCGCCAGCGGCGCTCAGGGGCAGAATTGCATCCAGGTGTCCCGTGGCTATTCATGGCGATCTCAGTTGCTCAGCCGCTGTTTGGCACGCGAACGCAGCGACAGATAGGCCAGGCAGCTGAGCAGCACTACACCCAGGCCGGTCAGCAGCAGCGTCAGACCGACGTGGCGCGACAGCATCCATTCGATGCGTTTGAACGGGCCCAGTTCGCCAACGTAGTATTGCTCGTCCGCCACCAGGGGCTCGATGGTTTTGCCGCGCACCACCACCAGGCTGCCCTGGATCGACTGGGTGTAATCCTCGCCACCGATCAAGGCATTGGTTGCATCAGCCAGGCCTCGCGGCTGGCCGCTGGCGATCACCACGACGCTGCGACCGCTTTTGAGCGGCGATTCGAAACCGGTCAGGTAAGTGCTGCGCGCCCCGCCGGAGAAGGCCATGGCCAGACGAGCCTTGCGCTGGTTCGCCTCAGGATCGGGGCTGAACCAGTCACGAACGCGCATAGGCAGGTCGGACAGATGGAAGCTTTGCTGGTCGCCGAAGTCGGCAGCCGGCAGGTGATCGGCCCACTGGGTCAGCAATGGCTGATTGTTGCCGGCCGCAAACACCAGCAAGTCTTTATCCGCCGCCGCCTGAACCTGCGCCGCCTGCATCACCAGCACACCAGTGGCAGGGTATCCGGTGGACTGGCCGAAGCGGCCGAGCACGGTCAGGTAAGCATCCAGCTCGGCGGCGCCGGCATTGTCCGGCAGCACCACGGCGGTCTGCGACAGGTCAGCCATACGGGTGAACGGGAAGCCCGCGTCCTTGAACACACCAAGGTTCGGCATGGCCATGAAGTGGTCGTAGCCGGTCAGGTCCAGGGTCGATTCCGGATCGACGCTGCCGCGCATGTTGTCGATGATGATGTCGCCACATTCGCCCTGCTTGATGTAGTCGAACATGAAGCGCAGTTGCAGGCGCGATTGCAGGGCCACCGAGTTCAACGGCAGACGCGCGCGGGTTTCGCGGTTCAGCGTGTCGTCGTTGATCTTCAGGGCTTTCAATACACTGCTTTCGAGCTTGTCCTGAGGCAGCAGGTTCTGCGACTGGATCAAACCATCGTTGAAGCTGACGATGAACGACGAGTTGCTCGACTTTTCCTGCGGTGTGTAGCGGTATTTCAGGTTCAGCGGCGCCCCTTCATCACGCCAGGTAAACAGGTCTGGCGGGAAATTCAGCGGCACGGTGATATCGCCCGGGTTATAGCCCGACACATTGAATTGTTTGGCCGGTAGCAGCTCGCCGAGCTTGATCGGACGATCGCTCGGCAACCAGTTCGGGGCATCGTAAGGCTTGCGCGGTTGCACGGTGTCGAGGCGGTCGATCACCACGCTGCTGCCCGAAAGGGCCTGACTGCCCAGCACCAATGCGGTGCTGGCCGTCTTCAATTCGGTGGCGTCACGACCGCTGATCAACAGCAACTTGCCATTGACGTCGTTGGGGTTGGTTATCACGCTCAGGGTCGGGCCCTTGGCCGCTGGCAGACTCAAACTGCCGATTTTCAGAGCTTCGGGACCGCTGAGCAGCAACACGGCGTTGCCGTGGGCGGGGATCTGGTTGATGCGCGTTGAGAACTTGGCACCGCGATAACTGGCCTGTGCACCAAACCACGATGACAGGGCTCCGGTCGCTTCCAGGGTGGTGTTGTCAGGCGCGCTGGCGAACACGAACGGCAGGCTCAGGGGGCGCGCATCGCGGCGATCGAAGAACGGCAGCGGCATGATCGACAGATCGTTCGGCAGCGCCAGCGGCGATACCTCAATGCTCAGCTCGGTGGCGTTGCTGATCTTCGCCCACAGGCTGGAGTGCATCGGGTCTTCACAACTCATGGTGTAGTGACCAACGAATTGCAGGCTCAAGCGGTTGAACTCGGTGATCAGCAGCGGCGGAATGCTGACCTCTCGGGTTTGCAATTGCCCGGCGTTTTCCTTGGGCAATGGCAGGCTCGCGGCCACTTCATCGTTGACGATGACGTTGATCTGCGACAGGTCGGCCAGCAACGCCGGCGAATAGGTGTACTGTAACTTCAGCTTGGCGCCGGTCACGATGGAGTCGGCGCGAACATCGAAGTTTACGCTATCGGTGGACTCCACACCGCGCAGGCTCATCGAATAATTGCGGCCCAATTGCTTGAGCGTCACGCTGTAGCTGTTGGCGCCGGGCGCGACATCCACTGGCGCAGTCTCGGCCAATGCCGACGTGCCACCACCCATTGCCAGCAAGGCGCACGTCATGCTTACCAGGGCGCGACGAGGCTCGTGCAGGTTACCGAAAGCGAAAGACTTAGAGTTCATCACTTGTCCAAAATATTTTCCAGGGTGGACGGGGAGACGTGACGACGACGGAACAGGTTCCGCACTTCCATGACCGTTGCTTTGAAGAGTCCGTAGATACCGCGAAGACCAATGCCGCTGACATCGCGCAAGGCGGCCAGCGGTGTATCGACCTGGCCATTGCCCCAGGTCGATGCCCAGGTGTCGGCGCGCGAGAACGTCAGGCGAATCAGTTCGCTTTGCTGACGCAAGGTCAACTGATCGAACTGCGTACCCAACAGCCCCTCGCGATTGAATACGACGATGGCAGGGAACACACTCAGCTGTTGATTGCGGAACAGCGAAATCTGTACCCGCTCGCCCTTGGGAATTTCGATGCCTTCCAGCAAACGAAACCCCAGGCCTTTTTGCGAGAAGTCCTGGGTCACGCCTTCGATCACGGTGCCATCGGGGCGAGTCAGACGCATCGGCAGGGCCGCCGCCACCCGTGGTTCGGAACGCACCTGGCGGGTTTCACTGGCCACCGCCACCGAGGCACTGGTGATGATGAGGTTGTAGACCGTCCACGCCAGGTTGATCAGGATAGTGGTGGTGCTGCCCTCGGCACCTTCGATCAGGCGCACCACGCCATATATCAGTCCGGCAGCGTTCAAGGTCAACAGCACGATGTATGGGCGTGCCAATTTCCACTCGAAATACTTCTTGTCGATCACGCCACCCTTGTCGGTCACGTTGAAGCCACCGAACTTGGGGTTGACCAGCGCCATCAGCACCGGGCCCATGATGTACCAGGCCAGTACCGTCTCGTAGACCTCGTTCCAGAATGAGTGGCGGAACCGTCCCTGGATGCTGGAGTTGGTCAGGCTGGCATGAAGAATGTGCGGTAATACGTAAGCGGTGATCATCAACGCCGAGGCGTGGAAAATCTGCGCATCGAAAAACAGGAATGCCAGCGGCGCGGTGAGAAAGGCCAAGCGCGGCAGTCCATAGAAAAAGTGCAGCATCGCGTTCAGGTAGCACAGGCGCTGACCCAGGTTCAGGCCTTTGCCGAACAGCGGGTTGTCCGTCCGGAATATCTGCGCCATGCCACGAGCCCAGCGAGTCCGCTGGCTGATGTGCCGCGACAGGTTTTCCGTCGCCAGGCCTGCCGCCTGGGGAATGGCCAGGTACGCCGTGTTGTAGCCGGCGCGGTTCAGTTTCAGCGCAGTGTGGGCGTCTTCGGTCACGGTCTCGACGGCAACGCCACCGATTTCCAGCAATGGTGCACGACGGATCACGGCACAGGAGCCGCAGAAAAATGTCGCGTTCCACAGGTCGTTGCCGTCCTGCACCAGGCCGTAGAACAACTCGCCTTCGTTCGGCACGGAGCGGAACGTATTGAGGTTTTTCTCAAACGGGTCGGGCGAGAAGAAGAAGTGCGGCGTTTGCAGCATCGCCAACTTAGGGTCCTTGATGAACCAGCCGACACATACTTGAAGAAATGAACGGGTCGGCACGTGGTCAGCGTCGAAAATCGTCACGAACTCGCCGCTGGTGACCTTGAGTGCTTCGTTCAGGTTGCCGGCCTTGGCGTGACGGTTGCTCTCCCTGACGATGTAACCCACGCCGATCTGCTCGCAGAACTCGCGGAAGTCTTCACGACGGCCGTCGTCCAGTACGTGCACGCGCAGTTTGTCCTGTGGCCAGTCGATGGCCTGGGCCGCGAAGATGGTGACTTTCACGATGTCGAGGGTTTCGTTGTACGACGGAATGAAGACATCGACCGTTGGCCATTCGCTCGGTGGCCCGCTCATCAGTACCGGTTTGCGGCGCAGGGGCCAGGCGGTTTGCACGTAACCGAACACCAGCACGATCATCGCGTACAACTCGGCCAGGACCAGGCCGTAGCCGAACAGCATGTCGACCCAGCCCTCGAAACCGAGGGTTGAGGTGAGTCGCCAGTACAGGTAGCGCAGGGAAGCGGTCAACGACAGTCCGATGAGTATCAGCACGGTCAGGCGCCCGGGAATCTTGCGCAGCACCATCGCTGCAATGAAGCAGCCGAGGGCGAAAGCGCATTGCGAATACAATTCGAACGGCACAGTGATAATGAACAGCGCCAACAGGCCGCAAAGCAGCATCACGATGACGCTCAACGCTCGGCGCAATGCTGCCGGCTGGCTGTCCAGGCGGTCGGAGACCGATTGTGCCCAACGCTGTGTGCGGGTTTGATCGGCAGTGTCTTGAGCTGAGGTGTTGATCATGAGGCGTAGGACTCTGCAGCTTCCATCGATTTCAGCTCTGCCTTGAGCTGGTCACTCAGCATCAGCATGTCGTGGCAAGCCTGGGACGATTTGGCTGTCAGCAGCGGGTTTTGACCATAAGCCAGTGCTTCGCCAACGGCATGGTCGAGCGTCACGACGCCCAGCAGTCTTGAGCCCAGGCGGCGCTTGAGCACTTCGTGCATGTCGTTGCAGAACAGGCGAGAGCTGTCGAACTGATTGATCACGTAATTGCACAGCGGCGCCTGGCCTAGGGCCGCGCGCTGTGCCAGTAAATGCTCCATCTCGTCCAGCGTGACGAAACACGCCGCGTCGGCCGTCACGACGACGAGCACCTGATCCGCCACCATCAAGGCCTGCGCCAGATAAGCGGTACGACCCGGTGGCGTATCAAGGATCACAACATCGTTTTCGCTCAGGTCCATGCTCGCCAGTTGCCTGGCGAGCCAGTAGCGGTCGTTTTCCAGAGAGTGCTCATGGGCAAGGCGCTCGTCCTCCGTCACCGAGCCGTAAGGCAGCAGCAACGAACCGGCCGAGCCGGCCAACAGCAATGACTTCCAGTTCTCACCCTTGAGGCTGGCGTAACCCAGGCCCGCCACGTCTGGCTCCGCACTCAAGTGGTATTGCAGGGCGTTTTGCGGATCGAGGTCGATGGCCAGGGTCTGTCCCCCCTCTAAACGCAAGGCGGTTGCCAGCGCAGAGGCCAGCGTACTTTTGCCAACGCCCCCCTTGGCCGACACCAGCGCAATTACGTGAGCCCTGGTTTTGGCCGGGCGACCCTGTGGCAACGCCTGGCGCAGCGCCTCTTCGTTGTGCGCTTGCGCTTCGGCCTGACGCACCAGAGCGACTTCAGCCAGCAAGTGGCGAAGCGGTGCGGCAGGTACCGGGGTATTAACAAGCGCCAAGGGTGCCTCGACGCCCTGCGTGGAGTCTGCATGAGTCTGATCGCCGGGCTGCAGCACCTGCTGATCAACTTCAACGGCAGGCTCACGCTCGGGAGTGGCCGGCATCAGCGCCGACGGCTTTTCTTTGTACTCGAAATGGCTACCGAACTCGATATAGCTATCCGCACTTGCCCCGAACCTGTTGAATAGGTTCGATATATCGTCTGTACGTTTCATAAAAGACTATCCGAGGCGCCGGCACATATGGGGGAGCACGCTGCTCAACAACTCACCGAAGCTAGCCATCAAAATGATATCGTCAATATTTTGAACGCCGCAAGTGAAATAGTTAATCACGATTGAAAAATATTTTTACCGCCGCTAAATTGACGAATTAGTGACTTCTATATTTGGCGCATCCTGTTCGTTCCGGCCGCACAACTGTGCCGCAGGCGAATAACTAAGGGGGCTGGCGGCGGCGCGGGATTATCCGGCAAGCACTGTAAAGGCGCACATGGTTTGCGCCGAATGGCAGTTCGGTGGATGAACGGCAATCTTTAGATATCGCAACGCAATTCGCGAACCAAAACTACGGTTATAGGCCAAATTGATTGCAGTTTAGATATATATGTTAAAAATCAATGCTTTAGTTAAAATTGTGGATTTTCTTTCCGGCAACGAACTACGCGCGACATCACTGAGTGCAATTGATGAGTGCAAGAAATGTGCGGCGCGCCCTTTTGTGGCGCACCACCTGCGCGTCGCCCATGTCCAAAATTCTGATCAGGGCTTCGTCCCGATATTTCCTCGTCCATGTAATCCAAGCTAACGGACATGCGCTTGGGAAAGGCGGCTTCTTGTTACCATTTCGAAAACCATGAACTGACTTTAGGCTCCGAGCGAGTCCTGCTACATCTATGCATAGACAATCGAAAGGTTTGTCAGGCTGAATTTTCGTGCCATTCAATGTACTGTTTTCAATGCCCGCAAAATGGCGTCTTGCAGCACCTTCGGGCATGCCCTGAAACGTTCGATCAAGAGCACTTCCTATGCAGGCGCTTCGCCTGACAAAACAAAGTGAACGCTTCCACCTATTTTAAGGAAGGCTTGCAGAACCTCACTTCCTCGCAGTCCCTTGCCTTGCTCATAGCGACACCAAATCTCACGCGACATGCGGCATCGTTCAGCTATTTCAACTTGCGTGAGAGCCAGCCACTTACGTTCATTTTTTAGCCTCGTGGTGATAGTCGGCATCGGTCAATTTCCCTATGCGGCCTCCTTGTCTTCCAGATCGGCCGGGGCGTTTTTCCGGACGGAGAAAACTCGAACCCATCTACGTTGGCCTGCACAACTGTGTCGGCTTCCTTCTTGTACTGCTCCAGCTGGATGCGCTGGGTGGCAGTGTTGTTTGTGGTGTAGATAGTCATGATCAATTCCCTGGACTTAGACCTGGCGAATTAAGTAAAAAATCAGCTTCTACACAGCGACGGCATTCAACTATTTTTTTCTCAACCGCCTTCCTGAGCTAACCAGTCAATAGCAAACAGCAATAATACGTCGTCTGCAGGGCCTTCAAGTTTTATGGTTCTACCTGTCGTATTGTCTCTAGTTATCACTGTGGGCGCTGCGGTGATCCCGGTTTTGATGGCTTCTTCTGCTTGCTGGCTAATGTGCAGAGCGATCTGTTTGTCGTTTACCGTACAGGCCCCCAGGTCTTGGTGATTAATGCCATTGACGTCCAGGTGACCATTGAAGCCCTGACCGTTGCTGCGGGTTTGCTCAAAGACCTGGTCGATGGTTTGCCAGAAGGCAGGTGCGCCACCTAGCTTTCCTGCGCATTCAACGAGTTTGGCTTCGCGTACTGCGGCCGAACCGTGAAAATCCAGTGGCAGATGGTGCCACTGTAGGTTTACATCCTTCTGCTGCTTTACCCAGGCCGTCAATACCCTGCAGCTTTTGACTAATCCCAGAACTCATGAAAACTCTCTTGAAACGTGGTCGATACTGGAAAACGAAGTGGGAAGCAGATGACCATCCGTTAACAGGAGGCGCTTGGATCATGACCATGACAACGGACTAATGGTGGAAGCCATCATTGAGAAGATCAGGAGTCGATGGCACCGAATACGGTTCGACGTGCGCACAGCAGACAAAAAGCAGGTCAACGTCCTGCTGTCGAAAACAGCAATCAATCTCCTTGATAAACTGACCAAAAAGCAAGATCAGAAACGAGCTCAAGTTCTAGAGCACCTAATAAGGAAGGCGTCCGAGCGCGGCATGATAGAAGAAATATTTCACCCGTCACGCACCGGAAGATGCGGCGACAGAGACCGGCAGCAGTAAACCGACGCAAACATCCCCCACGTGATCATTGATGTGTAGCCCAGCCCACTCAGCGCCTCAGAGCCAACAGGCTCTAAACGCAAAGCCAGAGCCCGGCTAAGCACTCATGAGGATAGGACCAATCCAGTGACCGACGATCCTATTGGTGAAGCCGCAGCGCTACAAGTGGGTCTGTTTGCTTCGGCGCTGACCCTGCCCGGCGGACATAGCGACTCAATACAGGAATTGCGACATGACGACGATAGAGTGCTGCTGACCACACACAGCAAGGTCACAGATAACTGGACCGCACACGCCATACGACTTGATGAGTTTTTTTGTGCCAAGCGCTAACACCGCTGCATTCACACCCCTTTAGAGGGCAGCAAAGCAAAATCACACAAAAATAGAGTGGGGGAACAAATGGGGGAACAGAAACCACAGAAAGCAAAAAGGCCCCATAAAATGGGGCCTTTAAGTACAAGTATGGCGGAGAGATAGGGATTCGAACCCTAGGTACCGGTGAAGGTACAACGGATTTCGAATCCGTCCCATTCGGCCACTCTGGCATCTCTCCAACGGCGCGCATCATAACAGCCTGTTTCGTAGAAGCAAAGCTCGAATAGAGATTTTTTTCCGTGCTATCAGATGCTTGCGTCGATTACAGCGGTACGCCGAGGCGCTTGGCGACTTCTTCGTAGGCTTCGATCACATCACCGAGGCCTTGGCGGAAGCGGTCTTTGTCCATCTTCTTCTTGGTGTCCTTGTCCCACAGGCGGCAGCCGTCCGGGCTGAACTCGTCGCCCAGGACGATAGAGCCATCGTGGAACACACCGAATTCCAGCTTGAAGTCGACCAGCAGCAGGCCGGCGTCGTCGAACAGTTTGCTCAGGACGTCGTTGACCTTGAGGGACAATTCCTTCATACGCGCCAGTTGCTCGGCGGTGCCCCAGCCGAACGCCACAACGTGGGATTCGTTGATGAACGGGTCGCCCTTGGCGTCGTCCTTGAGGAACAATTCGAAGGTGTAAGGGTTGAGCTTGACGCCCTCTTCCACG
>Ga0302216_1000095_pt1 | contig 36905 bp, 31 predicted proteins | sample II_Fen_N3_2_FD_194575 | JGI IMG/M metagenome (GOLD analysis project Ga0302216, IMG submission 194575) | Peat permafrost microbial communities from Stordalen Mire near Abisko, Sweden - II_Fen_N3_2 | ecosystem: Environmental > Terrestrial > Soil > Wetlands > Permafrost | place: Sweden: Abisko...
GACCACTTCCTTGCCGGTGCCCGACTCGCCGAGGATCAGCACGCTGGCGTCGGTATCGGCCACTTGCTGCATCATCTGGCGCACGTGCTGGATCGCCCGGCTGGTGCCGACGAGGCTGCGGAACAAGTTGGGTTCGCGGTGGCGACCGCGCTCACGGGCCTGGTCGTACATTTCGCGATAGACCTGGGCGCGGTGCAGGGAGTCGAGCAATTTGCTGTAGCTGGGCGGCATTTCCAGGGCGGACAACACGCGGCGGCGCTGGTCTTCCGGCAGGTCGAGCGAAGAAATATCGCCCATCAGCAACACCGGAAGGAACTCATCCCAGGTTGACAGTGTCTTTAACAAGCCCAGAACTGCGCCAGGAGCGTTTACCGTCCCAATCAGCACACAAAGGATTTCACGGCTCGACGACAACGAGCTGACCGCCTGCTGCCAATCGTGGCTACCACAGGGAAGATTTTCTTCGCCAAGAAAATTCAAAATCACCGCTAAATCGCGGCGGCGGACGCTATCGTCATCAATCAGCAGAATTTTGGTTTCACGCCACATGCAATAGCAACTTCCCTAGTAAAACGCTCAGCCCAGAGTGCGGGCTATCTAGATGCCTGTAAGACTTCTTACCTTACTAGACGTCTGAAATCTGAAAACAGCACTAGTTAAGTCAAAAAAGCTGGCACAGTCAAATATATGACGCGCCGTTCGGATTAACTGCGCCCGGTCAACCGAACAGATGGTAAACCTTTGACGCATTTTCCGCTCGGTTGATCTGCGACATCTCTTCGAAAATCGCTTGGCGCTCGCCAGTCGTCACCTCAAGCAACTGTTGATAGACCACCAACAAGCTCTCCAGCTTTTCCCGCAGGGCATCCTCGTCCACCGGCGCATTATTGAGCGCCTCATCAATCACCGCACGGCAGCCCATATCCAGTTCGCCGATAGCGTCCCAATTACGTTCAGCCAATGCGTCGACCAAAGCTTCGCGGGTTTCGTCAATCCGTTGCAGGGCGTGGCTCATGACATCATCCTCAGGCCCAAAGGCCTACAGTGTTGCAATACCGTCCCAGCCTTCCTTGAGCGTAATCATCAGGCCGGCTACTTCGTCGATCATGGTGACATCGCTCTTGCTGTTTGCTTCCAGCAGGCGCGTAGTCATATAGGCGTACAGGTTATCCAGTTGCTGCAACGCCGCCGGGTCATCGGTTTTTTCCGGGTTAAGGCCGTCACGCAAGCCGATCAAGATGTCGATCGCCTTGCCCAGCAACAGGCCTTTTTGCGCGATATCACCACGAGCCATGGCGCCCTTGGCCTGAGCCATGCGATCCAAAGCGCCTTCCATCAGCATCTGGACCAAACGGTGTGGGCTGGCCTCGGACACCTGGGCATGGGAATTGACCTTCTGATATTGGCGAAGGGCTCTCATGGGATTCATTTTTCTACCTCGTGACAGGCAACACTAAAAAGAATGGCTCTGATAATTATGTCGACGGTATCGCAAAAAACTTTAAGCCGGCGGTCTGGCAAAGGCCACGCCCGACAAAGGTGGTCACCTCGCCGGGCTACCTCATTGAGGATCAACTGCTCTTCGTACTGTTCAGCGAATCGAGCGTGGTCATGACGCTTGTCCGTTGAGAGGTGAGCTGCGCAACCAGATTGTTCATCGTCGTGTATTTGGCGGTCAGGCTCGTCTTCAGCGCGGCCATGCGCGCCGTCAGGGTGTCCTGCTGAGTCTGCAGATCCTTGAGGTTGCTCGACAACGTCGTTGAACGCGAAGCAAAGATGCCGGTACTGCTTAGCGCATAGCTGTCGGTCGCAGATTTCATACGCGCCAGCAGGCCATTATCGCCGTTGAAGATGCCGCCGATGTCGGTGGGGTTAGTCAAGACAGCCGCACTGAACAGTTTATCGTCAATGCTCAGCTTGCCGCTTGTCTGGTCAGTATTCACACCAAACTGAGCCAGGGACTTCAACGTTCCCGAACCCGACAATGCGTTCAACTGACTACGCAAAGCCGACTCCAGATTGCGCATGGTGGCATCGCCCGTCAGCGCAGCCCCCGTCGTAGAGCCATCAGCGGCGGTGGTGACTGCCGTCTCAGTGTTCATCGCGGTTACCAAGGCGTTATAGGTATCCACGAACCCCTTGACCGAGCTCTTGAGCGTGTCGGTACTACGTGTGACCGAAATGGTCGACGCTACCCGGTCGGCGTCGGTTTTGCCGTTAGCAGGCATTGCCGATACGCCCGTCAACTTGATACTCACGCCACTGATCGCGTCAGTCAGGTTGTTGCTCTGGGATTCCTGCGCGGTACCGTCAATGGTGTATTTCGCATTCTGCGGCGCGCCCCCCAACACCGAGGTGCCAACTTCCAGGCCGGAGTCGCCGCCAATGGTAATGTCCGTGCCGGACCCGGTATTGGTCGACGTCATGACCAGGCGGGAGCCCGTGGAGTCGGTCAGGATGTTGGCACTCAAGCCTGCGCTAGTGTATTGCGAGTTGATCGAGTCGCGCACTTGCTGCAACGTCGCGCCCGCGGGCACATTGACTGAATAGCTCTGGCCCGACTGGGAGAGCGTCAGGCTGGTCGCTGAGCTGGTCGAGTTGATGACCGTCGACGCACCGCCTGCGTAAGTCTTGCTAGCGACCTTAGAGGCCGTCGCCAACTGGCTGACGATCAGCGCGTAAGTCCCGGTGGAGGCGCCGGTACCCAGGGTGACGGTGGAAATGCTGGAATCCGAGGCGGTAGCCGTCATGCCGCCGATACTGGCGTCCTTGGTCATGTTGTCCATGGCACCGCGGAAGGCATCCAGCGCCGCTTGAATCTTGCCGATCGAGGACAGCTGGGCGGTCGACGTCTGCGTTTGCTTGTTGATCTGCGACTGCTTGGGTGCTTGTTCCGCGTTCACCAAAGCTGTCACGATCGACTCAGTGTTGATACCCGTAACCGGGCCGCTTACCGTGATATCACCCATGACTCTATCTCCTGATTGGGGCTGGCGCTTTCTTGACGGACGACGCCTCAAGCAGCTACAGCAACAAAATTCATGCCAGCTCAGACTTTGGCGTTAAACAACACGTTGCTGGCGTCGTGAAGGCTTTGTGCGAGTTTCAGTGCCATTTCCGAAGGGATCTGACGAATAACCTCGCCGGTTTCGGTCGCAATGACCTTGACCACCACCTGATGGGTGGAGTCATCAATGGAAAAATCCAGGTTACGCTGGGTAGCCTGGACGAATTTGCGAATATCCGTCACCGCCTGTTCAAGGTCGGACGGCTTCGAGTCCTGCTTGGGTTCGACCGTGGCAACCGTAGGAGCAACCTTGGTTTGCTGCGGGTCGCTGCTCTTGGGGGCAGGAGCACTCTGCGGCGCCGCTGCAGGATAAGACAGGTTCAACTTTACGCTCATGTCCATGTCCAATCTCCTCATCACGCAAAAGACAAAAGGGCACGTAAACGCGCCCTTCCGTCAGTCATCTACCGATGGCTATTACTGAAGCAGCTTCAGTACAGCGGAAGGCAGTTGGTTGGCCTGGGACAGGATCGCAGTGGAAGCCTGTTGCAGGGTTTGTTGCTTGGTCAACTGAGCAGTTTCAGCAGCGTAGTCAACGTCCTGGATCTGGCCGCGAGCGGCAGTGGAGTTGTCGGCGATGCTAGTCAGGTTGGCAACGGTGTTGTCGAAACGGTTTTGTACAGCACCGAGACCGGCACGCTGGGAGTCGATGTCCGAGATCGCCTGGGTGATCACGTCGATCGCGTTTTGCGCGTTGGCAGCGGTAGTAACGTCGGTGTTGTTGACGGTGGTTTTGGTGGAGTTGGCAGCGGTAGCAGCACCGGCAGCGAACACACCGGCTACACCCGCGCCGTTCAGCGCGTAGCTGTTGGAGGAGTTCAGCGCAACAGCACCGGTCGCAATGATCGCGGTGGCGGCCAGTGCAGTAGCAGTACCGTAGGTACCGGTGCCGTCTTTGGTTGCAACCGAGATACCAGCAGCACCGGCGTCACCAGCGTTGAAGGTCAGGTTCTCACCGGTGTCGGACTTGACCGACAGAGCGTTGGTCGACGAATTGTAGTTAACGCTGATGCCCAGCTTGGCAGCGTTGGACTTCAGTTGGTTAGCCAGGTCGGCAGTGCTGGTCACGCCAGTGAACTGGACCGCAGTGCCGCTACCCACTTGCAGGGTGAAGTTGGCGTTAGGCGTAGCAGCGGCAGCAATGGTAGCCGTGTTCACGGTGAACTGAGCTTCAGTGCTAGCAGTAGCAGCCAGGCCGCCGACAGCGCCGTTCATTTGAGCAGCGATCTGCTTGGCGGAAGCGCCAGCTGCCAGGGTCACTGTTGCAGACTGACCACCACCGGTAACGGTGATCGCGCCACCGGCAATACCGGTTGCGGAAGGCGTCAGAGCCTGGGTTTGCAGCTGTTGCGAACCAATGTTGTTGGCTGAAACGTCACCGATGGTCATGTCGATAGTCTGGTTGGCGTTGGCGCCGACCTGGAACGAAGTAGTACCGAAAGAACCGTCGAGCAAGTTCTTGCCACCGAAGGTGGTGGTGGTCGCGATACGGGTCAATTCAGCAGTCAGAGCGGAGTATTGAGCCTGGTTCGACTTACGGTCGTCAGCGCTTGGCGAGCCGTTCGCGGATTGCAGAGCCAGGGTACGCATGCTTTGCAGAATGTTGGTGGACTGCTGCATCGCGCCTTCAGCGGTCTGAGCAATCGAGCTACCGTCGTTGGCGTTTTTGATCGCAACGCCCAGGCCGTTGATTTGGCTGGTCAGACGGTTGGAGATTTGCAGGCCGGCGGCGTCGTCTTTGGCGCTGTTGATACGCAGGCCGGAGGACAGGCGCTGCATGGAGGTTTGCAGGGCAGTGGAAGCATTGTTCAGGTTTTTCTGAACGTTCAGCGAAGCAATGTTGGTGTTTACTGTTAATGCCATGACGAAATCCTCGTGGGTGGTGTACTGCGGCTTCCGGCCCTGGCAACCGCCGGGTGTGGCCTAGAGAACCTTCGTAATAGTTATCGTCGTGAATGCTGGTTGCTTGAGGTTTTTTTTGATTTTTTTTACTAGCACGGGGCCACCCTTTGGAATTCAAGCATTTACGATAGCCAGCCGCCCCGTAAATGCTGGGCTTTCTGGCGCCAAATAAAAAACGCCCAGGCTTTTTGAGCCCGGGCGTTTTTTTGTGCCGCACCATCAGAGGATCACGGGCGATAGAGAATCGCCGAACCCCACGACAGGCCCACACCAAACCCACTGATTGCAACGCGCTTCCAGTCGGGGTCCTTCATGCGCTTTTCCAGCAGCAGCGGAATGCTCGAAGACACGGTGTTGCCGGTTTCGACCATGTCCTTGATGAACTTCTCCACCGGTGCATCTTCGAAACGCCGGGCCACGGCGTCGACAATCGCCGCACTGCCCTGGTGAATGCAGAAGGCGTCGATGTCGTCGGCCTTGAGGCCCGATTCGTCGAGCAACTCGTGCAGATGCGCCGGCACCTTGAGCAAGGCGAAGTTGAACACCTGGCGACCATTCATGAAAAACACGCCATCACTGACCTTCAAGTGTGGCGCGCCGGAACCGTCGGTACCGAACTTCGACTTGCCCAGCAACCACTCGGGGTCTTCCCCCATCCAGGTGGCGGTGGCGGCATCGCCGAAGAGCATGGTGGTGTTACGGTCGTCCGGGTCAACAATCTTCGAATACGGGTCGGCGGTGATCAGCAGGCCGTTTTTCAGGCCGGTCGCCTCCATGAAGCCCTTCATCACATAGATGCCGTAGACATAGCCGGAGCAGCCCAGGGAGAGATCAAACGCAGCCACATGGGTCGGCAGGCCCAATTTGTCCTGAACGATGGCGGCCGTGTGGGGCAAACCCTCCTCATCGCCGTTCTGGGTCACGACGACCACTGCGTCAATGGATTCGCGCGACAATTGAGGGTTGGCAGCAAACAAGGCATTGACCGCCTCGACGCACAGGTCGGAGGTTTCCTGCGCAGCATCCTTACGCGGCAGGAACGCCGAACCGATCTTGCCGATGATGAATTCCTCATCCTTGGCGAATTTGGCACCCTGGGCGTAGTTATCGATCCCGTCTGCCGGCACGTAACTGGCGATGCTTTTTATGCCAATCATTGTGGCTTCCCAATACTAAATAGCTGGATAACACCCCTCGGACTACGCCGGGAGCGCTGAAAATAATGGGGATAACCCCGTAAAAATTTCGCTGAAAGCCACCACGCAAAGACCCGCAGGCGACTTATCCTTTTCACACGATACAGTGAAGATGCGCTTTATGACTCACAGGTCACTCAATTTTGTGCGCTTTGTGCAAAACCCTGCAACATTCCCGCCGCCAGAAACGACAACGGCCCACCTCGTTTCCAGGGTGAGCCGCAGGTTTGCAGCCGCTGAAATTACATCTTGCTGAACAGGCTCAACTGAGAGATTCTCACGAAGGCCTGCTGCGAGGCCTGCAGCATGGTCTGTTGCAACGTCAGGTCAATGGCGGCCTGCCCCATATCGACGTTCGCCAGCGACGACATGGTGGAGGTGTTGGCCAAACCCAGGCTGGTATTTTCCTGGCCCTGAATATCCAGGGCGTTCTGACGCGCGCCAATGGAGCCACGTACCTGGTCGATCTGCGCCGAGGCATTGGACAAGTTGCCGATAGTGGTATTCAACACATCCTTGAGCGTGTTCTTGGCGACCTGGTTGCCATCGACAGGAACTAGCAGGGCCTTGCGCAATGCGCCCAGGGTATCCAGAGCATTCATATTTTTGTTGCTGGTGGCACCGACGGAGAACTGATCCCCCGCCCCCGGCGTACCACTCACACCAAAGGTCACACCGGCAGCGGTGATCGACGTCGCGCCCGTGGCCATGGTACCTGTGGCGATCGTCTTGCTGTTGGCCGTGTACGGCTGGGCGTACACCTCATAGGCGTTGCCGCTGGTGAACTTGACCACCGCCCCCGAGTTGGGGAAGGTGCTGGCGTAGGCCGCCTGATCCGTAACCTGACCGCCGGTCAGCTGCGCCGTGGATGCATTGCTCGCGGTCCGCGAAAGGCTGAATGTATCCGGCTTGCTTTCCAGGGTAAACGCCTTGCCCACCACCAACGCATCAGAGGCAGCCCCCGGCGCCACATCCGGCCCAAGGTTCAGGCTGATATCAAACTTCACCCCACGCAGGTTGACACTGGAAGCGCCCTCCTTGGTCGCGTCAAATGTGCCGTTACCGGTGATCTCGGACGTGACATCGTTACCGGCATTGTCGGTCACACTGTATTGGGTGCTGCTGGCGAAAGTCAGCTTATAAGGCTGACCATCGGCAAAACTCTTGGTGTAAGCCGCGCCGGAAGTGACCAGCCCTGCCGAAATCGCAACCGTGCCGTCGTTGACCGACGGCGGCAACAGTGTGGTCTGGGTGCGACCGGTATTGGACGAACTCTCCAGCAAGGTCTTGCCCGTATCCCCTGCAGCAACCGTCAGATTGCTCGAAACCTGCAGGCTCAGAGGCGTCTCATCACCCTGGTAGGTGTAGGTGCCATCGTTATTGCGACTGTAGGGCGGCGTATCGGTCTTGGCCCCGGAGAACATGTAGTTGCCGCTGGAGTCCTTGGTGTTGAGCAGGCCCAATACCTGATCCTCCAACGCCCCCACCTGACTGGAGATCGCCTTGCGATCATCATCATTCAGTTTGAGGTTACCGGCCTGCAACGCCAAGCCGCTGGCGGTTTGCATCACCGTATTGATGCTCGACAGGACGCTCTCTTCGTTGGTCAACGAGTTCTGCAGAGTGGTGATATTGCCGTTGTACTGCCCCAGCATGTCTTTTTGCTGTTGCAGCATCAGCAATTGCGCAGCGGCCACCGGGTCATCGGAGGCCGTTTGTACGCGGACACCGGAACTCGTCTGGTCCTGGGCCTTCACCACACCCGCATAGTTTTCCTGATACTTGCTGGAGCTGGTGTCGAAATACTGCTGTGTTGAGATACGCATCGTTCCAGACTCCTTTAAAGGGCGCTAATCAGTGTGCTGAAGGTTTCTTGCGCGGCCTTGATGATTTGCGACGACGCGGTGTAGTACTGCTGGAACTTGATCATGTCGCTCGCCTCCTCGTCCAGGTTGACCTGGGACGCGGAGTTGCTAGCCGCCTTATTGGCCGTCAACAGGGCGCCAGTGGCTGTGCTGTCGGTGTTGGCCTGGGCGGCCTTGGAACCGACCTGAGACACCAGACGGCTGTTAGCGCTGACCAGGCTCACGCCCGCATTGCCATCCAACGCACCGACCGTCGCCTGGGTCTGCAAACCCAGCAACTGCTGCGCGTTGCGACCATCGGAGGTCGCGCCACTGTTGAACGAAAAGGTGGTGCTGTCGCCGTTGGCGGGCGCACCCGCCACGGTGGTATCGAAACTAAAGCTCTTGCCTGGAATCAACGCCCCGGTGGCATCGCGCATCGGCACATTGGCGGTGATCTTGTTGTCCTGGCCCGGGATGATGCTGCCGGTGCCGATCGAGTTGCCCTGGGCATCGCTGAGCGTGTAGGGCTGGGTGCCGTCCGCCGCAGGCTTGCCGAATACCATCTTCACCGGCATCGAATTTTCGATCCCGGTGCGCAACTGAGCAGTAGTGGCGCCGCCATTGATGTCTATCGGCACCGTCAAGGTCGGTGGCGTAAATGTGCCAGTGCCGGTGTTGGTCTTGCTCGCATTACCGGCCAATGGCCCGGCAAACGCCAGCTTGTTGGGGTCTGTGAGGCCGACGCCGATGTTGCTGGCGCCCGTCGCCGTCGGGCTGACTTTGAAGCTATCACCAGCAGCAACCGGCCCATTGCCATCCAACGCCAGTGTGAACCCGTCAATCACCGGCGGCGGTGTGGTGGTGGTGTCGAACGAGCCCATGGCTTTACCGTCGGAACGCACCACGTTGTACAGGTTGCCGCTGGTGAAGGTGACCTTGTAGTCGAAGGTCGACAGCTTGCTGCTGTCGGCAATCGTCACGTTCAAGTTGCCCGAGCCTGCGCTGTTACCCGCAGCACCCTGACTGCGCTGGGCAATGGCCGCTGCGCTGTTGATATCGCTGAACAGCGAAGAACCGAAATCGCTGTTGAGATCCAGGCCCTGGCCCAACTGGCTGTTCACGCTGTCGGCGGTCGCAAGGGCGATGCGCCCCAGGTCGTTGATCGCCGGCGTCAGCACATCACTGCGATAGCGCAACAGGCCGCCGATGCTACCGCCGGTCACTACAGAACCGATGTCCATCGACGTGCTGCCCATTTTGAGCTGGATGGTGTACTGGCTGTTGTCGGTGCTGCTGGGCACGGCGGAAATCGTATTGGCGATACTGCCCTCGACCAGCGACTGCCCCGTACCGGTGTTGATGCTGTATTGGCCGTTCTTTTCAGTGGCGGTGACGCCGATCAGCTCGTTGAGCGAGCGAACCGCTTCATCGCGCGCATCCAGCAGATTGTTTGGCGTACTGTTCGACGAACCCTGGACCTGTGATATCTGGTTGTTCAGCGAGGCAATCGAGGAGGTCAGCTTGTTGACCTGATCACTCATGGTGCTCAACTGACTGTTGATGCCTTCGCTCTGCTGGGTCAGCTGCGAGGAAATCGAGTTGAAGCGGTTACTCAGGGTCTGGGCGCTGGTCACCAGCAGTTGGCGCGCGGACACATCGCTGGGCGTTGCCGCAGCGGTCTGTAGGGAGGCAAAAAACGAGCTGATCGCCGAGGACATACCGGTGGACTTGTCCGACAGGGTCTTGTCGATCGCAGCAGCCTGGCCCGCGTAGGCGGTGGCATCGCTGTTGAGCGAGGTGCTCTTTTGGTAGGCGGCACCCAGAAAATCGTTATAAATACGGCGCACATCCCCAAGGGTTGTGCCGCTGCCGATATACACGCCGCCGTACTGGTTACTGACGCTGGCATTCTGCGTGGTCTGCTGACGCGAGTATCCCGGGGTGTTGACGTTGGCAATGTTGTTACTCAGGACTGACAACGATCCTTGAGCGGCGTTTAGCCCCGACATCCCGATATTGAGCAAACTCATGATTCAGACCTTATAAATGAGTGGTCGCGCCCGCGGCAGCGTAGTTCTGGTAGCTGTTCATCGTTTTGGCAATCTGCGAAATCTTGCTGGCGTAATCCGGATCGGTTGCATAACCGGCTTTTTGCAACTCGCGCACAAACTGTTCCGGGTTGTCGGCTGATTTCACAACTTCTTTATAGCGATCATTGCTTTGCAACAACGTCACCAGGTCATGGAAGCTGTCCTGGTAGGAATCGTAGGAACGGAACTGCGCCGTTTCCTTGACCATCGCCCCATCGCGAAACTCGCTGGTGATCGCGCGGGCCTGGCCGCCCTGCCAGCTCTGGCCGGCCTTGATACCGAACAGGTTGTGGCTGCTGCTGCCATCGTCGGCGCGCATCACCGATTTACCCCAACCGGTTTCCAGGGCGGCCTGGGCCACTAGGTACTTCGGATCGACACCGATACGCGCCGCTGCGGCCTTGGCCATCGGCAACATGGTGGCGACAAATTCATCTTGGGAGCTGAAGGCTTTCTTCGCCGGTGCCAACGGCGGCTGGGCCACGGCGCGGCCGTAGACCTGCATGCGGCCGCTGGGCACGGCAACACTGTGTGCGCTGCTGTTGATCACGTTGTCATCGGCGGCGCTGTTACGCAGGGGCGCGCGATTGGCATCGATAGCCACCGGCGCAGTCGGTACGATGCCGGTGAGCAGTCGATCGGTCAGCTTGCTCGGCAAGGCGATACGGCGCTGGTTCATCAGCGCCACGTCGTTGGTGTGAGCGCTGGCGCCTTCGGCGACGGCCACACGGTAGGCCCACAGCGGTCGCTGGCCATTGGAGCGGCCCAACGGCCCAGCCGCCTGGGTGCCGGCGGCGATTTCAGTCGGCACATCGACTTTCTTCACCGGCTCAGCCGCCGCCGGCCCCTGTAAGGTGGCCGCCTGGGCGTCCACCGGCTTGTTCTTCTGCATCTGACGTATCAGCACGTCGGCCAGGCCGATACCTCCGCCCTTGCGGGACATCGAGACGGCCAGTTGCTGGTCATACATTTCCTGGTACTGCTTGGCGGCCGGAGTGTTCAGCGGGTTGTCCTTGCCCAGGGCCTCGGTGGCCGAGCGCATGGACTTGAGCATCTCGCTCAGGAACAGCGACTCGAACTCCTGCGCCACTTTGCGCATGTTGCCGTCGCTGTTCTTGTCGGCACCGACCTTGAGCTGGTTAAGCCGGTTCAAGTCGGAATAAGACCCCGAGTCCGCCGTGCTGCTGACACCGCTGTTGCGCATATCCATGGCCATGACCTCAGATCACGATCAGGTCGGCTTGCAAGGCGCCGGCCTGTTTTAATGCTTCGAGGATCGCCATCAAGTCGCCGGGCGCTGCGCCCACCTGGTTCACCGCGCGGACAATCTCGTCCAGGGTGGTGCCGGGGCCGAACTTGAACATCGGCTTGGCTTCTTGCTGGGCATTCACCCGCGAGCGCGGCACCACGGCGGTCTGGCCATTGGACAACGGCCCAGGCTGGCTGACGATCGGGTCTTCGGTGATGGTCACGGTCAGGCTACCGTGGGTCACCGCGGCCGGCGAGACCTTGACGTTCTGGCCGATCACGATAGTGCCGGTGCGCGAGTTGATAATGACCTTGGCCACCGCCTGGCCGGGGTCGACCTCGAGGTTTTCCAGGATCGACAGGTAATCCACGCGCTGGCTTGGGTCCAGCGGCGCGGTAACCCGGACCGAGCCGCCGTCGATGGCCTGGGCGACGCCAGGGCCGAGCATGTCGTTGATCTTGTCGACCACGCGCTTGGCGGTGGTGAAGTCGGAACGGTTGAGGTTCAGGGTCAGGCTGTTGCCCTGGTTGAAGCCGCTGGGCACGGTGCGCTCAACCGTGGCGCCGCCGGGGATGCGACCGGCCGACGGCACGTTCACCGTAATCTTCGAGCCGTCGCGGCCTTCGGCGTCAAACCCGCCCACCACCAGGTTGCCCTGGGCGATGGCGTAGACGTTGCCGTCGATACCTTTGAGCGGCGTCATCAACAGGGTGCCGCCGCGCAGGCTTTTCGAGTTACCGATGGACGACACGGTAATGTCCACTACCTGACCCGGCTTGGAGAATGCCGGCAAGTCGGCGCTGATCGAAACGGCCGCGACGTTTTTCAACTGCGCGGTGCCTGAACCCGCCGGCACCTTGATGCCGAACTGCGAGAGCATGTTGTTGAAGGTCTGCAGGGTAAACGGGGTCTGGGTGGTCTGGTCACCCGTACCGTTGAGCCCGACCACCAGGCCGTAGCCGATCAACTGGTTGGAACGCACGCCGGAAATGCTGGCGATGTCTTTCAGGCGTTCGGCCTGGGCGACTGCGCTCAGGGACAGCAACAGTGCCGCCGCCATCAGCTGTTTGAGTTTCAAAGTGGCCACCTAGAAAGGGAACAGCGGGCTAAGGAAGAAACGGTCAAACCAGCCCGGCTGACTCGCATCAGCAAACGAACCCGTACCCGAGTAGGTAATGCGTGCATCGGCAATGCGCGTCGACGATACGGTGTTGTCGGTGGCAATGTCGTCGGCACGGACCATGCCGGCGATGCGCACCAGTTCGTCACCGCTGTTGAGGGTCATCCACTTCTCACCGCGCACGGCGATGATGCCGTTGGGCAATACATCGGCCACCGTCACGGTGATCGAACCGGTCAGGCTGTTGTTCTGTCCAGCAGAGCTCTTGCCGTTGGTGGCACGGTCACCGCTGTAGCCTGCGCTCAAGCTCAAGTCACCACTGCCCAAGGGGTTGTTGGTGTTCGGCACGGCGCCGAACAACGAGGTCAGGCCAACACTGTTCTTGCTGGTCTTGTCCACTTGGGAGTTGGCGTTCTTGCTGGCCGTGGTTTTCTCGTTGAGGGTGATGGTGATGATGTCACCGACCCGGAACGCCTTGCGGTCGCCGTACAGGTTCTGTTCGAAACCGGCCTGGTAGATCGAGCCGTTATTGGCCGCCGCCGGCAACGGCGTGCGCGGCAACACCGGCGCGTAGTACGGGTCATTGGGTTTTGGCGTCGGGGCGACACAGCCCGCGAGCACGGCAATCCCACTCAATGCCAGAACGGAAACATAGCGATTCATGACCCTAACCTCACGGTGTTGCAGGCGCCCTAAGGAGCGCCCCATAGACTTGATTACAGATTCTGCGTAACGAACGAAAGCATCTGGTCGGCGGTGGAAATCACCTTGGAATTCATCTCGTAGGCGCGCTGAGTGGTGATCATGTTGACCATCTCTTCCACGGTACTGACGTTGGAGGTTTCCAAGGTGCTTTGCAGCGTGGTGCCGAAGCCGTTCAGGCCAGGGGTGCCGATTTGCGGTGCACCACTGGAGGCGGTTTCCAGGAACAGGTTGCCACCTATGGCTTGCAGGCCGGCCGGGTTGATGAAGTCGGCGGTTTGCACGTTGCCGATCACTTGCGACGCCGGGTTGCCAGCCACGGTGATGGACACGGTGCCATCGTTGCCGACGGTGAAGGTCTGGGCATTGGCAGGCACGACGATGGCCGGCTGCAAGGCAAAACCGTTGGCCGTGACGATTTGACCGTTGGAGTCCAGGTGGAAAGTACCATCACGACTGTAGGACGTAGTCCCGTCTGGTTGCAGGATCTGGAAGAACCCTTTGCCGTTGATCGCCATGTCCAGAGGCTGACCGGTTTGCTGCAGGTTACCGGCCGTGAAATTTTTCTGGGTGCCGACGATCTGCACACCGGTACCCAATTGCAGGCCCGACGGCAGTTCGCTGTCCTGGGTCGACTGGGCACCTGGCTGGCGCTTGATCTGATAGAGCAAGTCCTGGAACTCGGCGCGATCACGTTTGAAGCCCGTGGTCGAAACGTTAGCCAGGTTGTTGGAAATAGTGGTCAGGTTCGTGTCCTGGGCGGACAGACCTGTTTTGGCAACCCATAGAGCCGGAAGCATGCTGTTCTCCTTCGTGCGCCTGTTTGTTGGCGCTGCGCCGCAAAATTAGTATTCAGTGAAACCGCAATCAGCTCATTGCCAGAACGCGTGTCATGGCCTGGTCGTCTTCTTTAGCGCTGTTCATCATCTTGATGTGCAGCTCGAACTGCTTGGAAAGCGCCAGCACCGCAGTCATTTCTTCCACCGCATTGACGTTGCTCGCCTGCAGGAAACCCGAGGTCAGCTTGACGCTCGCGTCGACCTGGGCCGGCTGGCCATCCTTGGTGTGGATGGTGCCGTCCAGGCCTTTGGTCATGTTCTTGACGTCGGGCTTGACCAGCTTTATCCGATCCACTTCAGCCATCACCCGTGGGCCTTCACCCATCGCGCGAATGCTGACGGTGCCGTCGGCGCCCACTTCAATCTGCTGCTGCGGCGGCACGGCGATCGGGCCACCGTTGCCCATGATCGGCATACCATTGCCGGCCCGCAGCACGCCGAGCGCATCCACATTCATGCTGGCGCTGCGCACGTAGGCTTCGCTGCCATCTGGGGTTTGCACGGCCATCCAGCCGTCGCCGCCGACCGCCACATCGAGGTCACGACCCGTTTCGATCATGGCGCCCGGAGAGAAATCGGTGGCGGGCCGCTCGGTCAGGGCAAAGGCCCGCGCCGGAAAGCTGTCGCCGAACACCGGTATCGAGCGCGCCTGCTCCAGATCGCGCTGGAAGCCGTTGGTGGAAATGTTCGCCAGATTGTTGGCGTGGGCCTTCTGCGCCAGAGCATTCTGGCTGGCGCCGGTCATTGCCACGTAAAGGTACTTGTCCACGCTTTATCCTCTTTCTGACGGACGCTTGCCGCCCACCGCTGTACTGATGAGACTTAAGCAATTTGCGAACCAACTTTCTAAAAGCGCAGAAAGTCCAGGCGGGGCAAGGGTTTGCGGCAAGGCGTCGAAAAAGGCCGGCCAAGCAGGAGTCGAAAAAACGGCGGAGTTATGCCGCTGACGGCAAAGGTTGGAGTCCTGCGGGCGTTTCCAAGCACTCAAGCGCTACGGCATTGGATGGTCGCGGACGAAGCCGAACCGCTGAAACACTTGGCAAGCCACTGGGCACTTGCCCTCCCCCTTGGCCATCTCGAAACGACTGGCGCGAAGTTTTATTGTCCACCCATTACAAACCCCAAAAAAGCCGCCTACCTGACGGCACCGCAAATGAGTGAGCACATATGTAGTTCTCTTGTTTTTTATAACAACCAGACAAACCCAATCCCAAACAAGAATACTCCGATAGCCTTTTACATTTACTGATCAAAACCCGCTTGGCGATTAAATACAGCTCTCGTAACTTTGCCCCATCGCAAAGCAGTCACGACTACTTTCCGATCATTCGCGCCTTATCAACTTATTCGCACTTAAGGGTATTTAAATGTCTGGCACTTGTAACATTCCTTCTATGCAAGCAGCAACAAACTGGCAAATACAATTTCTTTATAACAACCTTCTCAACATAGTCGAGTCGTTAAACACCCGGCCTTCGGAACAACGACGCCCATTGGAGACACGCCCAGAGTTAAACCCAAACAATTACGCGAAAAACAGGGATTGGGAAACGCCATGCTGTGACGTCAATCCAACGGTCTTCGCACTACAAAAACTGCTGCAGAGCCTCCCGAGCAGGACCTTTGAAGCCGACTTTGGCGTGTCCGCTAACGATGTGCGCAGCGGTAAGTTCGGCCCCTTGTCGCGCAGCGCACTCAACGAACTGGAAAAACTGGATAAAAACCAGGATTACCGAATCGTCTCAATCGCTAAAGAAGAGAATGAAAGGATGAGTGGCGGCGTATTTTGGGTTCCGCAAAAAGGTGGCGCCGCCATCGAAATCGAAAGTCGCAAAGAGGGTAGATTATTTCCACCCCATGGCTCGGCGTTGCTCGAACACATCGACCTGTCAATCCTCAACCCCAAAAGCACCAATGAAGGGATATCAACCGACGAACTGAGATCCGGAAAGTACGGAGCGCTGTCCCCTGACATTACTAAGAGCCTTGAGGGACTGCCGAAAGACAAGAACTACAACCTGGGCATACTCTACCCCGACACTCCGAATCAAGAAGCTAATCTGGCCTGGATAGAGAAGGAGACGGGTAGCTCCGTCGTCATAGGCGCGGACAGGGGTTTCCTGGTGTTTTAACGCTGTCGGCCACCGCAGAACAACCTGAACATAGCGCCTTTCAAGTGCCGTGTTCAGGACGTTTGCCAGCACTTTCCTTGCTCATGCCATAGTCCCGCAGCTTGTTCGCAATCGTTGTATGGGAAACGCCCAAGCGCTTACCCAACTGCCGACTGCTGGGATGTTCGGCATACAGACTTTCCAGCACGGCCTTTTCAAAACGACCGACGATGGCTTCCAGGCCGCCTTCCAGGGAAAAATCGCCAAGGGGCTGACGCACGCCGTAGTCCGGCAGGCGAATGTGTTCAGCCTTGACCGTCCCGCCCTCACATAACGACACCGCCTGAAACAGCACGTTTTCCAACTGCCGTACATTGCCCGGCCAGTGGTAATGGCTGAGCCGATCCATCGCCGCCGGGGCCAGCTTGGGCAACGGGCAGCCGATCTGTCGGCTGGCTTGGTCGAGAAAGTGTTCCACCAGTGGCGCCAGACCATCGAGGCATTCGCGCAGAGGCGGGATATGCAGCGACAGCACGTTCAGGCGGTGATAAAGGTCCTGGCGGAATTCACCCCGCGCGCAGAGTTCCGAAAGGTCCACCTGGGTTGCGCAGATCACCCGCACATCCAGGTACACCTCTTCATCACTGCCGACTCGGCGAAAGCAACCGTCCTGCAGGAAGCGCAGCAACTTCACCTGCAGCCGCGCGCTCATTTCCCCGACGCCATCAAGAAACAACGTACCGCCCGCTGTCAGCTCCAGCAGCCCCAGCTTGCCTTCGGCCCGCGCCCCTTCAAAAGCGCCGGGGCCGTAGCCAAACAGTTCGGTCTCGGCCATCGACTCCGGCAGGCCGGCACAATTGAGGGCCATCAACGGTGATTGGCCACGGGGGCTGGCCAGGTGACAGGCGCGGGCAAGCAGCTCCTTGCCGGTGCCGGTTTCGCCCTCTATTAATAGCGGCGCATCCAGCGGTGCCATGCGCCGCGCTTCACGAACCACGGCAGCCATGACCTTGGAACTCTGGAAGATACTGTCGAAGCCACGCAGTTCCTGCTTGCGCACATTATAAATACGCTCACCGACGCGGTCGGCACGGTGCAGGGTCAACACCGCGCCGGCCATGGCTTCGCTGTCGTCGTGTTCGGCCGATTGCAGCGGCGCGATATCCGCCAGGAACACGTCACCCTTGACCTTGACCCGCAGGCCATTGATCCGCGATTTGCTCGCGCGCACCAGCTCCGGCAAGTCGAAATCCTCGGCGTAGCGCGACAGCGGAATGCCCGGCACCTCGTCCACCCGCACCCCGAGCAACTGCGCGGCCGCACGGTTGGCGGCGACGATCGAGCCGCCCATATCGATGGACAGCACCGGAAACTCCAGGGCACCGAGCAGCGCATTGAGCTCCATGTGCCGACGCTCGCTGGGCATCAGCCCTACACGCTTTACACCAAACACCCCGGCAATCGCCTCGAACTGCGGGCGCAACGCCTGGAATTGCATGTTCACCAGGTTCGGGCAAAACAGGTAAATGGCGTTGCCATGCTCACCGCCGACCTCGCCCTTGGCGACGTTGACGCCGTACTCCACCAACAGGTTGAGAATGTCCCGCAGGATGCCGATGCGGTTCTGGCAATGCACTTTGATACGCATGAAAAGGCCCGAAGAAGAGTAGGCGCCGCGTCTTTTTGTCGCTGGGCGCAGATAATCGTCAAGATTATGTGACACCTGGCGACCTTTTTACAGCCCAACACATCGATTAGCGGCCTATCCGTAACGAATACTTTACGAATAGCAGTAAATTTTCCTACAACCTCCTCGCGCAGGCGGATGGAATCTCGCTCCAGCCGGGTTATCAATACGTACATCGCAGGACATAACAAGAACGAATGCCTAGCAGGAGAGCCGTATGAAGCAGACGCACTACGTGGCCCGCGAGCCCGATGCGCAAGGTTTTATCCATTATCCGCCGGAAGAACATGCGGTGTGGAACACCCTGATCACGCGCCAGTTGAAAGTGATCGAGGGCCGCGCCTGCCAGGAATACCTGGACGGCATCGACAAGCTCGGCCTGCCCCTGGATCGTATCCCGCAACTGAGCGAAATCAACACGGTGCTGGCCGAGACCACCGGCTGGCAAGTCACCCGCGTGCCAGCGCTGATTCCCTTCCAGACGTTCTTTGAATTACTCGCCAACAAGCAGTTTCCGGTGGCGACTTTTATTCGCACCCACGAAGAACTGGACTACCTGCAAGAGCCGGATATTTTCCACGAAATCTTCGGCCACTGCCCGCTGCTGACCAATCCCTGGTTCGCCGAATTCACCCACACCTACGGCAAGCTCGGCCTCGCGGCCACCAAGGAGCAGCGGGTGTACCTGGCGCGCCTGTATTGGATGACCATCGAATTTGGCCTGGTGGACACGCCCGCCGGTCGGCGCATCTACGGTGGCGGTATTTTGTCGTCGCCCAAGGAGACGGTGTACAGCCTGTCGTCCGAGCCCAAACATCAAGCCTTCGATCCGCTGGAGGCGATGCGCACGCCGTATCGCATCGACATCCTGCAACCGCTATATTTTGTCTTGCCCGAGCTCAAGCGCCTGTTCGACGTAGCGCAGGAAGACATCATGGGCATGGTCGAGCGTGGGATGCAGTTGGGTCTGCACGCACCGCTCTTCGCCCCCAAGCCCAAAGCGGCGTGAACCGTAGGTTTTGACACCAGGTGAATCTGTTCCCTGGTCCCGCGTTGCTTTAGGGTGACGCCACTGACGACCGTTTTCCAAACACTCGAATTCAGGACACCCCACATGACTACCTTGAACCAAGCCCACTGCGAAGCCTGCCGCGCCGATGCCCCGCAAGTCAGCGATGAAGAACTACCGGTGCTGCTCAAACAGATCCCCGACTGGAACATTGAAGTGCGCGATGGCGTCATGCAGTTGGAGAAGGTTTTCCTGTTCAAGAACTTCAAGTTCGCCCTGGCCTTTACCAACGCCATGGGGGCAATCTCCGAAGCTGAAGGCCACCACCCAGGCCTGCTCACCGAGTGGGGCAAGGTCACGGTGACCTGGTGGAGCCACTCCATCAAAGGCCTGCACCGCAACGACTTCATCATGGCCGCGCGCACCGACGAAGTGGCCAAGGATGCCGAGGGCCGCAAGTAATGCACTTCGATGCGATTGGCCGCGTGCCCGGCGACCCGATCCTCGGGCTGATGGACCTGTATGCCCAGGATGCCAACCCGAACAAGTTCGACCTCGGCGTGGGCGTATATAAGGACGACCAGGGGCTGACACCGATTCCCCCTTCCGTGAAGCTCGCCGAGCAGCGCCTGGTGGAACAGCAAATCACCAAGACCTACATTGGCGGCCACGGCGACGCCGCGTTCGGCAGGTTGATCCGCGAGCTGGTGCTCGGCGCCGAGTCCGCGCTGCTGCGCGACCACCGCGCCGGCGCGACCCAGACCCCAGGCGGCACCGGAGCCCTGCGCCTGAGCGCCGACTTTATCGCCCACAGCCTGCCCGGCCGCGGCGTATGGCTGAGCAACCCAACCTGGCCGATCCACGAAAGCATCTTCGCCAAGGCCGGGATCAAGGTCAGTCACTACCCTTACGTCGGCGCGGACAATCGGCTGGATGTGAGCGCAATGCTGGCGACCTTGTCCACGGTGCCCGAGGGCGACGTGGTGTTGCTGCACGCCTGCTGCCATAACCCGACCGGTTTCGACCTGTCCCAGGAGGACTGGCGCCAGGTCTTGCAGATCGTGCGCGAGCGCCACCTGCTGCCGCTGATCGACTTCGCCTACCAGGGCTTTGGCGACGGCCTGGAGCAGGACGCCTGGGCGGTGCGGCTGTTCGCGGCCGAGCTACCGGAAGTGCTGATCACCAGCTCCTGCTCGAAGAACTTCGGCCTGTATAGCGACCGTGTCGGCGCGCTGATCGTGTGTGCGGCGAATGCCGAAAAACTCACGGATGTACGCAGCCAGTTGGCGAGTATCGCGCGCAACCTGTGGTCAACCCCACCGGATCACGGCGCGGCAGTCGTCGCGACGATCCTCGGTGATGCGAAGCTGAAGGCACAGTGGAGCGGCGAAGTCGAAGCGATGCGCGCGCGCATTGCGCAGTTGCGCTCCGGACTCGTCGAGGCCCTGGCGCCACACGGGCTGGCCGAGCAGTTTGCGCATATCGGCGCACAGCGTGGGATGTTTTCCTATACCGGCTTGAGTGCCGAGCAGGTCAAGCAACTGCGCGAGAAGCACAGCGTGTATATGGTCAGCTCGGGGCGGGCGAATGTGGCGGGGATCGATGCGACGCGATTGACCCTGCTGGCGCAAGCCATTGCCGATGTCTGCACCGTCTGACTGACGAAATCGGCACCCCATGTGAGAGCGGGCTTGCTCGCGATAGCGGTGGATCAGCCACAGACAAGCTGACTGACACACCGCTATCAGGAGCAAGCTTCCGCCATATTTCGATCGAGCAGGGCCTTCAGCCTGCAACCATCTCGGATTTCAGTTGTGCTTCCTTGGCCTGCGCATCCGCCAATCGATACAACTCGATACTCCCGTCCCAGTGCTCGATCAACGCCGTACACGACTCCACCCAATCCCCACAGTTGAGGTAATCCACCTCGCCTACCTTGCGAATCTCCGCGTGGTGAATATGCCCGCACACCACCCCATGCAATTCGCGCCGGGTCACTTCATGGGCGATGGCTTCTTCGAAATCGCTGATAAAGCTCACCGCGGTCTTCACCTTGTGCTTCAGATACGCCGAGAGCGACCAGTAGCCGTAGCCATACCGCGCACGCCAGTGATTCAACCAACGGTTCAACGTCAGGGTGAACTCGTAGGCCGAGTCACCGAGGAAAGCCAACCAGCGGTGGTAGCGCGTGATCACATCGAACTGGTCGCCGTGGATCACCAGGAGATGGCGGCCATCGGCGGTGATATGGATGGCTTCGTCCACCAACTGGATGTTGCCCAGGATCAGCTTGGAGTAGCGGCGCAGGAATTCGTCGTGGTTGCCGGTGACGTAGATCACCTCCGTGCCGCGCTTGGCCATGGTCAACAGGCGGCGGATCACATTGGTGTGGGCCTGGGGCCAATACATGCCGCCGCGCAGTTTCCAGCCATCGATGATGTCGCCGACCAGGTACACCTTGTCGGCGTGGTAGCCCTTGAGAAATTGCGACAAGTGTTCGGCCTGGCAATCCCGGGTGCCCAGATGCACATCGGAAATCCACAGGGTACGAACCCGTTGCTTGCGGCTGGGTGTGGCTAATTCGGCACGGGTCATGGGCATCCCTCGACGGTGTTTTCGCGAGCTTGCGCCCTCGCGATTAATAGCCCATGACAGCTATGCGTCAGTCTGATGACAACGCAGGCTCCTCGCAAAGCGTTGTAGACTGCGGACCTGCTGCCCTGGAGAACGCAATGAGCGCGTCCCTCACGCTACGCCATTACATCGAAGCGCCCATTGCCCACAGCCATGACCATGCGCAGTTGGTCTTTGGCCTGTCCGGGCACCTGGACCTTGAAGTGGATGGACACGGCAGCCAGGTCCGCGAGAGCAGTGTGATGGTGCTGCCCTTCTCGGCTCACCACACTTGCGGCAGTCGCGACGGCAGCCGATGCCTGGTGCTGGACGTGCCCACCGAACACTGGGTGCTGCAATCGTTGGGCGACCATGCCGAGGCCAGTCGCCGTCTGCTCGACCAACCGACGCGCCTGGCCCTGGATTCGCGGCAAAGCCAGTTGGTGCAATGGCTGGCGCACAGCCCGGTGGATGACCCGCTGATCGTCCAGCAAGGGGCGGTGCTGCTGCTGGCCAGCCTCAATCATCCGCTGGCCCCCAGCGTGCCGGGCCGCCGCCTGCCCTACACCGCATTCAATGCGCATATCGAACAGCATGTCGCCCATCCCCTGCAAGTCGCTGACCTGGCACGCATCGCCGACTTGTCCGTCGCACGCCTGCATGCGCGGTTTGTTGCCGAGTGTGGGCAGACGCCCATGGACTACATCCGCAGTCGCCGCCTGCATAAAGCCTTGGGCCTGTTGCGGGAAACGCCACTGCCCATCGGCGAGATTGCCGAGCGCGTCGGCTATGCCTCGCAAAGTGCGTTTGCCGCTGCAATGCTGCGCGAATTCGGCGCCGCGCCCAGCGCCCTGCGGCGCACGACAAAATAGCGAGTCCTGCGCTAAAAATCGCGAGCCAGGCGACAGACACTCACGCACCCAGTCTCTAGACTGCAAGCCTGTCACCCCGTTGGTACAAGGATCGCAATGACTCCCCGCTCAGCCCTCGGCGCCCTGCATATCGGCGCATTGATGTTTGGCCTCACCGGCGTATTTGGCAAGCTGGCGGCCGCCTCACCGGCCATCATCGTGTTCGGCCGTGCCGCGTTTGCGGTGATTGCCCTGGCGATCTTTGCGCGCTTCGCCAGCAACGCCCCCTGGAAACAGCTGCAAATGCGCGACTGGCGTCGGCTGGTGATCAGCGGTGTGTTGCTGGCGGCGCATTGGGTCACGTTCTTCATTGCGGTCAAAGTCGCCGGCGTGGCCGTCGCCACCCTGGGGTTTACCGCGTTCCCGGCGTTTACCGTGATCCTCGAAGGCTTGATCTTCCGCGAGCGCATTCGCGCCAATGAAGTCTTGCTGGTGGCTCTGGTCACGGTGGGCCTGGTGCTGGTGACACCGGATTTCAACCTCGCCAGCGAAGCCACGGGCGGCCTGCTCTGGGGCATCGCCTCGGGGTTGCTGTTCTCCCTGCTGTCACTGAATAACCGCGCCAGCGCCGGGCGGATTCCAGCGGTGCAGGCGGCGTTGTGCCAGAACGTGGTGGTCGCATTGTGCCTGTTGCCCGTGGCGGCGCCGGGGCTGGCGGATGTACGTGCGATCGACTGGCTGTGGATCGGCCTGCTCGGCGTGTTCTGTACCGGGCTGGCCCACAGCCTGTTTGTCGCCAGCCTCGCGGTGATCAAGGCCCGCACCGCTTCGGTGGTGTTCGCCATGGAACCGGTCTACGGCATCAGCGTCGCCTGGCTGTTGTTTGCCGAAACCCCGACCTTGCGCATGCTGCTGGGCGGCGCGCTGATCATCGTCGCCATCGTGCTTTCCGGCCTGATGGGCAGCGCCAGCCAGGCCAAACAGCCGGCTGCAGCGGCCTGACCTATACTCTGCGCATCCGCAACAGTGTGTCGTCGTCTACGGATAAAGACTCCTCGACGACAGCCAGGATGTATGAAGTTGCTGCAAGCGAGTGGTCACTCCATTAACGCTATGCAGGAGTTGCATCATGGAAATGTTTATCAGCTTGCTCGTTCAGATCATCAGCGGTGCCATCGGCGGTAATTTGGCGGGGATGACCAAACAAAGCCTGGGCACAGGGCTCAATACCCTCATTGGTGCCGTCGGTGGCCTGGTGCTGGGCCAGCTCGTCTCGGCGCTGACGGGCACGCCCGGTAGCGAAGCGCTGGATGTCGCGGCGGTCGGCAGCAATATTGTCGGCAGTGGCGTCGGCGGCCTGGTGCTGACGTGGGTCATCGGCTTCATCAAGAGCAAGATGGCCGCCAAGTAAGCACGCACCAACCGGTCACCGCCCTTGTGCGGCGGTGGCCTTCATTGTGTGCGATCGTTGTGCCCCAGGTCACGCTGCGGGTCGATCTGGTCGCGCACACGTTGCTTGAGCACTTTAGCCTCCGGGAAGCCGCCATCAGTCTTGCGCTCCCAGATCTGCACGCCGTCGCAGGTAATGCGAAACGCGCCGCCGGTCGCCGGCTCCAGCGCCACTTTGCCTAGGTCTTCAGCGAAGGTACTCAACAGTTCCTGGGCCAGCCACGCGGCGCGCAGCAACCATTGGCACTGCGTGCAATAGGTGATGACGATCTCGGGTTTGCTCAGCGACATAATTTGACAGGTTCCTGGCGTAACGGGCTTGGAGGGTCGGGTGGCTATAATACCGGCCTTTATCGTCCAGCCCCGAGATTCATGATGCACCGCCTGCTGTCCTGCCTGTTGCTCTGCCTGCTGCCCCTCCTTGCCGATGCAGTTGAAACGCCACGCCCGAAAATCGGCCTGGTGCTGTCTGGCGGCGCCGCGCGCGGGCTTGCCCATATCGGCGTGCTCAAGGCCCTGGAGGAACAGGGGATTCATATCGATGCGATTGCCGGCACCAGCATGGGCGCGGTGATCGGCGGGTTGTACGCGTCGGGCTACAAGATCGATGAGCTGGAAAAGCTCGCGCTGAGTATCGATTGGCAGCAGGCGCTCTCCGATGCACCCCCCCGGGAAGATGTGCCGTTTCGACGCAAGCAGGATGACCGGGATTTCCTGATCAAGCAGAAATTCAGTTTCCGCGACGATGGCAGCCTCGGCCTGCCGCTGGGCGTCATCCAGGGCCAGAACCTGGCGCTGCTGCTGGAAAGCATGTTCGCCCACAGCAGCAACACGCGAAATTTCGACAAGCTGCCGATCCCCTTTCGCGCCGTCGCAACCGATATCACCACCGGCGAAAAAGTAGTCTTCAGCAAAGGCCACTTGCCCCAGGTAATCCGCGCGAGCATGTCGATCCCTGCCATATTCGCGCCGGTGGAACTCGACGGCCGGCTGCTGGTGGACGGCGGGATGACCGATAACATCCCGCTGGACGTGGCGCGGGAGATGGGTGTCGACATTGCCATCGTGGTGGACATCGGCACGCCGCTGCGCTCACGTAAGCAACTGGCCACGGTGGTGGACGTGCTCAACCAGTCCATCACCCTGATGACCCGGCGCAATTCCGAAGAACAACTCAAGGCCCTGAACCCTAAAGATGTGCTGATCCAGCCGCCGCTGGCCGCCTATGGTGTCGCGGACTTCGGCCGCGCCAAGGACATGATCGACGCCGGCTACCGCGCCACCCGCGCCCTCGATGTGCGCCTGGCCCACTTGCGCCCCGCCGAACCGATCGACCCGGAACTGGTGGCCGCGCGCACCCCCGGCGAACGGACCCCGATCATCACCGCGATCAGCGTGGAGAACGACTCGAAAGTCAGCGACGACGTGATCCGCTACTACATCCGCCAAGCCCTGGGCGAGCCGCTGAACCTGGGTCGCCTGCAAGTGGACATGGGCACTTTGTATGGCCTGGACTACTTCGAACAAGTGCAATACCGCGTGGTGAAAAAAGGCCACGACAACACCCTGGTGATCAGCGCACGCGGCAAACGCAGCGGCACCGACTACCTGCGCCTGGGCCTGAACCTGTCGGACGATATGCGTGGCGACAGCGCCTTCAACCTCGGCGCGAGCTACCGCATGAATGGCATCAACCGCCTCGGCGCGGAATGGCTGACGCGGGTGCAGATCGGCGATCGGCAGGAGCTGTACAGCGAGTTCTACCAACCGATGGACACCGGCTCGCGCTACTTCGTCGCACCGTACCTCAGGGCCCAGGCGCAGAATGTCGAACTGATTCTGGACAACGACCCCATCTCCGAATATCGCCTGGAACGCTACGGTTTCGGCCTGAACGTGGGGCGCCAGATCGGCAACAGTGGCGAGATCCGCTTCGGCGTCGGCGAGGCCTGGGGCAAGGCAGACGTGCGCATCGGCGACCGCGACCTGCCAAGCGTGAGCTTCAGCGAAGGCTTCTACGAGCTGAAGTACTCCTTCGACTCCCTGGACAACGTGTACTTCCCCCACACCGGCGAAGACATCGGCCTGGCTTTTCGCGAATTCGATCCGGGGCTGGGTTCGGATCAACGCTACCGACAATGGGAATTCAAGCTGGACAAGGCCATGAGCCACGGTCCGGACACGCTCGTACTGGGCGGCCGTTACGGACGCACCGTGGATAATTCGGACGTGGTTATATCCAGCTTCCTGCTGGGCGGCGCACGGCAGCTGTCGGGCTTTCGCCAGGATGCGATCTCGGGGCAGAACGTCAGTTTGATGCGCGCCGTGTACTACCGCCGCCTGACGCCACGTTCGTACCTGCCATTGGATTTCCCGCTGTACCTGGGCGCGTCATTGGAACGCGGGCGGGCGTGGAACAACGACAATGAGTTCGACAGCGGCTATATCAACGCCGCGAGCATTTTCCTGGGGGTTGACACACCGTTGGGACCGCTGAATTTCAGCTACGGGTTCAATGATGACAATCAGCAAGCGGTGTACCTGAACCTCGGCCAGACCTTCTAAAACGCCGACCGTAAAACCCAATGTGGGAGCTGGCTTGCAGTGGCAAGCCGGCTCCCACATGTTGATCTGCCGCGTACTTGAGGTCAGGACTTTTCCAGATTCGCCAGAATGTGCCCATGCACGCGCATGCACACCCGCAGGTCCTCTTCATCCACGCCCACGAACAACTCATGGCGCAACGCAGTGGCGATGGTTTCAATCTGCTCGATCAACGGTCGGGCGGTGTCGCACAGCAGGATGCGCTTGGCCCGGCGATCTTCCACCACGGCCTGACGTTGAACCAGTCCTTGGCCTTCCAGGCTGTCGAGCAACCGCGCCAGGGTCGGCCCTTCAACGCCGACACTTTGTGCCAGTTCGCGCTGAGTCGGCGCTTCTTCGAAACGAGCCAGGTGTAACAGCACCAGCCAGCGTGCCTGGGACAAGCCTAGCCCCGCCAAACGGCGGTCCAGTTCGGCGCGCCAACCTCGGGACATTTGCGCCAACTGCATGCCAAAGCGGTGTTGATCGGTTAACGGCATAAAAAACTCATGGTTTAGTCTGAAAACAAAGTATGGCTAATTATTAGTCAGCTAAGCATGAGCCATGTCAGTAGGCAAGCGCTCGTCTGTACTGATTCGTTACATTGTCGCAATTGGCACACTAAACTTCGAACTCAGACTGCAACGCGGCTCGCACGCAGTACAAAACACCCTCGGGAACCCGCCCGGTGAACAGCGGTGCGATCTCCGCAACTGGTGGCAATTCGCCTTCACCGTCCAGGAAGGCATCCTGGATTTCGCTGAGCAAATCTTCCGGTAAATCAAGAGCCTGCTCTAACGACAACTGTTGCTGACCGATGGATTCGGCCAACAGCGTGTAGACGTTTTTCTCCGAGCATTGCAGCTGGCCTGCGATCTGGATCGGGGTCATGCCGGCCCGCGCCAGGCTGATCAACTCGTGGCGAATATCGGCGATTTCCTTCGGTGCTTCGGCCTGGCCGCCGAGCACTTCGAGGAAGGCCTGGCCATAACGCTCCAGCTTGCGCGCCCCCACACCACTGACCCGGCCCATTTCGGCCAGGGTGGTCGGCTGCTCGCGCAACATCTCCAGCAAGGTCGAGTCGGGGAAAATAACGTAAGGCGGCACGCTGTGTTCCTGCGCCAGTTTGCGCCGTAGGGTACGCAGGGCTTCCCACTGTTCACGCTCTTCAAAGCGCACCAGTTGGCTGGCTTGGCTGGTACTGCTCTTGGCGGTGGTCTGCGGCTTGAGGTCGCGGCGCAGTTCCAGGCTGACTTCACCCTTGAGCAACGGCCGGCAACTGTCGTTCAGGCGCAGGCCGCCGTAGCCTTCGATGTCGATGTCTACCAAGCCGCGCGCGACCATCTGGCGGAACAGCGATCGCCATTCGCCTTCGGCACGGGCCTTGCCCACGCCGTAGACCGAGAGTTTCTCGTGGCCAAAGCTACGCACCTTCTCGTTGTCCTTGCCCAGCAACACATCCACCAGATGGCCGACGCCATAACGCTGGCCGGTGCGGTAGATCGCGGACAAGCCCTGGCGCGCCGGCTCAGTGGCATCCCAGGTTTGCACGCCGTCCACACAGTTGTCGCAATGGCCGCAGGGTTCGGGCATGTCTTCGTCGAAATACGCCAGCAAGGTCTGGCGGCGGCAACGCGTCTCTTCGCAGAGTGACAGCATGGCGTCGAGCTTGTGCTGCTCCAGGCGTTTGTGGCGCTCGTCACCTTCGGAGTTCTGCAGCATTTGCTTGAGCATCACCACGTCTTGCAGGCCGTAGACCATCCACGCATCCGCCGGCAGGCCATCACGGCCGGCACGCCCGGTTTCCTGGTAATAAGCCTCGAGGGACTTGGGTAGATCCATATGGGCCACGAAGCGCACGTTGGACTTGTCGATGCCCATGCCGAACGCGATGGTTGCCACCATGATCAGGCCTTCCTCGTTGAGGAAGCGCTTCTGATGATAAGCACGCAATTCGTTGGGCAAGCCCGCGTGGTAGGGCAACGCCGGATAACCCTGCTCGCACAGGAAGGCGGCCACTTCGTCGACCTTCTTGCGCGACAGGCAATAGACGATGCCTGCATCGCTGCGCCGCTCGGACAGGAACGCCAGCAACTGCTTGCGCGGCTGTTCTTTAGGCACGATGCGATAAAAAATATTCGGCCGGTCAAAGCTCGACAGGAAGCGCTCGGCGTTCTGCAGATGCAGGCGCTCGACGATTTCTTCGCGGGTACGCTTGTCGGCGGTGGCGGTCAGGGCGATACGCGGAACGTCGGGAAACAGTTCCGCCAACTGCCCCAACTGCAGGTATTCACGGCGGAAATCGTGACCCCATTGCGATACGCAGTGAGCTTCATCGATGGCGAACAGGGCGATTTCCAGGCTCTGCAGGAAGGCCAGCATGCGCGGCTGCACCAGGCGCTCGGGGGCCAGGTAGAGCATTTTCACTTCGCCGCGCTTGATACGCGCGGCCAGGTCGCGCTGCTGTTCGGCGCTGAGCGTGGAGTTCAACGCGGCGGCGGCAACACCGAGCTCTTCGAGGGTCGCCACCTGGTCGTCCATCAGCGCGATCAACGGCGACACCACCACGGCGAGACCGTTACGCAGCAACGCCGGCACCTGGAAACACAACGACTTGCCACCGCCGGTGGGCATCAGGACGAGGGCATCACCGCCATTGGCCACGCGCTCAATGATCGCACCCTGGCGGCCACGAAAACTGTCGTAGCCGAAGATGTCCTTGAGGACGCGTTGAGCCTGCTCGAGCATGTAAAACTCCAAATATCGCCGAAATCCCTCTCTACAGGCTGGCCGAAAAAACGCGGTTCTACGGAAAATAATCCGTAAGCGAAGTTTTCTCGGGTTGGCACTGGCCTGCAGGGGCATCACAAAACGCGGCAGTATACCCGAGCGTCGGCCGGCAAAGGGCGCGGCTGACGAATAGCGGCCGCTATCGAAAACCGGCCAAATATGCAGTGTGGCTGGCCTGGGCGCTCAAGAAAGCCTAGAATTGAGCATCGTTTATTCCCAAGGTAGCCCTTCAATGTCCTTCGCTGAGCAACTAACCCGCCTGCAAGCCTTCCTCGACGCCGATGAGCTGCATGACGAGGCGCTGGACTACGTGGCCGCCCACGGCTACCTGACCGCCCTGTCGATTTCTTCCGACATCGTGCCGGACCGTGAGTGGATCGACGCCTTGTTCGCCGAAGAACCTCACTACGCTGACGCCGCCCAGCGCGAAGAGATCGAAGCCACCCTGCTCGCCCTCAAGGCCCACATCAGTCGCCAACTGGCCTCCGATGAGGAATTCGAGCTGCCGTGCGACCTGGACCTGGGCGAAGATCCGGACGACTCCGACCTGCGCGGCTGGTGCATCGGCTTCATGGAAGGTGTGTTCCTGCGCGAAGCCGCCTGGTTCGAAACCGCCGAAGAAGAAGTCAGCGAAATGCTCCTGCCAATCATGGTCGGTTCAGGCCTGTTCGACGACCAACCGGAGTTCTCCGACATCGCCTCCGACGCCAACCTGATGGACGACATGATCGTACAGATCCCGGAAGCCCTGACCGCCCTGTACCTGCTGTGCAACGCCCCTGACGAAAAACCGGCGCTCCTCAAGCCACGTCACCACTGAGTCGCATGCCCGTGATACCCATGGGCATGCGCTCGCCGCTCCTGCGTTATGCACTACTGGCCATCGGTTGGTTGAGCGTAGCGCTGGGAGTGATCGGTATTTTCCTGCCGGTATTGCCGACCACCCCCTTCCTGCTTCTTGCCGCCGCCTGCTTCGCGCGAAGCTCCCCACGTTTCTACGACTGGCTGGTGGAACATCCGCGCCTGGGCCCATGGATTCGTGACTACCTGGACGGCAATGGCATCCCGCTCAAGGGCAAGGTCTACGCCATCGGCCTGATGTGGCTGAGCATCGGTTTTTCCTGCTACCTGGTGCCTCTTCCCTGGGCGCGGGGCTTCATGCTGACCAGTGCGGTGCTGGTGACGATCTACATCCTGCGCCAGAAAACCCTGCCGCCGCGCTGAGCCTCTTTAACACCCGCCCCTGCGACATTAGTGCTCACGAGACCTTGGTCGACACTGACTAATCCCCAGGCATCATGCGAGACTGTCCGACCAGGCCCGAAATGCCTGGGTGTGTTTATGTCCGGAGTTACCATGACGCTGTCCAGCGGGCTGATCGCCGCCGTTGCCTTGGCCTATATGGCCACTATGTTTGCCATCGCCTTTTACGGAGACCGCCGCCACGCGCCGCTGCCGCCGCGTATGCGTGCCTGGGTGTACAGCCTGTCGCTGGCCGTTTATTGCACCAGTTGGACCTTCTTCGGCGCCGTAGGCCAGGCGGCCGAACAACTGTGGGCGTTTATACCGATCTACCTGGGACCGGTGCTGTTGCTGGTATTGGCCCCCTGGGTCCTGCAAAAGATGATTCTGATCAGCAAGCAGGAAAACATCACCTCTATCGCTGACTTTATCGCTGCACGCTACGGCAAATCCCAATCGTTGGCGGTGGTGGTCGCGCTGATCTGCATGGTGGGCGTGCTGCCTTACATCGCCCTGCAACTCAAGGGCATCGTACTTGGGGTGAACCTGTTGATCGGCGCTGGCGCGGATGCTACCGGCACCCGGGCCCAGGACACGGCGTTGATCGTGTCGCTGGTGCTGGCGTTGTTCACCATTGTCTTCGGTACGCGCAACCTTGACGCCACCGAACACCACCGCGGCATGGTGCTGGCGATTGCCTTTGAATCGATAGTCAAACTGTTCGCGTTTCTCGCGGTCGGTGCGTTTGTGACCTACGGCCTCTACGACGGTTTCGGCGATTTGTTCAGCCAGGCGATGCTGGAGCCACGGCTGGAGGAATACTGGAAAGAAACCGTCAACTGGCCCTCGATGGTGGTACAGACCGGCGTCGCGATGATGGCGATCATCTGCCTGCCCCGGCAGTTTCACGTCACCGTCGTAGAAAACATCGACCCCCAGGATTTGCGCCTGGCCAAATGGGTCTTCCCTGCGTACCTGATCCTCGCAGCGCTGTTTGTCGTGCCGATCGCCCTCGGCGGCAAAATGCTCTTGCCCGGCTCGGTGCCGCCCGATTCCTACGTGATCAGCCTGCCCTTGGCCGAGGCCCATCCGGTCCTCGCCTTGCTGGCGTTCATTGGTGGCGCGTCGGCCGCCACCGGCATGGTGATTGTTGCGAGCATTGCTCTGTCGACCATGGTTTCCAACGACATGCTGCTGCCTTGGTTGTTGCGCCGTTCCAGCGCGGAACGGCCGTTTGAAGTGTTCCGCCATTGGTTGCTGTCGGTACGCCGCGTCAGCATTGTGATCATCCTGCTACTGGCTTACGTCAGCTACCGATTGCTGGGCTCCAGCGCGAGCCTGGCGACGATCGGCCAGATCGCTTTCGCTGCGGTGACCCAACTGGCACCCGCCATGCTCGGCGCGCTGTATTGGAAACAGGCGAATCGGCGCGGCGTGTTTGCCGGCTTGGCGGCGGGCACGTTCCTGTGGTTCTACACCTTGGTCCTACCGGTTACCGCGAAAAGTCTGGGCTGGTCGCTCAGCCCTTTCCCGGGCCTGACCTGGTTGCATTCCCACCCGCTCGGCTTGCCCCTCACCTCGCTGACCCTGGGCACCGTGTTCTCCCTGGCGGGCAACTTCACGCTGTTCGTCTGGGTTTCGATGCTCTCGCGTACTCGGGTGTCCGAACACTGGCAGGCCGGGCGCTTTATCGGCCAGGAAACCAGCCAACGCGCCAGCACTCGCTCCATGTTGTCGGTCCAGATCAGCGACCTGCTGAGCCTGGCGGCGCGCTTTGTCGGGGACGAACGTGCCCAGCAAAGTTTTATCCGCTTCGCCTATCGCCAGGGCAAAGGCTTCAACCCCAACCAGAATGCCGATAACGATTGGATCGCGCACACCGAACGCCTGCTGGCGGGTGTACTCGGCGCCTCCTCGACTCGCGCAGTCGTAAAGGCCGCGATTGAAGGTCGGGAAATGCTGCTGGAGGACGTAGTACGGATCGCCGACGAAGCCTCCGAAGTACTGCAATTCAATCGGGCCCTGCTACAAGGCGCCATCGAAAACATCACCCAGGGCATCAGCGTGGTGGATCAGTCGCTCAAGTTGGTGGCGTGGAACCGCCGTTACCTGGAGCTGTTCAACTACCCCGAAGGCTTGATCAGCGTCGGTCGGCCGATTGCCGACATCATTCGCTACAACGCCGAGCGCGGCTTGTGCGGACCGGGCGAGGCCGAAGTGCATGTGGCGCGACGCCTGCACTGGATGCGCCAAGGCCGCGCGCACACCTCCGAACGCCTGTTCCCGAACGGACGGGTGATCGAACTGATCGGCAACCCGATGCCCGGCGGCGGTTTCGTCATGAGTTTCACCGACATCACCGCGTTCCGCGAGGCCGAACACGCACTGACCGAGGCGAACGAGGGCTTGGAGCGACGGGTCACCGAGCGTACACACGAGCTGTCGCAGCTCAACGTGGCGCTCACCGATGCCAAGGGCGTGGCCGAGTCCGCGAACCAATCGAAGACCCGCTTTCTCGCAGCGGTCAGCCATGACCTGATGCAACCGCTGAACGCTGCACGCCTGTTCTCCGCCGCCCTTTCCCACCAGAACGACGGCCTGTCGAGCGAAGCCCGGCAACTGGTGCAACACCTGGACAGCTCGCTGCGTTCCGCCGAAGACCTGATCAGCGACCTGCTGGACATCTCGCGCCTGGAAAACGGCAAGATCAACCCGCAACGCCAGCCGTTCGTGCTCAACGAACTGTTCGACACACTCGGTGCCGAATTCAAGGCACTGGCCCAGGAACAAGGCTTGCGCTTCCGCTTGCGCGGCAGTCATTTGCGGGTCGACAGTGACATCAAGTTGCTGCGACGCATTTTGCAGAACTTTCTGACGAATGCGTTCCGCTATGCCGACGGCCCAGTACTGCTGGGCGTACGCCGACACGAGGGCGAGTTGAGCCTGGAAGTATGGGATCGCGGCCCTGGCATCCCGCAGGATAAACAGAAGGTGATTTTCGAGGAGTTCAAGCGTCTGGACAGCCACCAGACCCGCGCTGAAAAAGGCCTCGGCCTGGGCCTGGCGATCGCCGATGGCCTGTGCCGCGTATTGGACCATAACCTGAGCGTGCGTTCATGGCCGGGCAAGGGCAGCGTGTTCAGCGTGCGCGTGCCGCTGGCTCGCAACCAGACCAGCCCGCCGATCAAGACCGTGCAGGAAAACGGCCTGCCCCTGAGTGGCGCACAGGTGCTGTGTGTGGATAACGAAGAAAGCATCCTGATAGGCATGCGCAGCCTGCTGACGCGCTGGGGTTGCGAAGTATGGACCGCCACCGACCAGGCGCAGTGCGCCGCGCTGCTGGCCGACGGTGTGCGCCCACAACTGGCGTTGGTGGATTACCACCTGGACCACGGCGAAACCGGCACGGAGCTGATGGCTTGGCTGCGCACGCAGTTGGCTGAGCCGATCCCCGGCGTGGTCATCAGCGCCGACGGCCGTCCGGAGATGGTGGCGCAAGTGCATGCCGCGGGGCTGGATTATCTGGCCAAGCCGGTGAAGCCGGCGGCGTTGCGGGCGTTGCTCAGTCGGCATCTACCCCTTTAATCAGGCTGAACTCAATCCACTGCCGAGGCTCGACAGCGCCCACATTGACCAGCTTCTATTCGGGTAAGTGCGCCACACCGTCGGCATCGGTCATTGCCCGCTCCAGCAGGTCGGCGGGCAGGCTCTTGCTGGCGCGGGCGCCGAGCAACCTTAATTGTTCGGTGCGGCTCACCAGATTACCGCGACCATCCGTCAGCTTATTCCGCGCCGCGCTGTAAGCCTTATCCAACTGCTGCAGACGGTTGCCCACTTCATCCAGATCCTGGATAAACAGCACGAACTTGTCGTACAGCCAGCCGGCGCGCTCGGCGATTTCCCGAGCGTTCTGGCTCTGACGCTCCTGTTTCCAAAGGCTGTCGATGACCCGCAGGGTGGCGAGCAAGGTGGTGGGGCTAACAATGACGATATGGCGGTCGAACGCTTCCTGGAACAAATTGGGCTCGGCCTGCAAGGCTGCGGAAAAAGCGGCTTCAATTGGCACGAACAGCAACACGAAATCCAGGCTGTGCAAGCCCTCCAGGCGCTTGTAGTCCTTGCCGGCCAGGCCTTTGACGTGATTGCGCAGGGACAGCACGTGCTGTTTGAGCGCCGCCTGGCCGATCACATCATCGTCCGCCGCCACATACTGTTGATAGGCCGTCAGGCTGACCTTGGAGTCCACCACCACCTGCTTGTCACCGGGCAACATAATCAGCACGTCCGGCTGGAAGCGCTCACCGTCCGGGCCTTTAAGGCTGACCTGGGTCTGGTACTCGCGCCCCTTCTCCAGGCCGGCGTGCTCCAGCACGCGCTCAAGGATCAGCTCGCCCCAGTTGCCCTGGGTCTTCTGGCCCTTGAGCGCGCGGGTCAAGTTCGTGGCTTCGTCCGACAGACGCAGGTTCAGTTGCTGCAGGCGTTCAAGCTCCTTGCCCAGGGAAAAGCGTTCACGGGCTTCGTTCTGATAGCTTTCTTCGACACGCTTTTCGAAAGACTGGATGCGTTCTTTCAAAGGATCAAGCAACTGCCCGAGGCGCTCCTGGCTGGTTTCGGCAAAGCGCTGTTCGCGCTCGTCGAAAATCTTCCCGGCCAGTTCGGCGAACTGCGCCCGCAACTCGTCCCGCGAGCCCTGTAGGTCAGCGAGGCGTTGTTGATGGCTTTCCTGTTGCTCGCGCAGCTCCGCACGCAGTGCCGCCGACAACGCGTCAAGGCGGCGCAGTTCGGCTTCCTTGGCGCTGCGGTCGAGGTTCCAGGCGTGGGCCGCGTCGCGAGCGTTGTCGCGATCGATCTGCAGCAATTCGACTTCGCGGCGCACTGCGGCCAGGTCAGCCTGCTTGGCGGCATTGGCCTGGCTGAGGTCGCTGATCTCGTCACGACTGGCGTCCAGTTGGGCAGCCAAGCCTTCCTGGGCCAGTTGCGCAGTGGCCAGGCGCTCTTCAAGCAACTCCCAGCCAGCCATGCGCGCGGCCAAGCGCCGCTGAAGCTGCCAGCACACGGCCAATAACGGCACTGCCGCGCCAGCAAGTCCCAGGGCAATACTGGTCCAGTCAAAAGCCATAGCCATGTCTGCCATCACCGAAAAAGAGCAAGGTTAACCAAGCAAGGGAGTTGAGGACAGCTCAGTCTTCGACCTGTCCCAATTCACGCTGGGCGCAGCGGTCGCCGGCGCGAGCGGCCTGGCGCAGGAGGTCGTGGCCGATGCGGCGGTCGCGGGCATTGCCACATTCGCGGCACATCAATTGGCCGAGTCGGCTTTGCGCGGCGACTACGCCGTCACGGGCCGGCTGTTTGAGCAAGCGCCCGGCAAAATGTTTAACGTTGGTGCTGTGGCCTAGCCGCGGGCTGTCGAGCAGCCACAATGCAACTTTCAAGGAGAAACGCTTGGGTGGGGTAACAGCCGGAGGGGTGTCGGTAGCAGAAGGTGACACTGAGCGAAACTTCATAAAGCACTGCGGGACAGAACGGAAGGCGCGCCACTCTACTCTTTTTTTCGTACAGGTAAAGCCGAAAAAAACCTGCACGCCCGTGCTAGAGCAAGCGCTTGGGACAATCCACAGAAGCTGTGGATAACTCAGTGGACAACCCTCCTTTAACTCGCGCAAAGCCGCATGGAATGGGGGCCGCAGTCAAACTGACGATTTTTTCACCAATAAAAAAAAGCGATATTTTTCATTGACTTAAATTTCCATTGCAGGCAAACGGAGCCAGTTAGAAACACTTGACAGGCCGGTGACACATACTGTTAACCATGTGCACAAGCCCCTCTTCCCTGGTTATATCGCCGGTGTTTTTTGATCCGACACTGCTTGAATATGTTACCGGCACGCCCAGGCAGGGACTTTTCAAATTCAATGCAGGTCGCCACACTGCCCCACCTACAACGCAACCATGTGCGGGTCGATGAAAGGAATTCTGTTATTCACTGTGTTGCTGCTGGCTATCTGCGCGACCTCCCTGGGAATCAATGCCGCACTACCCTCACCCGACGGCGCATTGTTCGCCATCGCGATCCTGCTCTCTGCGGCATTCACCGCCATCAGCCTGAGCATTGAGTTGGGCGAAGGCAGGATCAACGACATGGGCGATGTGATGAAAGTGGTCGAGACCGGCCAGTCCCTGCGACTGACCCTGGCCGCGTATGCGCTGGGCTGCTCACTGGCGGCAGCCGTCACGGTACTGGTGTATCACGGGCTGCTGGACGGCTGATTGAAGTTTTTTTGTTAGCACGCTTTCATTCATCGCTTCAATCCGTTATGATCGGCAGTGTTAGTACCAAGCTGAAAGTCAATTCTGGTCGAACAACTCCCCTGAACAACACGGGATCGACCACCTCGATGGTTTCCAGGTATTACTTGCGACGACACCGCCTTTGAACAAGCAAAGGGTGCCGCGAAGTATCAATACTCTGACCGAACCAACCTGCCAATTGATCAGGATCTTCACCCTGGGCCCAGAACCTTTGCCCCTGTTGTGTTGCCTGCCCTCCTAAGTACCTAC
>Ga0302216_1000097_pt1 | contig 36638 bp, 25 predicted proteins | sample II_Fen_N3_2_FD_194575 | JGI IMG/M metagenome (GOLD analysis project Ga0302216, IMG submission 194575) | Peat permafrost microbial communities from Stordalen Mire near Abisko, Sweden - II_Fen_N3_2 | ecosystem: Environmental > Terrestrial > Soil > Wetlands > Permafrost | place: Sweden: Abisko...
CCAACGCTGCCGATACCTCCAACTACACCGACCGGCAGAAGAGTGTGTACGCCGGGTCGCGCTTCAGCCTCACCGACGATCTACACCTGATCACCGGGGCGCGCATGCTCAGTGCCGACAGCGATGGCGAAAACTACGGTTCAGGCCGGAATGTGCGTGTCCACGGCAAGGTTACACCTTATGCCGGCCTGGTCTACGATCTGACGCCGCAGTATTCGCTGTATGCCAGCTATACAGAAATCTTCAATCCGCAGTACTACCTGGATCCTCAGGGCAAGGTGCTCGACCCGCTGGAAGGCAAGAGCTATGAGGCCGGGATTAAAGGTCATCTGCTGGACAACAAGCTGGACGTCTCGGCTGCGGTGTTTCATACCAAGCAGGACAACGTCGCCACTTACTCCGGCTACGACGCCAGCCTGGGTGGTTCCTTGTATGAGGGCATGTCCTACAAGAGCAACGGTGTAGAACTGGAAGCCTCTGGTGAGCTGGCTCCGGGCCTGCAAGTCAGTGGCGGTTATACCTACGTGTACATCACGGATGCGGATAACGACCGTGGACGCAAATTCATTCCGCGCCATGCCTTTACCTCCTCCATGAGCTACAAACTGCCGATGGCACCGAAGGTCAAGGTCGGCGGCACGGTTAAGTGGCAAAGCGAGATCCAGAACGACGATACGCCGGCCGCGAACCAGAGTGGTTACGCACTGGTGGGCCTGATGGCGCACTACGATATTGACCCACACTGGAGCACCCAGCTCAACCTCGACAACCTTACCAACCAGAAGTACCTGCAAGCTGTGCGGTATGGCCAGAGCAACTATGGCGACCCGCGTAACTTCACAGCGTCTGTCAGTTGGAAGTTCTAAGGCAGGATCGCAAAACGCACATCAAGCCGCGCCCTGTCGCGGCTTTTTGTTGGGCGTCAATCGTGGCCGGGGGCGAAGCCAAGCAGAATCAAATGCGCCTCGGCGTCGCTCAATGGGTAGTCGAAGAATCGCTGATAGAAGTCTCTTATCCTGGCCACCATGTCAGTTTCACTGAACAGCGCCGGATGGAGCTGTTGCGCTGCCCACTGGATTTGCAGCGCCACTTCGGTGCCGTATCGATCCTGGACGCGCTAACTTACGCTGCGCCAAGAGCGTTAGTATTAAGTAAAGGATTTTTGTCCTTGTTGGTTTTGTATGCATTTAGAGGAAAGATTACTGTGATCTTATAGTAGACACGTCTTTACGGAATCATCTTAGGCTGATGGCGCGAGCAAGACGCCCTTGTTGACGGTTGCGGTGGAGCATTTACGAGCTTTTGGTGTCCGGGAGAGTGCCTTTGGCCCAGTGGTCAGATGCTTCGCCGCTCAGGTAAGGCTGAACCTCGCGGGCCGTCTCTGCGAACCGAGTAGTACTGTTGCCTTTATTGTCATATCTGAACCAGTGATCGCCTCCCATAACCGCCCCTAAACGAATACGCTTATTCGGATGCAGGTGTGCCGCGACCACTTTTGCCGGCGGGATCTGTTCACCCCAAGACATAGTCACTCCCTCTGCGGGGCTAACAGCTACCTCAATGGCGAATCCCCCTCCATGCCTATCAAATTGAAACGTGATCAGATCAATTTGCTGTCCTGTATTGCGGCGAAAATTGGGAGGCGATCCCTTAAACCCCATACTGCGAAGGATCGGGATGACATGTTCCTTTAATGCTGCATCGATTTTTTCGCGTTCCATTGCATTACTCTATTTGGCAAAAGAGGAAGGTGTTCGCTAATAAGTTTAGCGATTAGATGGACGTCCACTTATGCGGCAGAAGCTCAGTAATCTCGCTCGCTGCGTAGGCAGGCGTGTAAGCACATCCTTCAGGTAAGCATACGGATCATGCCCATTGAACCGTGCCGACTGGATCAAACTCATGATTGCAGCCGCACGTTTGCCACTGCTTAGCGAGCCTGCGAACAATCAATTCGAGCGGCCAAGAGCCCAGGGCCGAATTTGATTCTCACACCAGTTATTATCGATGGGCACAACGCCGTCATCGAGATAGCGCGTTAGCGCTATCCAACGTTTGAGGCTGTAGTCCAAGGCTTTGGCGATGGCCGATCCCTACGGCACAAGCTGCCTCTGGGCGATCATCCAAGTATGAAGTGCGTCGATGATTGGCGCTGCTTTTTTCTCGCCGTATTCGCTGCCGGTCACCTGGTCCCAGTTCGCGGATTTCTCTCTCCACTTCGTAAAAGGCGGCGATGTAGTACAGCGCTTTTTCGGCGATCTGGCTCTTGTTGGTCGCGTGCAAGTCGAAGAGTTTTCGTAAGCGGATGGCGAAAACACCTACCGAACTCCAGTATTTTGGGAGATGGTGCCCGCATCATCCTGTGGATGGCATTGCTGACCATTCCCTTAGCGATCTGCCTGGCTGCCGTGGCCGCCCGGGTGGTCGGCGCCACGGGTATTCCGCCGATCGGGGCCATCGGACAATTGTCCCAGTTGAGCTTCGGCATCTTTGCACTGGGGCAGGTGCCGATCAACTTGATGAGTGCCAACACCGCTGGCGGTTCGGCCCGGCAATGCACGGACTTGATGAATGACTTCAAGGTGGGCCGGGCGATTGGTGCCACGCCACACAAGCAGTTGATCGCCCAGACCCCGGCGGTCGCCACCCGGAAAGCCGTGGCGCAAACCCTGACCCAGGGTCTGGATTCATTGTCAGCGAGCATCCGTTGGGCGATTTTCATCGGTGGCCTGGCCAGCTTGCTGCTGGGGATCCTCGACAGCGTATTGCCCTCGCATCGGGCCCGGTACCTGCCAAGCACGGCTGCCTTGGGGCTGGCCTTGGTCTTGCCGGCCTCGGTGTCGCTGATGATGGCCCTCGGCGCGGTGCTCACTTGGCTGGTGAGCTGGCGTTGGCCGAGTCTTACAGAACGCTTCGCCATCACCGCGGCGGCGGGGTTGATTGCTGGGGAAAGCATTACCGGCGTGGGGGCGTCGTTGTGGCGGATGGTTGAGAATTTGTGATGGTTAGGAACGATGGGATTTGTATATTTATATATTGGCTACCGACACAAAAAACGCCGAGGGGGTCGGCAGCGCCTCAGTAGGGCCTGGCAGTGTAAATGATTTGCAAAGGTCGTCCCATGCGCTTGTTCGCGCCAATTGCGCAGGGCTAAATGCCCCCATGAATTGAGGCATGCCCACTGATTGAACCCTGGGTCTGCCTGAATGTGCCCGGCGGCCCATCTGAAAATTGGCTCGCTGTGCCGACGAGTGATTGCCAGCGTTACACCGTTGACCGTTGCGCTCCTTGTCCCTTGGTCCCTTGCCCAGTAGACGTTCCCAATGACCCATATTTCGGCAGCCCGTTCACGCAAGCGTCTTCTACTCGCTCTCCTGATAGCCGCAGCCATTGGCGCTGCTTTCGTCTACGTTAAGTACACACCGCCCTCTGCACCTGGCGCTGACGCCGGCATCCCCGGTCCGCCCGGCCCCGGAGGGCGTCACGGTGGACCGGGGATGATGGACCCCAATGCGGTGGTCAGCGTCGCCGTCGGTACCGCTGGCACCGCGGATGTACCAGTGATCCTGCAGGCGCTGGGTACGGTCATTCCCAACTACTCGGTCACCGTCACCAGCCGCGTCGACGGCGAACTCATGGCCGTGTATTTCACCGAAGGACAATATGTGAAGAAGGGCCAGTTACTGGCGCAGATCGACCCGCGCAGCTACCAGGCCACCTTGGACCAGTACCTGGGCGACCTGGCGCAGAACCAGGCGCAGCTCAAGAGTGCCCAGCTGACCGCTGAGCGCTACAAGCGTCTGTTCGCCAAAGACTCTCTCGCCAAGCAGGACCTGGACACCCAGATGGCCACTGTCGGTCAGTACGCCGGTGCGGTGAAGAGCGACCAGGCGCAGATCGATGCGGCCAAGCTTAACCTGATCTACGCCAAGATCGTTTCGCCCATTGACGGCTACGTCGGGCTGCGCCTGGTGGACCCGGGCAACATTGTGGCGTCCAGCAGCACGACCGGCATTGTCACCGTGACCCAGACCAACCCCATCGCCGTCACCTTCAGTGTGCCCCAGGCCCAGTTGGCGACCCTGCTGCCCAAGGTACGCAAAGGTGAAGCGCTCAACGTGCAAGCCCTGGACCAGATGGGCAATACACCACTGGCCAATGGCACGCTGAAATTCATCAGCAACGAAATCGACACCAACACCGGGAGCATCAAGCTCAAGGCACTGTTCGACAACCCTGACGAGAAGCTCTACCCCAACCAGTTCGTTAACGTGAAACTGACCACCGACATCCTGCGCAACGCCGTGGTGGTGCCGTCGGCCGCCGTGCAATTGGGCAGCGATGGAGAGTTTCTGTACGTGGTCAAGGACAGTAAGGTCACCCGCCGCACCATCAAGGTCGGTCCGGTCATGGGCGAGCAGACGGTGATCCGCGAGGGCGTGGCCCAAGGCGAACAGGTCGTCACCCGGGGCATCGACCATCTGCGAGAAGGCAGTAAGGTTGAGGTCGAGAAGCCGGCCAGAATCGACACGGCCGCGTCTAAAACCGCGAAGCCGGGCACTGGCGACAAGATCCGATGAACCCGTCACGACTGTTTATCCAGCGCCCGGTCGCCACCGTGCTGCTGATGCTGGCAGTGATGTTGTCGGGCATTTTCGCCTATCGCTTGCTGTCCACCTCGGCGCTGCCGGAAGTCGACTACCCGACTATCCAGGTCAGTACCCAGTACCCGGGCGCCAGTTCCAGCGTGCTGGCCTCGGCCGTCACTGCGCCGCTGGAGCGCCAGTTGGGGCAGATGTCGGGCCTGTCGCAAATGTACTCGACCAGCTCGGCCGGGGCCTCGGTGATTACTCTCAAGTTCTCCCTGGACCTTTCCCTTGACGTCGCTGAGCAAGAAGTGCAGGCGGCCATCAACGCTGCCGACAGCCTGCTGCCCAGCGATCTGCCGAATCCGCCGACCTATAAAAAGGTCAACCCGGCCGATACCGCCGTGCTGACTCTGGCCGCCACCTCCGACAGCCTGCCGCTGACCAGGGTGCAGGACCTGATCAACACACGCGTGGCCCTCAAGCTCTCGCAAATTTCCGGCGTGGGTATGGTTAGCCTGGCCGGCGGCCAGCAGCCGGCGGTGAAGATCGAGGTCAACCCCACCAGCCTGGCGGCCCACGGCTTGACCCTGGAAGACGTCTACAACAAGGTTAACGCCGCCAACGTCAACGGCTCCAAGGGCGGTTTCGATGGCCCTTCACACTCCATCACCATTGACGCCAACGACCAGATGCGCGACGCGGTGGAGTACGGCGAGCTGGTGCTGGCTTACGAAAACGGCGCGGCCCTGCGCCTCAAGGACGTTGCTACCACTGCCGAAGCCCCTCAGAACCAGTACCTGGCTGCCACGGCCAATGGACAACCGGCGATCGTCGTCACCGTGCAGCGCCAGCCCGGCGCCAACGTTATCGAAGTGGTCGACAGCATTAAGAAAAAGCTGCCGAGCTTGCAATCGGCATTGCCAGACTCGGTCAAGCTCACCGTGATCAGCGACCGCACGCAGACCATCCGTGCCTCGATCAAGGACGTGCAGATCGAACTGCTACTGTCCATCGGCCTGGTGGTACTGGTGACCTTCGCCTTCCTCGGCAACTTCACCGCGACCCTGATCCCCAGCCTGGCGGTGCCGCTTTCGCTGGTGGGTACTTTCGCAGTGATTTACCTGGCCGGTTTCAGCATCAACAACCTGACGCTGATGGCCCTGACCATCGCTACCGGCTTCGTCATCGACGACGCCATCGTAGTGGTGGAGAACATTTCCCGGCACCTGGAGGAGGGCGAAGAACCGATGGCAGCGGCCTTCAAGGGCTCCCGGGAAATCGGCTTCACCATTATCTCGCTGACCTTCTCGTTGATCGCCGTGCTCATCCCGCTGCTGTTCATGGGCGACGTTGTGGGGCGGTTGTTCCGTGAGTTCGCCATTACCCTGGCGGTGGCGATACTAGTGTCGATGGTCGTTTCCCTTACCTTGACGCCGATGCTCTGTGCCCACCTCTTGCGCCATGTGCCTGAAGGCGGGCAGGGGCGCTTCGCCACCTGGGGCGCTCGTCAGTATCACAAGGTGCTGAACGCTTACGACCGTGGCCTGGTGTGGGTATTGGACCACCAGCGCTTGACCCTGCTGCTAGCGGTTGGCACGGTGGCACTGACCGGCTTGCTCTATCTGGTGGTGCCCAAGGGCTTTTTCCCAACCCAGGACACGGGCTTGATCCAGGGTTTCACCCGCGCTTCCCAGGACGTGTCATTCGCCGAAATGGGCCGTCGTCAGCAGGCCATTCTCGACGTGGTACTGCAAGACCCGGCTGTGGAGTCGGTGTCGTCCACCATCGGTGTCGATGGCAACAACAACGCCTTGAACAACGGCCGCCTGCAGATCGAGCTCAAGCCGTTCGAAGACCGTGACGACACCGCGACCCAGGTCATCACCCGCCTGGAGAAGTCCGCCAGCGCCGTGGCCGGTATCCAGCTGAATCTGGTGTCGTCCCAGGACCTCACCGTCGACGATCAACTGACCCCTAGCCAGTACCAGTTCACCCTGGACGATTCGGAAAGTGCCAACCTGTCGGCGCTGATACCCAAACTGGTGGAGAAGTTGCAGCACCGCCCGGAAATGCGTGACGTCATCGACAACCTGCAAGACCAAGGCCTGGTGGCCTATGTCGAACTGGACCGTGCCGCCGCCATGCGTTACGGCATCAGCGCCTCGGACGTCGATACGGCGCTGTACAACGCCTTCGGCCAGCGCTTGATTTCCACTATCTTCACCCAGTCCAACCAGTACCGCGTGGTGCTGCAGGTGTCGGGCAAGTTCCAGCAATCGTTGGCAGCCTTCGACAACATCTATCTGGCCGCTGCCACTACTAGCACCACCGGCAGTAACAGCAGCACGACGAGCGCCACCGGAACATCCACCGGCAGCAGTACGTCGTCGAGCACCACCAGTTCTAGCAGTTCCACCGGTAGTACCAGCAACTCCAGCACGTCGGCGCAGATGGTGCGCCTGACCGACATCGCCAAGGTCGGCCAGCGCACCGGTTCGCTGTCGCTCAGCCGCCTGGACCAATTCCCGGCCGTGACCCTGTCGTTTAACCTGGCCGACGGCTATTCCCTGGAGCAGGCGCAACAAGCCATCAGCCAGGTCATGACTGAGCTGGACGCGCCCAGTAGCATCACCCTGCGTTACCAGGGGGCGGCCGAAGCCTTCCAGGCCGCTACTGGTAACACCCTGTGGTTGATTCTGGCGTCGCTGGTGACCATGTATATCGTGCTGGGCATGCTCTACGAGAGCTTCATCCACCCGGTGACCATTCTCTCGACGCTACCGTCAGCGGCTATCGGTGCCTTGCTGGCTCTATTACTGACAGGCACCGAGTTCAGCCTGATCGCGTTGATCGGGGTGATTCTGTTGATCGGTATCGTCAAGAAAAACGCCATCATGATGATCGACTTCGCCCTGGAGGGTCGTCAGCACCAGCGCCTCAGTGCGCGGGAAGCCATCCACCGGGCGGCGTTGTTGCGCTTGCGGCCAATCCTGATGACCACCCTGGCGGCGCTGTTTGGTGCCTTGCCGCTGATGCTTGCCAGTGGCGCCGGTGCCGAACTGCGCCGGCCCTTGGGCCTGGTGATTGTCGGCGGGCTGATGCTCAGCCAAGTGCTGACGTTGTTCACTACGCCGGTGATCTACCTGATGTTTGATCGCCTGTCCGAGCGTGGGAAGGCTCGTCTGAACCGGGGCAGGGCGCCGACATGAACCTTTCACGGCTGTTCATCCGTCGTCCGGTAGCGACCCTGCTGCTGAGCCTGAGCATTACTCTGGCCGGTATCCTGGGCTATACGCTGCTGCCGGTGGCGCCGCTGCCCCAAGTGGATTTTCCTACCATCATGGTCAGCGCTTCCCTGGCCGGAGCCAGCCCCGAGACCATGGCGGCCACGGTAGCGACACCACTGGAGCGCACCCTGGGACAGATCGCCGGCATCACCGAGATGACGTCAACCAGCAGCCAGGGCTCCACCACGCTGATCCTGCAATTTGAGCTGGACCGCGACATCAATGGCGCCGCCCGTGACGTGCAGGCGGCCATCAACGCCGCCCGTAGCTTGTTACCCAGTTCCATGCCATCGCTGCCCACGTACCGCAAGGCCAATCCGTCCGAAGCACCGGTGCTGATGCTGGCGTTGGTCTCGTCCACTCGCAGCCCGGGCGAACTGTATGACCTGGCCTACAGCAAGTTGCAGCAGAAAATCGCCCAAGTGAATGGCGTGGGTGAAGTGTCGGTGCGCGGCGGCGCCTTGCCCGCTGTGCGCATCGATGTGCAGCCCAACCTACTGGCCCACGCCGGTATCTCGCTGGAGACCGTGCGCGAAGCCATCGACAACGGCACCAAGGCCAAGCCCAAGGGCATTCTGCAGGGTGACGGTCAGAGCTGGGTGATCGACGGCAACGATCAGATCGACAAGGCCAGCGACTACCAGGCCCTGGTTATCACCTACAACAATGGCGCCGCCGTGCGCCTGCGGGATGTGGCCAACGTCTACGACTCAGTGGAAGACACCTTCGTGGGCGGTTACTACAACGGCCATCCCTCGGTGACCCTGGGGGTGACTCGTCAGGCCGGCGCGAACATGCTGGAGACCATCGACCGCATCAAAGCGCTGATCCCTGAGCTGCAACACGAGATCCCCGGCGACGTGCAGTTGATCAGCGTCATCGACCGTAGCCCCACGGTGCGCTCGTCGCTGCATGACACTGAGGAAACCTTGTTGATCGCCACTTTACTGGTGATTGCCGTGGTTTTCGTGTTCCTGCGCAACCTGCGCGCCACGTTGATTCCGGCGGTGGTCCTGCCGGTATCGCTGATCGGTACCTGCTCGATCATGTACCTGCTGGGCTATAGCCTCGACAACTTGTCACTGATGGCGCTGATCATCTGCACTGGCTTTGTGGTGGACGATGCCATCGTCGTGCTCGAGAACATCGCTCGCTACCAGGAGGAGGGGATGCGTCCTCTGCGGGCGGCGCTGATGGGCACACGCGAGGTGGGCTTCACGGTGCTGTCCATGACCTTGTCGCTGATTGCCGTGTTCATTCCCATTTTGCTGATGGGGAGCATTGTCGGCCGGCTGTTCCGCGAATTTGCGGTGACCTTGAGCATCGCCTTGGGTTTGTCGATGCTCGTGTCCCTGAGCCTGACGCCGGTGCTGTGCGTCATGTTGCTGCGCCAGCCGGCCCGCGACGCCAGGGAACCGCGCCTTTATCGGTGGATCGAAGCTGGCCTGGCGCGAATGCAGAGGGCGTATTTGACGGCACTGGTCTGGGTCATGCGCCACCGTTTGTTGACGCTGTTAAGCCTGTTGCTGACCGTCGTTCTCAACGTCTACCTGTATGCCACGGTACATAAAGGCTTCTTCCCGTCTCAAGACACCGGCGTGCTGATGGGCGCGGTGCGCGCCGACCAGAACATCTCGTTCCAGGCACTTAAACCGCACCTGATGCAGATTGCCCACGACCTCGCCGCCGACCCCGACGTGGCGGCGGTGATGTCGTCCACCGGCAGCGGCCGCACGGGCTCGCGTAACACTGCTGAATTCTTCGTCCGCCTCAAGGACTACAAAGAGCGCACCAGCAGTGCGGTAGCGGTGGCGAACCGGTTAACCAGGGCGAATAACAATGTGGCGGGCATCCAGGTATTCCTGATGCCGGTTGAAGACATTCGCGTGGGTGGCCGCAGCGCCAACGCTAGCTACCAATTCAGCCTGCAGGCGGACGACCTAGACCAGTTGCGGGTTTGGGAGCCCAAGGTCGAGGCTGCGCTGCGTGCGTTACCGCAATTGACCGGTATCGACTCCGATTCCCAGACAGGTGGTCAGGAACTCAAGTTGCACATCGACCGCGCCGCCGCCAGCCGTTTGGGGGTGAGCGTCAGCGACATCGACAACCTGCTGAACAACTCCTACAGCCAGCGCCAAGTGGCGACCCTGTACAAGACGCTCAACCAATACCATGTCGTCATGGGCCTGGACCCGGTGTACACCAGTGACTCGACCATGCTCGAGCGCATGTACGTGATCAACAGCGATAACCAACAGGTGCCCCTGACCGCATTCGCCACCTTCAGCCCGGACAATGCACCCCTGTCGGTGGCCCACCAAGGTCAGTCGGCCACCAGCACGATTGCCTTCAACCTGCAGGATGGGGTGTCGTTGGAGCAGGCCACCGCGGCCATCAATCGTGCCGTCGATAAGGTCGGTCTTCCGCGTGGCATCCAGTCCGGCTTTGCCGGTACCGCCCAGGCTTACGAGGCGCTGGCGGCGAGCATGCCGTGGTTGATCGCAGCGGCCTTGCTGGCGGTGTACATCGTGCTGGGGGTGTTGTACGAAAGTTACATCCACCCGCTGACCATTCTGTCGACCTTACCGTCGGCGGGCGTAGGGGCGCTGTTGCTGCTCAATGCGGTGAACATGCAACTGACGGTGATTGCCCTGATCGGCATTCTGTTGCTGATCGGCATCGTCAAGAAGAACGCCATCATGATGATCGACTTTGCCCTGATGGCCGAGCGCGACCGCAAGCTGACGCCCGAGCAAGCAATCATCGAGGCCTGCCGCATGCGCTTTCGACCCATCATGATGACCACCCTCGCGGCCCTCTTCGGCGCCTTGCCTCTGGCCTTGGGCAGCGGTGGCGATGCCGACCTGCGCAAGCCGCTGGGCGTGGCCATTGCCGGTGGCTTGGTAGTGAGCCAATTGCTGACGCTGTTCACTACGCCTGTGGTGTACCTCTATCTTGACCGCCTGAGCCGTGCCTCCCGGCATATCTGGCACACGCGTATACGCCGCACTCACGTGCCCGGTTGACTGAAGGGTTAATGAATGAACGCTCTATTGCCTTCGCGCCTCTGTATCGCCGTGCTGCTGGCCAGCAGCCTGCTGGGCGGCTGCATGGTCGGCCCCGACTACCACAAACCGACCGCGCCGATCTCAACCACCTTCAAGGAAGCCGAAGGCTGGAAGGCGGCGACCCCCCAGGACGAGCTGCCCAAGGGCCCTTGGTGGGAGCTCTACCAGGACCCGCAACTGAACGCGCTGGCGGCCCAGGTGCAACTCAATAACCAGAACGTGGCGCTTTACGCCGCCCAGTACCGCAAGGCCTTGGCGCTGGTGCATGAGTCTCGCGCCAACCTGTTTCCGAGCCTGAGCGGCACGGGGGAGAGTACTCGTAGCGAGTCTGCCTCCAGTTCTTCGTCCAGCACCAGTAGCAGCAGTACTGGAGGGGTGAGCAAGGACTACTCGGCGACCCTTAGTCTGAGCTGGGAGGCCGACATCTGGGGCAAGCTGCGTCGCACCGTCGAGGAAGATCGCGCCAGTGCACAGGTCAGCGCCGCCGACTTGGCCAACGCCACGCTGAGCGCGCAGTCGTCCCTGGCTCAGGATTACTTCCAGTTGCGCATTCTCGATCAGCGTATCGCCTTGTACCGGGAGACCATTGCCGGTTACGAGCGCTACCTGCAAGTCATCCAGAACAAGTACGACGAGCAGATCTCCTCGCGGGCTGATTTGGCCACCGGCAAGACCCAGTTGCAGAGCGCCCAGGCTTCAATGCTCGACCTGCAGTGGCAGCGCGCCCAGTACGAGCACGCCATTGCTCTGTTGATCGGCAAGGCTCCGGCAGATTTCGCGCTGGCGGTGGACCCGGCCTGGCAGTACCACGTGCCCACCGTGCCTTTGGGCGTGCCCAGCCGCCTGCTGGAGCGCCGCCCGGACATCGCTGCGGCCGAGCGCGACATGGCTGCCGCCAACGCCGCCGTCGGAGTGGCGACGGCCGCGTACTACCCGGATCTGACCCTGAGCGCCAGTGGCGGCTATCAGGGGTCGAGCATGAGCGACCTGTTCTCGTTGCCCAACCGCTTCTGGTCCATTGGTCCGAGCCTGACTGGCACGATATTCGACTTTGGCGCCACCAAGGCCGAGGTGGAGCAGGCCCGCTATGCCTACGACGCCAAGGTCGCGACCTATCGCCAGACTGTATTGACTGGGTTGGGTGAGGTCGAGGATTACTTGGTGGAGCTGCGCACCTTGCAGCCGGAATTGGAAGCGCGGCGTAATTCTGCGCAATCGGCGGAAGAGTCGGCGTCGGTCAGCCGCGACCAATATGATGCCGGGGTCATCGACTACCTCGATGTTGCCACTACCCAGGCCACTAGCCTGAGTGAGCGCCAGACCTTGCTCAGCCTGGTGGCCACGCAGTTGGTGACCAGCGTCCAGTTACAAGTCGCCCTGGGCGGCTCCTGGACTGGGCGCACTGATCATCCCCCGGAGTAACCTGGCACCTGCGTTGCGCTGGTAAGTCGACTCCTGCAAGGCGCTGGCCTGTTCGCGCAATTGGTGTTCACTGCGCGCCGAGAGCACGAACACCGGCAGCCCGGCACTGGCGGTGCGGGCCATGGCCTCGGGTGCCTGCTCGACGATGACATGGGCGTTGGCACCGCCGGCACCCGCGCGTCGTTCAGCGCCTGTTGGATCAGTTCGGTCAGCGAGCGGATCAAGGCAACGCTGAGTTTTCGTTTGAAAACAACCGCATTATCTGGGGGCATCGGTGGGGCATCCTTGTTTAAGGAGCCGAAATTTGCCCCCAATTATGCCCCCATGAGTCATGGAATTCATTGGATTTAGACAGGCAGCAGTGGACTTAAATTACAGATAAGTACCTGTTATAAAACAGTTTTATGGACTTTCTGGAACTCCATTACAAGCTATCGGGGTCACCGAAAAACATCTGAATCCGCGACCGCAACCAACGCTCACCCGGATCATTGTCCTGCGAGCCCCGCCATGCCATGTGCAGCTCGAACGAGCGCACCGGCATTGGTGGTTCCTCAGCCCGCAGGCCGCCCGCCGCAGTCAGTGCTTCGGCGGCATAGTCCGGCACGATGGCGACGATGTCGGTCCCCGCAAGCAGGGTGCCTAGACCGTTGAACTGCGGCACGGCCAACACCACGTGGCGTTTGCGATCGAGTTTTTCGAGTTCTTCGTCGATAAACCCACTTAAGTCCCCGGCGAACGACACCAGCGCGTGAGGGCGGGCGCAGAAGTCGTCCAGGCTGAGGGCGCCGGGCACGCTGTCGGCGCGCAGCAGTTTCGGCAGGCTGCGACGCAGCACCTTACGCTTGGCGTTGGCCGGCAGGTCGGCGGTGTAGCTGACGCCGATGGAAATTTCGCCGGAGGCCAGCAGGCCCGGCATCAGAATGTAATTGACGCGGCGCACCACCAGCACGATGCCAGGGGCTTCGGCGCGCAGGCGTTTGAGCAATTGGGGGAGCAGGGCGAACTCGACGTCGTCCGACAGGCCGATGCGGAACACGGCGGTGCTGGTGGCCGGGTCGAATTCGGCGGCGCGGCTGACGGCGGTGGAAATCGAGTCCAGGGCCGGGGACAGCAGGGCGAAAATTTCTACGGCGCGGGCCGACGGCTCCATGCTGCGACCGGTACGCACAAACAGCGGGTCATCGAAGAGACCGCGCAGGCGCGACAGCGCCGCGCTGATGGCCGGCTGGCCGAGGAACAATTTCTCGGCGGCACGGGTCACACTGCGCTCATGCATCAAGGTTTCGAATACGATCAAGAGGTTAAGGTCGACACGACGCAGGTCGTTACGGTTCATCTTGTGTCCTGGATGAGTCTGTAAACTTGACGATAGCGGCCATACATGATCCCTATGATCTCCATGTTCGGAGCATGACCGGCATGAATCTTACGGGGAAAGGCTGGTACTCTGCACCGGCTAATTGAGTTTTCCTACGATAGTTGAGGTCTATTCCTCAGTCGCGGAATCAATGACAGACATGTCGACTATTAATGGCGACCGGTAGTCTTACCGGGAAAGCCCAGATAGAGTTCAGGGCAATAGAGGTTACTTTGACGAGGTTTGCGATGTCCCGCACGATCCGTTTTCACAAGTTTGGTCCGGCTGAGGTGCTCAAGTGCGAAGAGCATGCAGCCGCGCAGCCCGCACCGGGCGAAGTGCAGGTGCGCGTCGAGGCAATAGGCATCAGTTGGTACGACATTTTGTGGCGTCAGAACCTGGCGCCTTCCCATGCACGTTTGCCGTCCGGCCTTGGCCATGAGATGGCCGGGGTAGTTGTGGCCCTGGGCGACGGCGTGGATGACTTGGCAGTGGGCGATAAAGTCGCCAGTTTCCCCGCCGAGAGCCCCAATGATTACCCGGTGTATGGCGAACAGATCGTCTTGCCCCGTTCGGCGTTGACCCGTTATCCGGATGTCTTGAGCCCGATCGAAGCCAGCGTGCATTACACGCCGCTGTTGATTGCGTATTTTGCGTATATGGACTTGGCGCGGGTCAAACCCGGCCAGTTTGCCTTGGTGACCGACGCCAGCCACTGCGCCGGTCCATCCTTTGTGCAACTGGGCAAGGCCTTGGGCGTGCGGGTGATCGCCGCGACCAAGGACAGCGCGGAGCGCGAGTATCTGCTGTCGCTCGGGGCGGAAAAGGTCATCGTCACCGAAGAGCAGGACCTGCTCATGCAAATCAACAAGTTCACCGACAACCGCGGCGTCGACGTGGTGTTCGATGGCTTGGGCGGCCCACAGATGTCGTTACTCGGCGATGTGTTGGCTCCGCGTGGCAGCCTGGTGCTGTATGGCTTGCAAGGTGGCAACCAGACGCCATTCCCGGCCTGTGCAGCGTTCCAGAAGAATATTCAGTTCTTTGTGCATTGCATCGGCAACTTCACCGGCAAACCGGAGCTGGGCATCGTCCAGGACCAAGTGGCATTGCAGCGCGCGTTGCGTGATATCAACCAACTGACCGCCGATGGTGTGCTGGTCCCGCTGAAAACCACAGTGTTTCCATTCAACCAGTTCGTCGAAGCGCACCGCTACATGGACGAATGCCCGTGCCGCGAGCGCGTCGCGTTGCAGGTTGAGGCTGTTTGAGCTGTAGGAGTATTCGCAAATGAATACTCCGGCGCCTGAATGGATGGGGCAAATGCGCCATTTGTCAGGGCTTAACCCACGCAGGGTTTAAGCTGCCGTTTGGGCGCCAGGCCCCGCAAAATACGAGGTTTTCCCCCGATGCCGCGCTGAATTCCAGCGCGGCATCTGTGTGTGTGCGTAATTAACGGCTCGCCCAATTACCATCTGAACTGGTTTCTTGCGGCGTTCTGTATCTGTTAATCATTATGCCAGTGCCGATAATCGAGCCTTCACTGTCATCTCAAGGATTGAGCAATGATTGAATGTCTGACGTTCCGGCCTGATACATATGAAATTAAATTATCGCGATGCATACCTGGGCGGCAGGGTGATGGCGTTGGGATAGGTAATTCCAATTTATTGAAGTTGAATTCCTTAAATTGGATCTTTCCTTTATGTCGGATGCATCCTTAGTTTCCTGCTCAAGTCGGTGTAGGACGGCGTCGGAACGTTCCTAGGGTTGCCAGGGTGCCCTGGCGCAAGGGTCTCAAGGAGAGACGGCGCGAAGGGTGCACAATTGGCGTTCCCTGTCGATTTGTTACAGCGTGCTAAGGTTTATTTATCGTCACCCTTGAGCGGTGAACGACATTCCTACGCATCTAATGGGTCGAGCAAATAATCTCGGCAGTTACTTGGAACTGATATTTCAACTCAGGTAGTAGAACTATGAGCGCAACTCACGAACAAGCCATGAACTATGTTTATCAGCAAGTTCTGCAACGTTTGGTCGGGCACTTTACGCGCGCCGAACGTACCGCACTTCAATTATTGATCCAGCGAATTGTCGTCGCTGCCGGCGGCATGGAACAAATAGGCGATTACAAAGTGTTGGTTGCCCATGGGGGCGGCGAGGTCAGCAGCTACACCCTGGCGCTGCTGCGTGCGGCGCAACTGACCATCGCCGGCCGTGCGCCCAGGACTTTTCACCTGCGCGTGGCGACTTTACGACATGTCGGCATGACCCAGGCCACGCTGGACAGCCTCCACCGTGGCTATAGCACGCTGTTTTTCCATGACGACCCGCGGGTTGAGTTGCTGATGGTGGAAAACCAGGAAGTGCAGCCGTTCAACCACCAGCGCGCGGCCTCAAGTGCAGGCAGAGAGGTCAGCCAGCGAAATATGCTGATGGTGGGGCACCTGACCTCCGGGGATATTCGCGCGACGCTGTGTAACGATACCTACCTGTCCCTGGGGGATTTCTACCAGCGTGTCACCTCCTGGAACGGCGGTGTGCATGCGCTGGTCAGCGGTGATTCGCCACGCAAGCAGAGCCAGTACCTGGCGTGGTTGAAAAGCGCGGCCCAAGCGGCCGGCATCAGCACCCCGCCCGGCAAGCCAGCGTCGCTCACCGGGTTGTTCGCACGTATGGAGGAATGGAGTAACGGCTGTTATCAAAGCCTCTATGGCGAGCAATACGTTGCACATGAGAGCCCTGGCCGAGGTGGGCATCGCCATTTGGCCTATATAGGCATCGCCGACCTGCTTAACAACGTAGATGTTGCTTCGACGCCTCTGCTCACTGACTTCCTGGGTTATGTACCCGACCCATTTGGTTTTCAGTTCAGCCATCCTGCCTACCCCAACCCGTTACTGATGGCTCACCTGCGGGGGTTGCAGGCCGAGTGCCTGCGCGAGCTGTCCTACGAGGACGGCGTGGCGGGTTTTGTACGCCAGGCAATGGACTGCATGTGCCGCCAGCAAATTCCTGAACATTTGATCGCAGAGGCGGGCAGTCGGGACGGGCGCGCGCTGTCGACTACCTACGCCCAAGCGCTCTTTGGCTTGGAGGAGGCCCCGTTGACCTGCCTGCTGTTTTCTCCCTTCATCCATCATGGTGAGCGGTTGGAGGGTTACCTGCGTCAATGCCATCCCGGCATGCTGGTGGCGCTCCCCGAGTTGCACAAGGCGCTCCAGGGCAAGCCGGCTGCCGAGATGCTGCACCAGTGGGCAATCGACACCAGCGGCTTGCCGCTGTCGTTGCTCCAGCACCTCTACCGCAAGCGCCCGCTGGAGGTAGAGCGTGGCGCCGATGCGCGCAAGCGCCGAGCCGCACGCCTGCTGACCAACGCCGAGGCGCGTGCGTTTCAGTTGTTCGGGCGCTAGTCGGGTGCGCCGGGATGTGTGTCCAGGTGGACAGCCATGAACCTGCGAGGTGAACGGCAGGCGGATTTCGCCTATCAGGCGGTGTACCGCTACATGATCAACCTGATCAACGAAGTCAGCCTGGACATGCCCGTCAAACTGCCCTCTTTGCGCCAATTATCGACGCGCTTGAACGTGTCGATCTCGACGATTCAATACGCGTACTCGCTGCTGGAAAAGGAAGGACGGGTGTATTCGGTAGCCAAATCGGGCTATTTCGCCTGGCCCGTGGCAGCCAATCCGCTGATGGCGGCGGGTGCCGATCTGCTGGAGCGCTTGTACACGGCGGCGCGGCGGCCCGGAATGGTCGTCCTCAGCGGCGATGAGCCGGCGCTGCTGGGTGCGCTGGACGGCGCATTGCTGATGCTCGAACGCCAACTGGTGCGCCGGCACCCACGTCAGTTGCAACCCTGGTCGCAGCCTTGCGGCGTGTGGGAGCTGCGCACGGCGTTGGCGGCGCGTTACACCTCATCGCCGACCCGCTGCTGGCAGGCCGATGACGTCTATATTGGTGCTGATCTGCGCGGCGTATTGGAAATTCTCATTGATGTGCTAGGTCTCCGGGGCGCCACAGTGATGGTCGAGTCCCCCTGCGATTGGTTAATACTGCGCCTGTTGCAGGCTGTCGGCGTGCGCGTCATTGAGTTGCCCTGGCAGGTCGACGGTCGCCTGGATTTGGCGAGGTTCGAGCACCTGCTGCGCCATGAGTCCGTCCACTTGGTGCTGCTGTCGTCGCTGGTAGGCATGCCTTCGGGCAGCGCCATGCTCAATCATGAGCGCCTGCGGGTGGCGCAGTTGCTGGAAGAATATGGCTGCTGGCTGCTGGAGAATGACACCTTTGGCGAGTTGGGCTTTGCGCAGAACCATACGGCGCTGCGCAACCTGGTCAGCCCGGAACGGCTGATCGTGTTCTCGTCGTTCGAAAAAGTACTCGGCCCGGAAGCACCGTTCGGTTACGTGCTGTCACGCCACCTGAGCAGTGAACTGCAGCGCCAGTTTCTGCTGCGTTCATTTCGACTGTCGTCAATCCGCCAGCGCGCGATTGCCCACCTGTATCAAAGCGGGCGGCTGGATCAGCACCTGCAGACACTGCGCCAGCGCCTGCGCGAGCAGGCCGAAGCCATGAGCCAGCGCCTGGATCAGCGCCTGGCAGGGCGCGTGACTTACCGTATGCCGCTGGCCGGGGCGAGTTTCTGGCTGCACTCGTCGGCACCGGTGGACATGCGCCAGGTGTTCCAGCGCATGCTGGCGCAGCAGGTGGTGATTGCTCCGGGGGAGTTGTTCAGCCTCAGTGGCCTGCATCATCAGCAGCTACGGCTGAGCCACGCGTTCAACGGGCACCCGAACCTGGACGCGGCATTGGATGCGCTGGCGCAGGCCTTGCTGCAGGCGCAGACCGCCTAGCGTGTGAAAAATCTCTTGCTGTCGTGGGATCGATAACATCGCGCGGTAGTCCAACTCTCAGTAAACTGTCATTTTTTCCGAATCCTTCTTTCCGAGGTTTATGCATGACAATCAGTCCTTTTGCGGGCAAACCGGCGCCAGCCCAGTTGCTGGTAGATATCCCGCGACTGGTCACGGCCTATTACACCGGCCAGCCTGATGCAGCGATCTCCACCCAGCGCGTCGCCTTTGGGACGTCCGGGCACCGTGGCAGCTCGTTCGAACTGAGCTTCAACGAATGGCATGTGCTCGCTATCAGCCAGGCCATTTGCCTGTACCGCGAAGCCCAAGGCATCGACGGGCCGTTGTTTGTCGGCCTCGACACCCATGCGTTGTCGACGCCCGCAGGGGCCAGCGCGCTGGAAGTGCTGGCGGCCAATGGTGTGCATGTGATGCTCGCCGAGGGCGATGAATACACGCCGACCCCGGCCATTTCCCACGCCATCATCTGCTATAACCGCGGTCGCACCAGCGGCCTGGCCGACGGCATTGTCATCACACCCTCGCACAACCCGCCACAAAGCGGTGGCTACAAGTACAACCCGCCCAACGGCGGCCCGGCCGATACCCACGTCACCAAGTGGATCGAGGCCAAGGCCAACGAACTGCTGGCCAACCGACTGGCCGGGGTTAAGCGCATCACCTACGCGCAGGCGCTCAAGGCCGATACCACGCATCGCCATGATTACCTCAACAGCTACGTGGCCGACCTGATCAATGTGATCGACATGGACGCGATTCGCAGCGCCGACCTGCGCCTGGGCGTCGATCCACTGGGCGGAGCAGGGGTGCGCTACTGGTCGGCGATTGCCGAGCACTATCGTTTGAACCTGGACGTGGTCAACACCGAAGTCGATCCTACTTTCCGTTTCATGAGCGTCGACTGGGATGGTCAGATTCGCATGGACCCTTCGTCCAGCTACGCCATGCAGGGGTTGATCGGTCTCAAGGAGCGTTTCGACGTGGCCTTCGCCTGTGACCCGGACCACGATCGCCACGGCATCGTCACCCCGTCCGGAGGCCTGTTGGCGCCGAACAACTACCTGGCGGTGTCCATCGACTACCTGTTCCAGAACCGTCCCGACTGGCGCGCCGATGCAGCCGTGGGCAAGACCGTGGTCAGCAGCGGCTTGATCGATCGCGTCGCCGCGCGCATTGGGCGGCGCCTGTACGAAGTGCCGGTCGGCTTCAAGTGGTTTGCCGACGGCCTGTTCGACGGTTCGCTGGGTTTTGGCGGTGAAGAAAGCGCTGGCGCCTCGTTCCTGCGCAAGGACGGCACCGTGTGGAGCACCGACAAGGACGGCTTGATCCCGGCGTTGCTCGCAGCAGAAATGACCTCGCGCAAAGGCCAGGACCCAAGCCAGATCTACCGTGGCCTGACCGACGCCCTGGGCGAACCGTTCGCCATTCGCGTCGACGCCAAGGCCACTCCGGCGCAGAAGGCGCTGTTGGGCAAGCTGTCGCCGGAGCAGGTGACGTCCACCGAACTGGCCGGGGAGCGCATCCAGCAGATCCTCAGCCATGCGCCGGGCAATAACCAGGCGATCGGCGGCTTGAAAGTCATGACCGAAAACGGCTGGTTCGCCGCGCGGCCATCGGGCACCGAGGATATCTACAAGATCTACGCCGAGAGCTTCATCGGTGAAGATCACCTCAAGCAGTTGGTAGAAGAAGCGCAGGTATTGGTAGACGGTGCAATCAGCGCTAACTGACACACCTGCGTCAATGTAGGAGCGGGTAAGCCCGCTCCTACATTCCGCCTCGAGATCAGGCCAGGTCGACCAGCACGATCTCGCTGTCTTCTATCGCGGTCACGCGCAACAGCTGTTCATCTTCCACTGCGACACCGTCTCGAGCGTGTGCCCGCAAGCCATTGACCTCAATCACTCCCGTCGCCGGCACCAGATAAGCACGACGCCCGCTGTCCAGACGGTATTCGGCACTTTCCCCGGCTTTCAGATTGGCGGCCACCAGGCGCGCATCCGCACGAATGCGCAGGCTCTCGCTGTCACCGGCCTTGCCACTGGCAAGTGTCACAAAGCCCTCGCGGTCACCTTTCGGAAACGGCTTGGCGCCCCACGACGGCGGCAGGCCGGCCTCGTTGGGGATGATCCAGATCTGGAAAATCTTGGTGGGGGTGGCTTCCAGGTTGTATTCGCTGTGGGCAATCCCGGTGCCGGCGCTCATGACCTGCACGTCACCCGCCTCGGTGCGGCCCTTGTTACCGAGGTTGTCGGCGTGGCTGATGGCGCCTTCGCGCACATACGTGATGATTTCCATGTCGCGGTGCGGGTGCTGGGGGAAACCGGTGCCGGGCGCGATGATGTCATCGTTCCAGACCCGCAGGTTGCCCCAGTGCATGCGCTTGGGGTCGTGGTACTCGGCGAATGAAAAGTGATGATGGGCGTCAAGCCAGCCATGATGGGCGCCGCCCAGGGCGGTGAAAGGTCGTAATTCGAGCATGATTGTCTCCCGTTGATGGTGCTCATCATCTAACAGTGCATGATCGATAAAAAGCGTAAAAAGTGCCTTATTCCTATCGATCTATTGGATTGGTTTCGGCCGCTTTGACTTTCACTTCATCGCCTAACTGCATGACGGCAAAGCAATTGGCTGGAACTGCGCGGCGATTCCGGCGACCATGGCGCACTCGTCAACACCCAGCTCATCGCAGGAGTCCGCGTGCCGCAACAACAGCCTGATCTGCCCCCTGAATTGCGCCCCCTGGCCGAAATGCCGTGGTTGAAACGGCTCGCCGCCCGATTGTTCGGGCATGGCTTGACCCGCTTGCGCGCGCAGCACCGGTTCTCCTGGCTGCATGGGCAGGCCGATGGTTTTCGCAGTGGGCACGAGGCGGGCGTTGAGTACGGCTATCGCGAGGGCAAGGCCGACGGTATCGAGGAAGGCCGGCAAGTCCTGCTGATTCGCGACTTCCGCCCGCAAGAACACCGTGCGCCGGGGGAGGATGACAGCCTGTTCGATGATTGGCGGCTGCCCCTCACGGCAGATCTGAAAAAGCGTATCAAAGCCGATGTGGCGCGCTTGCTGCCGGCTCACGCCCAGCCCAGCGCCGCGCAATGGAAGATGATCTTCAGCGACACGCCGTCCACTTCAGTGATAGCCGGTGCCGGTGCGGGCAAATCCACGTCGCTGGTGTTGCGTATCCTGCTGCTCACCCATTACCTGGGCTTCGAGCTGAGCTCGATGACCGTGGTGACGTTTACCCGCGAGTCGCGCAAGGACTTCATCAACAAGCTAATGGAAGTACTCAGCTTGTGGGGGCAACCCATTGATATCAAACAAGCTCAGGCCGTAGTGCGGACCTTTCACTCGCGTATCCTGCCGATGGTGCGCAGCCTACCGGGCTTCGAACGGTTGCAGGCGTTCGAGAACCTCAGCGCGGGCTTCGAGGACGCGGACAGCAACCCGTTCGACCTGCGCCTCAATGAGGCACAGCGCCAGCAGATGAACGCCTGCTACCACCGACTGCACGGCCAGCATGCGCGCTTTCGCGAACTGATTGCACCGCTGGCGCGCCATGGCTTGCAGCTCAAGGAGCTGGAGCGTGATCACCCGGACGTGCAGAAACGCATGGCGGTGACGGAGCTGGCCGCCAAGCGCGATGAAGAACTGTGTGACGTGATTGAAGACCTGTGGTTTCGTGCGGGTGCCTGGCCCATCAAGGGGATTGAGCCAAGTCGCCAGACCGTGGAGATCAATGGCGCGCAGTTTCATTGTCATGGCTATATTCCCGAGCTGGATGCCTGGGTCGTACTGGGCTTCGATTCGCGGGAAAACGCCCAGGTCAGCCGCCCCAATGCCAAGCTGTCAGTGCGTGCGGAATGGGCGGTCAAGCGCACCTTGTTTCAAGCTTTCTGTCGTAAGTCTTTGATATGGTTGGATAGTTATGAGTCTTCTAAGCGTCTTTTGAGCAGCCTGGCCGGCGACGCCAGCGCAGGGCCGGGGTTCGATTACAAGGTCAAAGGCGAGTTGGCGTCGGCGCCGTTGCTCGACTGCTTTGTCATGGCCGCGGGCTTCATCGAGAATCTCGGTCTGGATGTGCCCGGCGCCGTGGGCCAGATGAGCTTCGCCAAGGACGATCCGGACCGCTACTTCTTCGAGGCCCTGAGCATTTTCTGGAAAGCCCTGGAAGACCATCTGCTCGACCAGTCGCCGCCGATCATGACCTACAACCGCATGTTCTCGTTGTTTGGCGAAAACACCCCGGAAAACCTCAAGTTGCTCAGCGACCCCCTGTTGCGGCCGTTGTCACACCTGATGATCGATGAGTTCCAGGACGTCTCGCCGCAGATTGTGTCCTGGCTGCGCGCCAGCCTGCGTGAAATCCGCAGCCGTGGACCGGCCATGCATGTGGGGCGCGGCGCTCAGAGTTCGTCACTGTTATGCGTGGGGGATGACTGGCAGTCGATCTATGGCTGGCGCGGCAGTTCGCCGAAGTATTTCATGGAGTTCAACAAGGAATTTGCGTCACCGAGTACCACCCGCGTCATGCTCGGCGAGAACTACCGCAGCCATCAGCACATCATCGATGCCGCCGAACACATTGTGCGTGCCGCGCCGGCGATCCCCGGCAAGAGGGCCAAGGCCAGCGGCACACCCAAGGCGTTGGTGCCCGTTACGGTGTTGGAGCGCGACGATGCGGCGCTGGGTCGTCGACTGCAGGAACACTATGAAAAGGGCGATTCGGTGTTAATGCTTTATCGAAAAAGCAGTGATAAGTTATTGATTCAAGAGCATATTAAGTCTGTAGTTAATGTTGATTCTAGTTTGCCGCCCGCAGCGCGCAGGCTGAAACAACTGACCTATCACAGCGCCAAAGGCCTGCAGGCGGATGCGGTTTTCCTGCTTGGGGATTGCCAGCATGTCACCCGTTCGCCTTACAAGAACCAGGTGTACCGGATGGCCGGCCTGGGCAAGGCTGGCGACACTGAACCGTATGACAACGCGCAAAAAGACGAAGTGCTGCGCCTGGCCTATGTCGGCATTACCCGTGCCATAAGCCATTGCTACTGGTATGTGGAAAAGCCCGAGGGCCAGGCTGTGAATGTACCGAAGGCATCGGAGCGGGTGGACGCCAAGAAAGCGTTTTTTGACGATCAGCGCTAAGCCTCGTCTGGCACAGGCTCAGTGTGGGAGCGGTCTTGCCCGCGATAGCGGCGCATCAGTCGAAAAACCACGCGACTGATACCCCCTATAGCGAGCGAGCCTGCCTGCTTTGTGCGCTCAAGCCCTTAACAAATGCGGCGGCACAAAACACTCTAACTCCGCTTCCACTGCCTCGATGATGCGCTCTACATCGGCGGCATTCATCACCGTGGCGCAGGGGATGCCGGCGATGGCGATCAGCGTCTCGCCACTGGCGCGGTCGAACAGACGCGCGACCATACTACCGGGGGCATCCATACTCCCTTCGAAGCCCATGGGGTGAAAATGCCAGCGCATCAGTTGACAGGCGTTGGGGAATGTCACTTTGTTCATGTTGCCCACCTTGTTCATTGAGCGCTTCCTTTAGCTCGCGGCAGGGGCCAGGACCGTTACAGATCATGGCGAGTGAGAGTCTAAAAGTAGCATCCGTTTGCGCACGTCTGCGGAGTTTTTTCGTTCCGTTCGGCAGTTCTTTTCCTATAGGTTGATGTGGGTCATATCCTCGTCGTGATCGGGCAAAAGGCCACTAGTCAGAGGTGCCGACGAACCATTGAAGGCTGCGCTGAAAGGGCTATTCAGTTAGATCGATTGGCAATTAAGGAGGTGGGGGTTAAACCTGTCATGTTTGACAGTTTTTTCATTCGCCGATTAATAGTGTAATTCCCGGGCATCTTCCCTTTCAGCAGGAGAGTCGCCATGCCTGACTACAATCGACCCACCCAACCGGACGACCCAAACAACATAAGCCGCATAGAGGGAACTATCGAAATCGACCGACTTGTTCACGAGTTTAATGCGGACCGTGCGCATATGGATGAGCAAGAAGGGGCGCTGAGGTTTTTCGGGTCCCAAAAGGAGAACGACGACCCGGATAGATTCGAAGCGGTAGAAGTGCATCTCACGCCCCCCACCATTCCGACGGGTACATATCCGGTTGGAGGGGAGCATGTTAAGAAAGTTGTTTACGTCGACCCGCGTACCGGTAACGCGTACAACGCCCGCAAAGGTGAGGTGTCGCTCACTAGGGCCACCTCGCTTAATACGTTTTTCGGGTCGGTGGTTTGTGAATTCCGTGTTGAAGATCAAACGATTGTCGTAGCCGTCCAGTACTATTTTAAGGGTTACGGTCAATAGTCGGACGCCGCTGGCCGCTGCCTGTATCGGTAAGCCGATTGATTCGGCGCTGATGGGGGCAGCAGGTCGCTCCAACATTTGCGTGTGTGTACGCGCACAAGACAACGCCTGACATCCCGCCTTAGTATCCAGCCTATCGAAACGAGGTAGGGGAACCTGGCATGCCGGCATCGCGCACTATCAGTTTATGGATGGACCAGTTGGACGACCCGCTTGTGGCGCGGCCTTCCTTGGAGCACGAGCTGGACGTCAACGTGGCCATCATCGGCGCTGGTTACACCGGCCTGTGGACTGCCTATTACCTCAAGCGCCAGGCGCCTGAGCTGAATATCGCGATCATCGAGGCGCAAACCGCCGGTTTCGGCGCGTCCGGGCGTAATGGCGGCTGGCTGATGGGCAACCTGCTGGGTGAAGACCGTTTACTCGCCGACCTGGCGCCCGAGCAACGGCGTGCTTCGTTTGACCTGCTGCACGGTATTCCCGACGAAGTGGCCCAGGTGCTGGCCCGCGAGCGCATTGATTGCGACTACCGCAAGGGCGGCGCCCTCTACTGCGCCGCGCGTTACCCCGAGCAGGAAAGCAGCCTGCGCCTTTACTTGGACAAGCTCTACGCCCAAGGCCTCACCGAGGCCGACTACCGCTGGCTCAGCCCGCAACAACTGGCCGAGCAGTTGCGTATCGCCAAGCCCTATGGCGCGGTCTATGCGCCGCATGTGGCGACGATCAACCCGGCCAAGTTGGTCCGCGGCCTGGCGCGGGTGGTGGAACGCATGGGGGTCGCGATCTACGAAAACTCGCCCGTGACCCATTGGCAGTCCGGCAGCCTACGCACTGCAAAGGCCGGCGTGCGTGCCGCTTGGGTGGTGCCGGCCGTCGAGGGCTACGCAACGACCTTGGCGCCGTTGGGCCGCTACCAACTGCCGGTGCAAAGTCTGATCGTCGCCACCGAGCCATTGCCCGCCAGCACCTGGGACGAAATCGGCCTGAGGCATGGCCAGGCCTTCGGCGAAAGCAGTCGCCAGGTCACCTATGGCCAGCGCTCGGCCGACAACCGCCTGGTGTTCGGTGCCCGTGGCGGTTATCAGTTTGCCGGCAAATTGCGCCAGGACTTCGATTTGACCGACAGCGAAGTGGAGTTGCGTCGCTATTTGTTCGGCGAACTGTTCCCACAGTTGAAGAATGTGCGGATTACGCACTCCTGGGGCGGCAACCTTGGTATGTCGCGCCAATTCCGGCCGCACATGCTCTGCGATCACACCACTGGCATCGCGCTGTCCGGCGGCTACGGCGGGGAGGGCGTCGGTGCAAGCAACCTGGGCGGTCGCACCCTGGCCGACCTGATCCTGGGCCTGGATACGCCGTTGACCCATCAGCCCTGGGTCATCCGCGAACGCGGCCTGGAGGCGCTCAAGGCCTGGGAGCCAGAGCCATGCCGATGGCTGGGCTACAACGCGATCATTCGCAGTTTTGTGCATGAAGACCAGGTATTGGCCAACCCCGATACCGCGCCCTGGCGCCGCAAACTGGCGATCAGCGTGGCCGGTTTCATGGAAAGTTTCATGCACTGAGCCGCTCCACCCACACCGGCGACCTGGCCAATGGCGACATCTGCGTCGCCGTCGGTGGCTCCGGCGACGTGCTGCAAGCCGAAAGCCGCGCCAGCGTGAACATCGGTGATCAGATCCCCAAGGAATGCGCGCACCGCGAATCGCGCGGCCCGCCTACGGGTTTTCCAGATCATGCCCCAACGATTGGATAAACAACGAGAACAACTCCGGCTGCGAGGAAATATCCAGCTTGGCGTACAGGTGCCGGCGATGCACTTTTACCGTGTCCGGCGAGATGTTCAGGCGCTCGGCCGTGGCCTTGGAGGAGAACCCGCGCAATACCAAACGGGCGACTTCCAGCTCGCGGTCCGAGAGCACGCCGCAGCCGAAATGGCTCAGCGCATCGCGAATCTGGCTGGCCATGGCCTGCGCCGCCGGTACACGCTGGGTGCTTTGCTGCCAGTGCTGCTGCATCAACGGCAGCACCCACGCCGCCAAAGTGGTCATCAGCCCGGTTTCTTCAACGCTGAAGCGCCGCTGCATGCCCAGTGACAGCGATAACGTCCCCGCGCCAGGCAACTGCAGGATCAATTGCACCTCGTCTTCCAGCACGTTGTCGTGGAAGTAGTTGAGGAAGTATTCACTCTGGCGAAAATGGTCCGGCGCGACTTCCTCCAGGCGGTACACGCCGCTGGCATACCCTTCGCGACAAGCCTGGAAAAACGGGTCGAGCACGTACAGGCCGTTGAGGTACACCAGCATCGACGCCGGTTTGCTGCTGGGCTGGGCGTCGTATTCCTCCAGGGCCTGGGGCAGGCCGTCGAGCGGGTAGAAAATCGCCAGGGCGTTATCGAACGGCAGGCATTGGTGCAACAACAGCACCAGCTGTTTCCAGAATCGCTCGGTGCCGATCTGTGACAGGGTGCGCCCCAGCCCCGCGTGCATGCCGACTTCTCGGAACAGGCTCATGTCACAGTCTCCCGTCATCAAAAGATCGGCCAAGGGTTCGGCTTTTACCGGGTGTCGTCAAGGGGAGTACGCCAATAGGGGAATTGGCTGACAACACCTCTGGCTTTAACGTCGCCATCATTGAGTGGGAAACATATCCCACGACTTTCAGACCTTTCGTTTCTGCCTCACACCAAAAACAACGACAGAGGATAACGATATGAGTGCTTCCCCCGCGCCAGACGGCGTGCTCAAGCCCACCCTGAGCGTCTTCGATGTGGTGGCCATTACCGTTTCGGCGGTGACGCCTGCAAGCTCGGTGTTCGTGATCGCACCGTTCGCCATTCAACAGGCGGGCAGCGGCGTGTTCCTGGCTTTTGTCATGGCCGCCTTGCTCGCGCTGATGTTCGCCTTTTGCTACGCCGAATTGGGCCGCGCCCACAACAGTGCCGGCGGAGAATACGTGTATGCCAAGCGGGTGTTCGGCGGAATGGCGGGCTATGCGACGTTCCTGACGGTGCTGGTGATGTTGCTGTTTATCCCGCCGGTACTGGCTACGGGCGCGGCAACCTACTTGAATAACGCCCTGGGCACCCAGTTCGACTCACAAACCGTCGCCCTGGTCATTGTGGTGTGCAGTTACGCCCTGGGCATCCTCAACATCAAGCTCAATGCCTGGATCACCGGCACCTGTCTGCTATTGGAAGTGGCGGCCTTACTGGTGATCGTGTTCCTCGGCTTCGGCCATCCGGTGCAGCCGGTCAGTGTGTTGTTTGAGCCGCAGATCGTCGAAAACGGTATGTTGCACGTGGCGCCTTGGGCCCTGGTGATTGGTGCGGTCGCCATTGGCCTGTTTTCCTTCAATGGCTACGGGCCGGCGGTGCTGCTGGCCGAAGACATGAAATGCGGCGGCAAGGGCGTACACAAAGCGGTGTTGTGGTCCCTGGGGCTGGTGGTGGTGATTGAGTTGGTGCCGATCACGGCGCTGCTGATTGGCGCGCCATCGCTGAGTGTGATGATCAGCAGCCCCGACCCCATCGGCTACCTGCTGACCAGCCACGGCAACGAAACCTTGTCACGCCTGGTCAGTGCCGGGATCTTTCTCTCGGTGTTCAACGCCATCGTCGCCATCGTGATCCAGATTGGCCGCGTAGTGTTCAGCAGCGGTCGCGATGCCCTGTGGACGCCGACCATCAACAAGCTGTTCACACGCATTCACCCGCGCTGGGATTCGCCCTGGTTGGCTACGCTGTTCCTGGCGATCCCTTCGGCGCTGCTGAGTTTCAGCTCCAATCTGGCGGACCTCACCTCGTTCAGCGTGCTGCTGATCATGCTGGTGTACCTGATCGTGGCGCTAAGCGCGCTGATGAGCCGGGTGCTGCTGCATGAGCGCGCGCATCCGTATCGCATGCCCTTGTGGCCGCTGCCGGCATTGCTGGCGGTGCTGGGCGCCGGGTATCTGTTGATGACCTTGATCGCTGAGGCGTCGGTGCGCGACATCATGGTCATCATCGGCTTGTTGGCGCTGTCGGTGATTCTGTATTGCATCAGTGGCCGGTTGAGTCCGGCGTATCAGAAATTGTAAGGAGTGGTTATGCGCGCACGTCAATTGGGCATCACGTTGGGGTTGGGCACGCCCGGCGCGTTGAATGCCATCACCGATGTTCCCGGGGTTCGGGTCGGCCACAGCACGCTCAAGACGCGCGTCGACGGTAAACAGGTGTGCACCGGCGTCACGGTGATCCAGCCGCGCGCCGGCGAGGCGCGGCACCAGCCGTGCTTTGCCGGGTATCACGTGCTCAACGGCAATGGCGATGCCACGGGCCTGGAGTGGATCCGCGAAGCGGGGCTGTTGACCACGCCACTGGCGATCACCAACACCCACAGCATCGGCATTGTGCGCGACACCCTGATTGCCCTGGAGCGCGAGCGTCTGGCGGATCCGGCCGTGTACTGGTGCATGCCGGTGGTGATGGAAACCTACGACGGCCTGCTGAACGATATCTGGGGCCAGCATGTCAAGCCTGTGCATGTGCGCCAAGCGCTGGAGCACGCCGAGAGCGGCCCGGTGCAGGAAGGTGCGGTGGGCGGCGGCACCGGGATGATCTGCCATGAATTCAAGGGTGGCATCGGTACCGCGTCGCGTCGATTGCCCGCGGAGCAGGGCGGCTGGACGGTCGGCGTGCTGGTGCAGGCCAACCATGGCAAGCGCCAGGAACTGCGGGTCGACGGCTACCCGGTGGGCCGGCACTTGATGGAGATCGCGTCGCCGTTCGCCGAGCGGGGCACGCCGGGCATGGGCTCGATCGTGGTGATCCTGGCCACCGACGCGCCCTTGTTGCCCCATCAATGCCAACGCCTGGCGCAGCGCGCGTCCATCGGGATTGCGCGCACCGGCGGCGGCACCGAGGATTCCAGCGGTGACCTATTCCTGGCCTTCGCCACCGGTAATCAGGCGCTGCCCCCGGCGGATTACGGGCGCAAGGACCTGGCGTTCAGCAGCGCGTTACAGATGGTCAACAACGATCATATTTCCCCGTTGTTCCTCGCGGCGGCGGAGGCGGTGGAGGAGGCGATCATCAATGCCATGCTGGCGGGTGAAAGCATGACCACCGATGACGGGGTGCAGGTGCCGGGTCTGGACGGCGAGACACTGTTGCAGGCATTGCGCCAGGCGGGCTGGAACAGCTGCCGATAATCCTGTGTATTTATAAAGAATGGCGGCTCTTTAATATTACCAATGACACCGTAACAATATATTGGATCCATTTAAGCAAGTGCGCCGCTCAAGTTGAGCGGCTTTACCGCTATTTAATATTTAAATAACAGCGCGCTGCTTTTTGTAGGACAAAAGCAACTAGCCCCCTGCAAACATTGCACGCGACTTCCTTAGTTGCCGATTGGTCGGTTTTTACTGCGTAAATAGATGTAGACGAAAGATTTCAAGTTGTGTCAGTTTCGTGACGCCTTCAAAAGAGGCGAGTGATAGGACGATCTCGCCAGCGAGGTTCCTATCGACCCAAGACTGATGCACTTGCACACAAGGAAGTACGTTTATGTCAAAAGTAAAAGACCAGGCTATTGTAGCTGCCGCGCAAGCCAGCACTGCGTATACGCAAATTGATAGTTTCAGTCATTTGTACGACCGTGGCGGCAACCTCACGATCAATGGCAAACCCTCTTATTCCGTTGACCAGGCAGCCACCCAACTGCTGCGCGACGGCGCCGCGTACCGGGACGCTGACGGCAACGGCAAGATCGACCTGACCTACACCTTCCTGACCTCGGCCTCCTCGAACACGCTGAACATGCATGGCATCTCGGGCTTCAGCCAGTTCAACAGCCAGCAGAAAGCCCAGGCCGCACTGGCCATGCAATCCTGGTCGGATGTCGCCAACGTCGCCTTCACCGAGAAGGCCAGCGGCGGCGATGCGCATATGACCTTCGGCAACTACAGCGGCGGCCAGGACGGCGCGGCAGCCTTCGCCTACCTGCCCGGTACCGGCGCGGGCTACGACGGCACTTCGTGGTACCTGACCAACAGCAGCTACACGCCCAACAAGACCCCGGACCTGAACAACTACGGCCGGCAGACCCTGACCCACGAGATCGGCCATACCCTGGGCCTGGCTCACCCTGGCGACTACAACGCCGGGAATGGCAACCCGACCTACAACGACGCGACCTATGGACAGGACACGCGCGGCTACAGCCTCATGAGTTACTGGAGTGAGAGCAACACCAACCAGAACTTCAGCAAGGGCGGGGTCGAAGCGTACGCATCCGGGCCGTTGATCGACGATATCGCGGCGATCCAGAAGCTCTACGGCGCCAACTACGCCACCCGCGCTGGTGACACCACCTACGGGTTCAACTCCAACACCGGGCGTGACTTCCTCAGCGCCACCTCCAACGCCGACAAGCTGGTGTTTTCGGTCTGGGACGGCGGTGGCAACGACACCCTGGACTTCTCCGGTTTCACCCAAAACCAGAAGATCAACCTCAATGAGGCCTCGTTCTCCGACGTTGGCGGCCTGGTGGGCAACGTATCCATCGCCAAGGGCGTCACCGTGGAAAACGCCTTCGGCGGCGCGGGCAACGATCTGATCATCGGCAACAATGCCGCCAACCTGATCAAGGGCGGGGCCGGCAACGACCTCATCTACGGCGGTGGCGGGGCGGACCAACTGTGGGGCGGCGCCGGCAATGACACCTTTGTGTTCGGTGCCAGTTCCGATTCCAAGCCAGGGGCGGCGGACAAGATCTTCGACTTCAGCAGCGGCGCCGACAAGATCGACCTGAGCGGCATCACCAAAGGCGCGGGCCTGAGCTTCGTTAACGCGTTCACCGGGCATGCCGGCGACGCGGTATTGAGCTATGCCTCGGGCACCAACCTGGGTACCTTGGCCGTGGACTTCTCGGGGCACGGCGTGGCGGATTTCCTCGTCACCACCGTGGGCCAGGCCGCCGTCAGCGACATCGTGGCCTGATGCACGCGCGCGGCGCTTCGGCGCCGCGCTTCCAGGAGGGAGCATGCACATGCCGCGTTTTTCTCATTTGATCGCCTGTGTCCTACAGGTGTTGTTCGTGTCGGCAGGAGCCCACGCAATGGCTAGCAGTCTTGTTTTACCCACCGCCGCCCAGTTGGCCGGACATTGGCAACTGCACCGAGAGGATCAGGTCTGTGCCCTGGATTTGCTGGAGCAGGCCAACGCCTTGGGTGGCGACGTGGCATGTGTTGAGCAGTGGCTGGGGGACAAACCCCTGACGTGGTCGCCGACACCGGACGGGATCTGGTTGATGAATGCCGAAGGCTCAGGGATTACCCACTTGAATCGCCAGCGCGACGGTGAATACCAGGCACGCACGCCATCCGGCGATATCGTGACATTGCAACGAATACCTTAGTTTCCAGTTATAGCGCTATAACTCGAATTTAATAGTTGGCCGCCGCTTATTCAGGGGCTGGGGCAACTATTGCCGGTCATTGGGTTCAAGGAAGATCAAACACTATGGCGAAGCCCCAAGTCGTCGCGCCGTTATTCAAGGCGTTGGGTGAATATAAAAGTATTTTGATCAGCGTTGGCTGTTTCACTGCATTGATTAACCTGCTGATGCTGGTGCCGTCCATTTATATGCTGCAAGTGTATGACCGCGTGCTGTCCTCCCAGAATGAAACCACACTGGTGATGTTGACACTGATGGTCGTAGGCTTCTTCGCCTTTATTGGCTGCCTGGAAGTCATCCGCAGTTTTATCGTGATCCGTATCGGTAGCCAGTTGGAACGGCGCTTCAACTTGCGCGTGTATAAAGCCGCCTTCGAACGCAATCTGCAGCGCGGCCAGGGGCATGCCGGGCAATCTCTCGCTGATTTGACCCATATCCGCCAGTTCATCACCGGGCCGGCGCTGTTCGCGTTTTTCGATGCGCCGTGGTTTCCGATCTATCTGTTGGTGATTTTCCTGTTCAACGTGTGGCTGGGCGTGCTGGCCACGGCGGGGGCCTTGCTGCTGATCGGCCTGGCCTGCCTCAATGAATACCTGACCAAGAAGCCCCTGGGCGAGGCCGGCGGTTACTCCCAGCAATCCAGCCAACTGGCCACCAGCCATTTGCACAACGCCGAAACCATCCAGGCCATGGGCATGCTCGGCGCATTGCGCAAGCGCTGGTTTGCCGTGCATTCACAGTTTTTGGGTTTGCAGAACACGGCCAGCGACACCGGCTCGGTAATCACCTCACTGAGCAAATCCCTGCGCCTGTGCCTGCAATCGTTGGTGCTCGGCCTGGGCGCGTTTTTGGTGATCAAAGGCGAGATGACCGCCGGGATGATGATCGCCGGTTCCATCCTGATGGGCCGGGTGCTCAGCCCGATCGACCAGTTGATTGCGGTGTGGAAGCAGTGGAGTTCGGCCAAGCTGGCGTATCAGCGGCTGGACGAGTTACTGCGTGAATTTCCCCCGGAAGTCGCGCAGATGGCATTGCCCGCGCCCAAGGGCCAGGTGAGTTTCGAGCAGGTCAGCGCCGGCCCGCCGGGTCGACGTCTGGCGACGCTGCATCAGGTCAGCTTCAACCTGGGCGCCGGCGAAGTGCTGGGGGTGCTTGGCGCGTCGGGCTCCGGCAAGTCCACCCTGGCCCGTGTGCTGGTGGGCGTGTGGCCAACCCTGGCCGGCACCGTGCGCCTGGATGGCGCGGATATCCACCGCTGGGCCCGTGACGATCTCGGCCCGCACATTGGCTATCTGCCCCAGGACATCGAACTGTTCAGTGGCAGCATTGCCGACAACATTGCGCGCTTTCGCGATGCCGACCCCGAGCAGGTGGTCCAGGCAGCACAACAGGCTGGCGTACATGAATTGATTTTGCGCCTGCCTCAAGGCTACGACACGGTGCTGGGCGACAACGGTGGCGGCCTGTCCGGCGGCCAGAAGCAACGGGTCGCCCTGGCGCGTGCGCTGTATGGCGGGCCGCGGCTGATCGTGCTGGATGAACCCAACTCCAACCTCGACACCGTCGGTGAAGCCGCGCTGGCCAGCGCCATCGTGCAGATGAAGGCCCAGGGCAGCAGCGTGATTCTCGTCACCCACCGCTCTTCGGCCCTGGCCCAGGCCGACAAGTTGCTGGTGCTCAACGAAGGCCACCTGCAGGCGTTTGGGCCGAGCCAGGACGTGCTGCGCGCGTTGTCTGGGCAGCAGGACGCGCCGAAGGAAAAAACCGGCGTCAGTTTCAGTCGTCAGTATCAAGCCGGAAGGAATCCAGGCGCATGAGCATTCTCACTGTTGAACAACGCGACGCTGGTTTCTTCGTACGCATGGGTTGGTGGCTGACGGTGGTCGGCGCCGGTGGGTTTTTCCTCTGGGCCAGCCTGGCGCCGCTGGACCAGGGCATTCCGGTACAGGGCACCGTGGTGGTCTCGGGCAAGCGCAAGGCCGTGCAGACCTTCAGCCCCGGTGTGGTCAGCCGGATTCTTGTGCGTGAAGGTGAGACGGTCAAACAGGGCCAGCCGCTGTTTCGTCTCGACCAGACCCAGAACCAGGCTGATGTGCAATCGCTGCAAGCGCAGTACCGCATGGCCTGGGCCAGCGTGGCGCGCTGGCAGAGCGAGCGCGACAATCTCTCCGTCATCGTTTTTCCCGCCGAACTCAGCGCCACTCCCGACCCCGCGCTGGCCTTGGTGCTAGAGGGCCAACGCCAACTGTTCAGCAGCCGCCGCGAAGCCTTTGCCCGCGAACAGGCGGGGATTCGCGCGAATATCGACGGCGCCAGGGCGCAGCTCAATGGCATGCGCCGCGCGCGCAGCGACCTGACCGCCCAGGCCCAATCCCTGCGCGACCAACTGAGCAATCTGCAGCCCTTGGCCGACAATGGCTACATCCCACGCAACCGCTTGATGGAGTACCAGCGCCAGTTGTCCCAGGTGCAACAGGACCTGGCGCAGAACACTGGCGAAAGCGGCCGCGTGGAGCAGGGCATCCTCGAATCGCGGCTCAAACTGCAGCAGCACAGCGAGGAATACCAGAAGGAAGTGCGCAGCCAACTGGCCGACGCGCAACTGCGCAGCCTGACCCTGGAGCAGCAACTCACGTCCGCCGGGTTCGACCTGCAGCACAGCGAAATCAACGCGCCGGCCGATGGCATTGCGGTCAACCTTGGCGTGCACACCGAAGGTGCGGTGGTGCGCGCCGGGGAAACCTTGCTGGAGATCGTGCCCCAGGGCACGCGGTTGGAAGTCGAGGGGCATTTGCCGGTCCACCTGGTGGACAAGGTCGGCACCCACCTGCCGGTCGATATTCTGTTCACCGCCTTCAATCAGAGCCGTACCCCGCGTGTGGCGGGGGAGGTCAGCCTGATTTCCGCCGACCAACTGCTCGACGAAAAAACCGGCGCGCCGTACTACGTGCTGCGCACCACCGTCAGTGAGGCCGCGCTGGAAACACTCCACGGCCTGGTGATCAAGCCAGGCATGCCCGCTGAGATGTTTGTGCGCACCGGTGAGCGCTCGCTGCTCAATTACCTGTTCAAGCCGCTGCTCGACCGTGCCGGCTCTGCGTTGACCGAGGAATGAACATGAAACCATTGTTCATCGCCTTGCTGTTGACCTGTGCGCCTGCCCAGGCCGCCATGGGCCCGTTCGATGTGTACGAGCAGGCCCTGCGCAACGATCCAGTGTTCCTCGGCGCGATCAAGGCGCGCGACGCCGGCCAGGAAAACCGCACCATCGGCCGCGCCGGGCTGCTGCCGCGGCTGTCCTACAACTACAACAAAGGGCGCAACAATTCCCAAGCGCACCTGCCTGACGGGCGTGGCGGCAGCTATCGCGACGAGCGCAATTACAACAGCTACGGCTCCACCTTCAGCCTGCAGCAGCCGCTGTTCGACTACGAAGCCTATGCCAACTACCGCAAGGGCGTGGCCCAGGCGCTGTTTGCCGATGAAAGTTTTCGCGACAAGAGCCAGGCGCTGTTGGTGCGGGTGCTGAGCTATTACACCCAAGCGTTGTTTGCCCAAGACCAGATCGATATTGCGCGCGCCAAGAAAAAGGCCTTCGAGCAGCAGTTTCAGCAGAACCAGCACTTGTTCCAGCAGGGCGAGGGTACGCGCACCGACATTCTTGAAGCCGAATCACGCTATGAGCTGGCCACCGCCGAAGAAATCCAGGCGCTGGATGAACAGGACGCCTCGTTGAGAGAGTTGGGCGCGTTGATCGGTGTGCAGAGCGTCAACATCAACGACCTGGCGCCGCTGAATCAAAGCTTCGCCGCCTTCACCCTGACGCCGGCCAACTACGACACCTGGCACGAGTTGGCGATCAGCAACAACCCGACGTTGGCCTCGCAACGCCAGGCGCTGGAAGTGGCACGTTATGAAGTCGAGCGTAACCGCGCCGGGCACCTGCCGAAGATCACCGCGTATGCCAGTTCGCGCCAGCAGGAATCCGACAGCGGCAACACCTACAACCAGCGCTACGACACCAACACCATCGGTGTTGAAGTCAGCCTGCCGTTGTATGCCGGTGGCGCTATCTCGGCTTCCACGCGCCAGGCCAGCCGCGCCATGGAGCAGGCCGAATACGAGCTGGAAGGCAAGACCCGCGAAACCCTGATCGAACTGCGTCGCCAGTTCAGCGCCTGCCTGTCGGGCGTCAGCAAGCTGCGCGCCTACCAGAAAGCCCTGGCCTCGGCCGAGGCGTTGGTGGTGTCGACCCGGCAAAGCATCCTCGGCGGC
>Ga0302216_1000098_pt1 | contig 36602 bp, 28 predicted proteins | sample II_Fen_N3_2_FD_194575 | JGI IMG/M metagenome (GOLD analysis project Ga0302216, IMG submission 194575) | Peat permafrost microbial communities from Stordalen Mire near Abisko, Sweden - II_Fen_N3_2 | ecosystem: Environmental > Terrestrial > Soil > Wetlands > Permafrost | place: Sweden: Abisko...
ATAAAAATCATGGGATTGCGTTTTAAGAATGTGGCAATGAAGAAGAAATTCGAACCCTCAACAAGTCAAGAATCTACCGTATGCCACTCAGCGTCCACGCAATGACGGCTTTTGGCCGGCTGCAGCCCTTCAGGGAAGGCGGTAAGCGGGCGTGAAAGGGACGCTCCAGCTTGAGTCGCCCATGCACAGCCATGCCGTCCTATCAGCGATACGAACGACGTAGATTTTCCGCAATACGTTACGTTGCAGCGACTCTTCTGGAGCAGTCGCATCGAAACAGTCAGGTGACCCGGAGATAATAGGTACGCTTGAGCGAACCATTAGTGTTCATCCAGCTCCGACAGCATTTGTTTGAGTTGACTATTGTTATATCGCACGCGACTTGGGGTAGCCTAAAGCGCTGGTGAGTTCGGCGCTAAATTTTAGGGATATATGATTTTCATGAAGAAACCTCGCTGGTACCTGCCTCTCAGTGAAAACCTCAGCGCTGCGCTTTCAATCGGGAATGCTCCAGATGTGGTTCGTCTGTCTCGGTATGAGGTAGCGGCGATTCTCTACGTGCTCCAGCTGCCCAAGCTGCCCGTGCGCTCGCCTCTGGAGATGGAGCGAGTGTTTGCAAATCTGCTGACTCATCACTCCGATAAGCTGAGATCGGCTTTGGCCGGGGCCTACAGCCAGGTTGATTTTGAAACGGGACTTCTCCAAGCATCAGCAGTCGAGATTGGTCTGATGGACAAAGAATCGGTTGCTCGCCGTCAGTACATTCATCCCGAGGGCACCTGGAATTTCGATTATGCGAAGCAGCACACGGCTTCATTAAGTGCGATCAAACATGAGCATGTTCGCCGCAGTGGTTTGGTAGTAAAGCTAAGCGATCACCAGCTTCGGCTGGTTCAGAACATTAGGGCAAACATGGAGGATTCCATCGATGCCCAAGCTCACGCAGGCACTGGGAAGTCCTTTGTGCTGAATGAGATATTGGCTCTTATGCCAGAGCGTAGAATCCTGTTCCTCGCTGATGTGGAACCGAAGCTCAAACCCATACGGGCTCGATTTTCCGAGGATCAGGTTTGGGCGGTAACATTCAGGTGGATGGCTACCAGACTTCTCGCGGGTGGGAATAGGGCTCTTGAGACAAGGTTGGACGCGATTTCGAGATTGCCACTCTCGTATTCAGCGCTCGCAGAAAAGGCAGGGATCAGCTCCATCGGTAATCGTAATGCTGCCCGTGTGGCGGCTCTTTGTTGGTCGGTAATCGCCAAATTTAGTTTTTCAAACGATGCTCGGATCACCATCAGTCATATACCTTCCGACCAGGTCCGCTGGCTCTCGACTTCGGAACAAGAAATAGTAGCGGCCGCGGCCGCAAAGCTTTGGTTCAAGATGACAAGCTTTGAGGAAGAAGCGGATCCCCTTCCGGTCCGTGGCTACCACCGCGTGAAACAACTGGCTTTATCGAGACTTCATTTACCTGAATCTATTGATACGGTAATCGTCGACGAAGGCCATGACTTGAGCGGACCAATGGTCGACATCCTCGACAGGTCTCCTCAAACTGTAATTACTTTGGGGGACCAGTTCCAAAATCTGCAAGGACGATACATGCCCCATAACGCGAGGATTCGCCATCGCGAAATGGCTATTTCGTTACGAGCAGGCCCAGCATTGGTCGATTACATCAACCCACTTTTAGCTGAGTTCCCAGACGTAAGCGCGTTACCGTTTGTGGCTGATAAGGCGAAAGACACGGTGGTGGCTGAATACCGAGCGGACTCATTCCCTCCTGAACCCTCAGTAATTCTGGTGGCCGATGAATGGGGTATTTTCGACTGGTTAATTCGCAATCGCGATTTGAGCCAAGGTGCTGCGGTCATTGACTGGACCAATCAGTTCGAACCATTCCTAGAGGGATGTCTTGATTTATATATGCATGACAAGCGCCCGAGCCACGGGGCTATTGCTCGTTTCCGAAGCTGGGAACAATTGCATGCGGAAATGAGGTGGAACGACGCTTTTCTCAGGGTTGAGCAATGGCTTGAAGTTGTGGGTACCAAATTTGGTGTTTCCGGGCTTTACCAATGCGCAAAATTGGCTGAGCTCGCTGATGGAAAACCGTCACGTCCGTTGTTGGCCACAGTATTTACGGTAAAAAACCACGAGTTTTCGAGAATGGCAGTTTCTGAGGACCTGTACTATTTTGCTGACCTGCGAAGTAAAACCGATCTGTCAAAAAAGCTCGCATTGCTGTACACCGCGATCACAAGATCGTCTGGAAAAATCTACTTTCCGGACACGCATCAGGAGCGAATTTCGACAATTTTGAGCGCCCAAAGCTTGAGAGCAAAGCCACTAAACCTTCTTCACCTGAATGTCTAAGTAATTATTGAGGCATTGGAGTTCATACGATGCGTCGGACCAATGCTTCATTGATCTATCGGAGAACGAAAAACACCAGAGCAGTACAGATCCTTCTCGCTCACACCAAGTTGGAAAGCACTGAATCGCCCATGGTTTCGTGAACATACCTACTGACTGCTCCTGGCCGATATCTACCTATCGATCTGTGCTGCAATCAAGGACGCACCCGTCGTCGTCATCTGTTGCACATTCGTTTAACACACCCTTTCCCTAAGCGAGTACGTCGTCATCTATCGACCATTTGTTGTCACATTGCGCGCCTGAAGAACGCCTTCAGCCCCTCTGTTGTCGTCCGTCGTCTATCCGCCGCTGTCATACGGCACATTGTAGCTGTGAAAGCCCCTTACTTCCGGGACTGTAGCGACGACACTTTCTCACGACACCCCTTACCTGGACGACGCCCCCCCTTAACCTGCACAAGACGCCCTGAAAAACCTGTAGCCCAGCAACCATGCGGGTTGCAGCAGCAACACCTCTTCACGACACACCTTACCAGGGCGACAAAACCCCTTTACGACACCCCTTAACCTGTAAAAGATACGCTAAAAAACCTGAAACCCAGTAACCATGCGGGCTACAGCGGCAACACCTCTTCACGACACCCCTTACTTGGGCGACAAACCCCCTTTACGACACCCCTTAACCTGTAAAAGACACCCTAAAAAACCTGAAACCCAGTAACCATGCGGGCTACAGCGGCAACACCTCTTCACGACACCCCTTCGCCTAGACCGGCGATTCTCTATGGGAAGTTACGCGTCAGACTTCCATAAGCAATAGATGGGGAGTGAGCATGCTTTTTTGAAACGTGTCGCGAAGCGGATATCAGCGGTGCGCCGGTTGCCCTCGAACTCAATCAGTCAGCTACCGGCGGAAAGGGATTTGAGAAGGACTGAAATCCTTGGGATTGGCACAACGGGTGAGAAGCTGAAGCCAGTGCAAATTTTTCAACCCTGAAGGAGCAAGACATGGACTCGATTGAGCTACTGGTTTATGCGGTCATCGGCGTGATCGGCACGCTGGGAGCGGCTGCGGTGATTGGCTACAAGGTCGCAGATCATCTCGACAAGAAGCATCACACCGACTGATTTTGCAGCACATTGGCAGATGCGCATGGTGGTGGCTTGGGATTCGCCAGTGCTCGGGTAACGTTCAGGCATGTGCCAAGTCCAGCAGGTTCACGTCATGAGCAAAGTTAAGTGCCAGTGCTGCAAGAAGATGATGATTCCAAAGGTGGTCACCAGCGCGCCTTTCTACATCAATGGAATACCGGTGGGCGGCCGTGAGCCGGAGTCGTCTGTATGCCCCTTCTGCCTGTCGCAGAAGTGGATGCTCACCGAACATCAGGTTCTGGCTGCCGGCAAGGCCAATGCCGAGTTCTACGGCATCATGGTTCTCGCCTTGGTGAACATCGCTGCGTTCGCCCGTTTCGGCGAACTGGCGGGCGGTATGACGCTTGCTGTGTCAGTCGCAAGCTTCCTCCTGCGCGCCAGAATTATCAGGACATTGCTGCGGCACCTGAGCCGTTAGACGAGCCAGCGCATTCCATGCGGGCAAAATGTTACTCAGGCGGTGAATACAGGCCCGGGTAGAATTCGGAAAGGATGTCACTGCTGCTCGACAGTGCGCGAAGCTGCGTCGCTACTTGGTCATTTCATAGCGGATTTGAGCGCTGGGGTGGTACTGAACCCTGTATGGCGAGCGGTTGCCCGAATGCCCTGGCCAGCGCCAAGCAGCCTAACAACGCGCTGATGCAGCCCCTTTTCAGGCGGATCTTTGCAAAACCCGGAAAATTTTGCCCCTCCTAAGGGGAAGGTTGGCCGTTCGAACCGGCCCTGGGACACCATATAATCCAAGCCCTCCAGCGATTTAAGCTCTCAGAATCAAAACCTCATGGGTGCATGGTGGGTGCAAGCTCTAGCGAGTAGTCTCTTATTTACCAAGAAGCTGCCACAGCTTCGAGCTCGTCTTTGTCGATGTTTTGTAAGGCCATCAGATTTGCGAGCCTTTGCCCAATACTGGAAAGGGTCGCGCTCGCGGGTCGCGCGACATTGACCTCGAAACTCGGCTCGGCCCTGATTTCTTTGGGCTTGCTGTGAAATAGCTGCCGCTGGTACAGGTAGAGCGCCTGCTGGGTTAGGTCAAATGTCTCTGGAGAGACTGATGCACCATATGACCAGCCCGCTCTCCTGAATTCGAATTTCCCCTTTTGTAATCGTGACTTCAACCCCAGAAGGCAAAGCTGCCTATAGGTTAAAGACTCAGCGAGGCTTAAAAGGTAATTCGCTTCAGCTCGTTTAACGCTGCTATCAAAAATCAGATTTGTGTAGAAGTTTGCGAGGTATGGGAGCTTCAGTTGTTCATGCTCCTGCTTTGCACTTAACAACACGCCTTCGAACAGCTCCTCCGCGGGTGAGGGCGTGTCAGCGTCGCTATCAAAAAAACCATCGTCCCGTTTTGGTTCCAATAGGAGTCGCTCTCGGATTCCATCAATAGCTAAGGCAGCAACACCTGCAACACGTTGTTCCTCCCTTGGGGATAGCAGCCGCTTCGCCAGATCGTCCAAAACGACAACGCAAACCTCTCCGACTACAGCGCCAATGGCCGCACCCGCAACTGTGCCAACTGGCCCAGCCAGCGAGCCCACGGCACTTCCGACTGCTGCGCCCCCAATTTTGGTGCCTTTGTTCAATAGTGTTAGATAGTTCTTCAATCAGAGCCCCCTCATTTCTCAGCTGATTTAGCTAGAGATCTGGTCGCGAATGCGTAGAACCGTAGTAGTCGAGCAGTCTGCGTGGCGTGCCGTAGCTCGAATACCCAGGCCAGCGGTGAGCAACTCAATCACACGCTTGTGCAGATCGGCGTCCACCGGCCGACCCTGGTACTTGCCGGCGGCTTTGGCCTTCTCGATACCCTGTGCCTGACGCTCGCGGCGCTGCTCGTAATCCTTGCGGGCAATGGCGGCCATCATCTCCACCAACATCGAGTTGATGGCTCCCAGCATCCGTCCGGTGAACTCGTCGCCCTTGGTGTCCTGCATCCCCTGATGGCTGGTCGGCAGATCGAGCGCGACGATGCGCAGGCCCTTGGAGTCGATAGCGGCCTTGAGCTTTTGCCAGTCCTCAACCGGTAGGCGGGAGAGACGGTCTATCGATTCCACCAGCAGAACGTCACCCTTGCGCGCATCTTTCAGCAGGCGCAGCAACTCGGGCCGGTCGGCGGTGGCGCCGCTGGCGTTCTCCAGGTACACGCTGGCGATGACCTTGTTATGGTCGCTGGCGAACTGATCAAGCGAGGCGCGAGCGCGGCCGGCGTCTTGCTCTTCGGTGGATGCTCGGAGGTATGCGCGGATGAACATGATGTGTGCCTGTATCAGTTAGGGCGTTCTACTAATAATGTTGCACTTTGGGTGTTCCTTATCAAGCGGAAAGCCCGAAAAAGGCAAAATAAGCCTGTATCTGGATAGGCATACTCAAAAAAATCGTCGCAGACTTGCGAAAGCCAGCGACGAAAGACCAGCAGGATTATTTTCCTACGAAGTAAAGCGCTCGGCCTTGGTTGAAGATGGCAGCAGGGATTGAATCTTTCCTCAGTCGCTGACCAGGATGGTAGATATAGATCCATTCGGGTAGGTACTTCGATGCCTTTAACATGGCTTCCGAAGTCGTCATGTCGTTCTTGTAGGCATCAAGCGTGAACTGGTTGTGCCGGATAAATATCGGCCCGTAGCTGCGAGGCGACGCCAAGAAGCTTGGTGACGCAGCGGTTGTATCCGCGAATGGGATAGGACGTTCCGCAAAGATATCTGCTGGCGTTGCGTACGAGCGCGAATGACCATCAGGGTATTGGCCGGTCTGCATACCCAGCTTTGACAAACCACCTGAAAAAATCTTTCTGCGGACCTCCTCCACCCTCTGCAGAGCCAGGGCCGATGCATCCTCTGGTGAGCCGGCCTGATCGGAAGGCACCCAGGCAACAACCTGAGTTGCCCGAGCCGGATCACTTGATCCACCCAGTAGCATCAAACCCAAGCCAATACCTGCGGCTGCACCACCGCTCATGCCTGAAGGTGGTGACACATATCCAATCGCACTTAATCCAGCATCCCCCAGCCCTGCCCCTGAGCTGTTGGTGGGGCTCACTCTATCAACTCCCCCTACCATCTCGATTGGAACGTCACGCTGCCCGGAGATCCCCATGGCAGTCAGAACGTGCATCGCATCCGACCATTTTTCTTTCGGCACATCCTTTGGCTCAGGAAGCTGAACAGTCTTCGGCGATTGATTGGCAGAGCACCCAACCAGAAAAGCTACTGCCGCAGCCAGCACGCTGACTCGAATCACTGTTGATGTACTACCCATGGCGCTACTCCCTGTTGTGATCACCACAACTTACGGCGACTTGCAGAAAACCCAACGGCATACCCCCGCGACGGAGCCGGCTTGGGATTTCCAAGACATGGCATAGCGTGTCACGCAACGTCATGCACACGGAGCACCACCATGGAATTTCGTGACATTGGGAACGGGCGAACTTTCCCACCAGTAGCACCGAATGGCCGGATTTACGCCGTACCAGTCACCCAAGAAAACCAGGTAGAAATTTTCTGCCTGACACCTGAAGGAGTCATTGGAAGCGGAGTCAAGGCCAACTGGGCTGAGATAACAGGTTTCTATTACGACGAAGAGTCCTGGGAAATCATCCTGCGCAACTACATCGGCAGGGGAATGCGTTTCCGCCGGGGGGTGCCCTGCGGAATCGTCGAGGACGGTTGCGAAACCTTCAAAACAAATATTCAAGGGTTCGCAATCCCAATCTGCGTAATGAACCGCATCGCTTTCGAGCAGAAAAACTGCATCAGACCTGATGGCGGCTCTGGTCTTTCAAAGCAACCAGCAGCCTGACTACGTCGAATGGCTTGCCCATGCCCTGGTAGGGAGTTTCTCAGGGATCTAATTCCGTCGCTTTTGTTGCGTGAAAGCGAAACCCACGCCAGGAAACCGTCCGTAGGCTGTATCCGAGTAATTAAAGGAATTCGGATATGACCAACAGAACTGTTAGACGCTGCTCGCATGAGCAAGCCCTCTGCGCCAAATCGATACGCGACCTATGCGCAATCGTCACCCCTGAATAGCCAGGAGTACCGACGCATGCGCTACGTAACCGTGAGGAAATTTGCCAGCGAGTCTGGTTACTCCGAAGACGCTATCCGCTCGAAGCTTCGCGACGGAATTTGGCGGCTCGGAGAGATATGGATCAAAGCCCCAGATGGCCGAGTACTGATTGATGTGGAGGGATATGAGTCGTGGGTAGAGATGGGCGGGGAGTTCGGGCAGTCTCCGAGTCGAGTATCGAAATCACGTTCATGTATCGCGGCGTTCGGTGCCGTGAGCGGATCTCGCTCAAGCCCACCGCCACTAACCTGAAGCGCGCCGAGCAGCACAAGGCGGCAGTCGAGCACGCTATCGCCAATGGCACGTTCGACTATGCCGTTACCTTCCCCGGCTCGCCCAGGGCTGCGAAATTCGCGCCAGAGGCCAGCCAGGAGACCCTAGCCGGCTTCCTGACCAAGTGGCTGGCCGGCAAGAAGCAGCACGTGTCGAGCAGCACATTCGAGGGGTACAGGAAGCTGGTCGAGCTGCGCCTGGTCCCAGCGCTCGGCCCTACCCTGCTGGTCGACCTGAAGCGCAAGACCGTGCGCGACTGGCTGAACACGCTGGAGGTGTCCAACAAGACGCTCAGCAATATTCAGAGCTGCCTGCGCTCGGCGCTGAATGATGCCGTGGACAATGAAGAGCTGATCGATATCAACCCGCTGGCCGGCTGGACCTTCTCCCGCAAAGCCCAGGTGAAGGAGGACGACGTGGATCCGTTCAGCCCGGAAGAACAGCGCGCCATCCTGGCCACGCTCGATGGCCAGGCCAAGAACCTTGTGCAGTTCGCACTTTGGACAGGCATGCGTACCAGCGAACTGGTGGCTTTGGACTGGGGTGATATCGACTGGCTGAAAGGTGAGGCCTACGTCACTCGGGCGATGACTCAAGCCGCAGCGGGTGAAGCCGAGGTGACCAAAACGCTATCTGGCAAGCGGCGTATCAAGCTGCTTGCACCGGCCATGGAGGCTTTGGTGGCACAGAAGGCGCACACCTTCCTGGCCGGCAACGAGGTGTTCCAGAACCCTCGCACGCTCGAGCGCTGGGCCGGCGATCAGCCGATTCGGAAAACACTGTGGGCGCATGCGGTGAAGAAAGCCGGCGTGCGGTACCGCCGGCCGTACCAGACGCGGCACACCTACGCCTCGATGATGCTATCCGCTGGCGAGCACCCAATGTGGGTAGCTGGACAGATGGGACATTCTGACTGGACTATGATCGCCAGGGTGTATGGAAGATGGATGCCATCAGACGACACCCAAGCCGGCGGCAAAGCCGAAAGCATGTGGATGGTCAAAAAGGAGACGAAGAATGACGGAACTGGATAGGGTTATGCGAGGGCCAATGGAAGACACAAGAGCGATCGCGCTCTTACTCCACGCGAAACTAGAGAGTCAGGCACTGTCCATTATATATATGGCCATCGACCGCGCCGCGTGGGTGATCTCGGAAAAAGAGGAGATCGATAAAAACGACTTCATCGCCTGGGCTCAAAAATTTCTGATCGCCGATAACGAGGTGGACTTCTCTGGTCTAGATCTATGGGCGGCCAGGTGCGGTCTACTCCATACAGGCGCGGCAGAATCCCGTGATTATCGGAAAAACGGCGCAAACTTGATCTATTACAAGGTCAAGGCCGAAATGGCAGAGGAAAAGGTTTTAACTCTGATCGGTGAATGGCTGGCAGAGCTTGGGGTAACTCCTGAGCGTGTGCGATTTGTGGATTACTTCTGGCTTGCACATGAGCTGATCGAAGCCCTGCAGCGATTCGAGGCGTGGCTTGGAAACGAACCGGAAATTTGTGCAAGAGCAGCAGTTAAGGCGGATAGACAGATTTCGTTCCATCCATTGCCGAGAGAATGACAGCTTAATGGCAGCAAACCTGCTGGAGCCCGCGTATTTACTGGAACAGACGCAGGTTCAAATCCCCCCGGCTCCACCAAATAAGCTATACAAATCAGGCACTTAGCGTTTATCGCAAGTGCCTTTTTTGTGCCTGTCCGGATTGTTTTGGCTGGGTAATGCCAGCCCTGTGACCGCCTGCCCAGCACATGCCTCATCCGCAGCGATCCGACTTCATACCTACTTGACTGCGCGCCAGCAGCGTTGCGAGTCACTCCTCCGCGAAGTAATCACTGTCTAGCTGTTTCACCTCGTACACCTGCTTAACACTCACGCCCAGGTTGTTCTCCACCATCAGTCGCGCCAGCTCAACACCGTCGATCAGCACCACTTTGATATCCAGCCCCAGCGCTGCCGTAAGGGCACCGTCGGAGAACTCCGAGGTGGTGATAAACACGCCCTTGCGCGCACGCTGGCGAGTCAAAGCACCGATGAATTTGTCGATCTCCGGACGATGCACCGTGTTGGCCCAGCGCTTGGCCTGGAGATAGATCACGTCCAGGCCAAGCTTGTCCTCTTTGATGATGCCGTCGATACCGTCATCATTGGTCGCCTGGGTCGCCTTACCGGCCTCCTTGCGCGAACCGCCGTAGCCCATGGCGATCATCAGATCGACCACTAACTGTTCAAAGAAACGGGGTGTCGCTGCCCGTACTTGCGCTAGCAGCTCCTCTGCGAGTGACTGCACCAATGCCTGATGCGCCTCGGCTAGCTGCTCGTCTGGTGTGGTTTCGGCAATATCAACGTCCAGCCCGACGGGGGCGTCAGCTATTTGCGGTTTAGCGGTATGGAAATCCGCAAACTCTGGGAACTGCTTCAACCAGCTCACGGTGATGCGCTCGGGGCCATCGACCAAAGCGTCCCGGCCACGCGCAGTGATTTGCACCATGCCCTTGGCAGGAATGCACAGCAGTCCGGCCTTGTTCAGATACGTCCGAGCCCAGCCCACCCGATTGTTGATCACCGTTTGATGCCCCGAAGGTAGCCGCTCTTTGCGCTCGTCCTCGCTAAGCTGGAACTGATCGGCCACCCGCTCACGCAGTTGATTGAGCGGCAGAGGCGCGCCGTTTTGCACAGTGGCTAGCACCGGTCGCATCACGCTTTGAAAATCCGGAATTGCCATCGTCACTCCCTAACCTTGTTGACCGCCGCGCCAGCCACTCTCATCGAGCCCAGTCGCCGTCTTCAGCATCTTCAAAATCACCAGCGCAAACGCTCGGCTTTTGGTTTCGTTATCCAGCACTTCCAGCGACAGTTTCTCGTGGTCGGTCATGGCGTCCAACACGGTGTTCAGCACGCGCTTGGGGAACAGGCCGTGCATGATTTGCTCCACCGAGTGGCTGTTCACCTGGGCCATCACATCCTCCTGACGGCTGATGCGCTGAGCGATGCCGGTGAGGAACTGCAGTTGGTCGTCATCGCTCACCTCGGCACCGAAAATATCGTTGAGAGCCTCGATGATTTCCGACAGGCGCTTCTTCTCTGGGTCATGTGGCTTGCCGCTGCCCACATCACTGCCAGGTTTGAGGTTGTACTCGCCCCGCTCCTCACCCAAACGCAGTTGATGCTCGGCGCGCTTGCTCAAACGGTAGTGGCTCAGTTGTAGCTCGCCCACATCTACATCGTCCTGTTGCAAACGATCCACGCGCAACAGCGGGTGTAAGTGCTTGGCGTAAACGCAGAGCTGCTCCAGCTCCCGGTCCTCGTAAGGCACGATCTGCGAAAGAAACTCATACAAACGAACGAAGCTCTGCAGGTTTTTACGGAACAGGTCGAGCTGATCAACCTGCTCGCCGGCCTCTTTCAGCGCGTACTCGGCTTTTTTCAGGCCGACGCTATCGCCATTGCTCTCTGCTGTGCGCTTGTAATCCAGCGCCTGCTGGCGCGACTCCAGCGAGAAGGAATAACGCTTGGCGAAGCGCGCTCTAGCCGGCGTGCAGTAGTAGCTGAGCTTGCTGGCCGCTGCTTTCGGATCGAAGAAGGCCATAGCGAACGCCTCGACCTCCTGCCAGTGATAAATGCCCTCGGCATCCAGCTTCTTCTGCAGGTCATAGATAATCTGCGGGTCAGTTACGTCGGTCAGCTCGGCTTTGGTGTAGTACGGCAAGAAGGCGTCGAGAATGTCCTGCGCCTCGTTGAAGAAGTCGAGGATGAAGGTTTGCTTGCCGTCACCGAAGGTGCGGTTCAGCCGCGACAGGGTTTGCACGCAATCCACGCCTTGCAGCTTCTTGTCCACGTACATGGCGCACAGCTTGGGCTGATCGAAGCCAGTCTGGTATTTGTTGGCCGCAATCATCACGTTGAAGTCTTGGGTGTCGAAGGCATCTGCCAGGTCGCGACCATTCAGGCCGGCGTTGAGCAAGCTGCTGTTTTCGGTCACCTCTTCGGGGATCACCTCATCCGGCAACACGCTGCCCGAGAAGGCCACCAGCGGATGCACATCGCTGTAGCCCATCTGCTGCACATAGGCCTTCATCGCCAACTGGTAACGCACTGCCTCCTGACGGCTGCTGGTGACGACCATGGCTTTGGCCTGGCCATTCAGCAGACCAATGATATTGGCGCGGAAGTGCTCGACGATCACCTCGACCTTCTGACTGATGTTGTACGGGTGCAACCGCACCCAGCGGGCCAGCTTGATGCGCGCCTTTTTACTGTCTACCTCATCATCTTCGCCATCGGGATGGGCGATCTTCCACGCGGTGCTGTAGGTGGTGTAGTTGCGCAGCACATCTAGAATAAAACCCTCCTCAATGGCCTGGCGCATGGAGTAGAGGTGAAAGGCCTCTGGCTTGTTGCTGGAACTGGCCGGCAGCGCTAGGTCGACCGGTCGACCGAACAGCTCCAGGGTCTTGGCCTTGGGTGTGGCGGTAAACGCGTAGTAGCTGATGCGCTCGTTCGGTTGACGCGCCTGCACAGCGGCGTCGAGCAGCTCTTCGGCGCTGACTTCTTCGGCATCCAACGCATCGCTGCCGAGAATCTGTTTCAGCTTGCTGGCGGATGAGCCGGTTTGCGAGGAATGCGCCTCGTCGGCAATCACCGCATAGCGCCCGCTGGCCAGCTTGGGGTACTTGTCCAGGGCATCGAACAGCGCCGGGAAGGTCTGGATGGTGACGATGATGATGCGCGTCTGCTCAGCCAGCGCCTCGGCCAGTTGCTCGGATTTGCTCTGGTTGCCGATATCCCGGCTGATCGGTTTGACCACGCCTTGGGCATGCTCAAACTGATAGATGGTGTTCTGCAACTGACTATCGAGCACCGTGCGGTCGGTGACCACGATCACCGAGTTGAACAGGCGCTCGCCGGCCTCGTCGTACAGCGAGGCCAGTTGATGGGCGGTCCAGGCGATGGAGTTGGACTTGCCTGAGCCTGCGCTGTGCTGAATCAAATAACGTTTACCCGGCCCTTCGGCGCGGGTGGTATTGATCAGCTTATTGACCACTTCCCATTGATGGTAACGCGGGAAGATCATTGTTTCTTTGGTGACCGGCGTGCCGTCGAAGCCTTCGCTGGTTTTCTTGTCCAAGTGCAGGAAGCGCCCCAACACTTTTAGCCACGCATCAGGCTGCAACAGGCGTTGCCACAGGTAGCTGGTGGCGTATTGGCTGTCGTCCTCAGGCATCGGGTTGCCCGCACCGCCTTCCGCGCTGCCAAGGTTGAACGGTAGGAAGAAGGTGTCCTTACCCGCCAGCTTGGTGGTCATCGCCACCTCGTTCTGGCCTACGGCAAAGTGCACCAGCGCGCCGCGCTTGAAAGTCAGCAGGGGTTCGGGTTTGCGCGTTAGCGGGTCTTTTACCGGGCGATCATTGCGGTACTGGCGCTTGGCGTTTTCCACCGACTGCTTAAATTCGCTTTTCAGCTCCAGCGTGGCGGTGGGGATGCCGTTGACGAACAGCACCAAGTCCAGCCGTGGGTTGTAGCTCTGCCCGCTGCTGCCAGCCTCACGCGCATGCGGGGAGTAGGACACCTCCGGCACCACGCGCAGGCGATTGCACTGGTAGCGTTTGAGGGTGTCCGGGTTCATGCCATGGTCGGGCTGAAAGCTGCACAGCTCCACTTTTACCGCCGGCAGCTTAAAGCCATGACGCAACACATCCAGGGTACTGCTTTGCTCCAGCTCTCGCACCAGCTTCTGTATCAGTACATCTTCAGGTGCACTGGGGTTGGCCTTGGCGAACTTGTCCCAACGCTCCGGCCAGGCGTCTTTGAAGTAGCCCAGCACATCTTCGGTATACAGCGCGGTGCGGCGGTCGTAGCCGCTGGCGGTGCCGACAAGCCAGCCTTGGGCGGCTAGAGCGTCGATGATGTCCTGCTGAAATTGCGCTTCCTTGCTGTCCGCCATTACACGGCCTCTTGTGCTGATGCGGGGGATGGCGCGCTGGTCGGTGGCTGCCAGCCGCGCACGTCGATTTTGCCGGTGACTGCGGCGGAGATTAAGGCGGAGCGGCGTTCTTGGAGAAAACCTATTGTGTTTTCAGCATAAGAAATAGTCTCGTTTGAACGCTGGAGTTTGCACTCAAGTACAGAAGCAATCTCTTGTTGATCGTCAAAAGGTGGAAATGCAAATCTGTACTGCCTGAACTTCTCTGCAGGCAGATGAGAAATAGTTGCTTTCATATCAGACTCTTCAAAGACACCCAGCGTTTTTGCAGCCATCAGACTATAGAAAAAGAACTCTGCAGTATCTCTATTTGGTGATTCTGGGCGAAGTCGATGCAATGCCTTCTGGTAGCCAATTCTACTGTCCTTATGTCGCCAGATTGCTGCACGCCCTACATCCCCTCCTTCACAAACAAGCAGATCACCAAGCCTAACTGTGTATCGCTCATACTCACTCGGTTCAATATCGATCAATGGGAGGCCATCGATATTAATGACTCCCTGCTGAACATCTTGATTCCTCAGATACGGCAAAGGGTTAGTTCCAGTGTTTTTCTTCTCATCGAGCATTTTTCCAAGCTCAACGAAATAGCGAAAACTCAGTTTGCAAACTCCCCAATGCGCCGGCACATAACCTAGCCACGCAACGCCGGAGTCTTTCATCGGCACCGTCGGGTCGAGGCCTTTGGTGACGGCGTGGGAGATCAAGGCCTGGCGTTTTTCCTTGAGCAGTTCGATCAGGCGTTGCTGCTCTTCGATCAGCGCGTCGATGCGGGCGGTTTCGTGGTCGAGGAAGCGGGCGATTTGTGTTTGCTCGGCCACTGGGGGCTCAACAAAAAGAAGTGTTCGAAAATCATCTTGCCCAAGATTTTGCATGCTGGAGCTTGTACCCGAGCAAGCGTTTTTTACCTGCTCACGATACTCAGGTGCCTTGGTGAAATAGAAAACAAATGACGCTGACTGGTTCTTCTCGAAATAAATTTGCCATAGTCGATCAGGCAGAAATATACCGTCTGGAGCTGCAGTTACTAAACCGGTAGCACCTACTAGATCAGGAGTGTTCATCCTACTGACCACAAGTGTTCCGATCTTCAGCGGGCAACTGACTCGACTCAGATCCTCATCATCAACTGCTTTGTTTTCTCTCCAGTCGAACTGCCCCGTATAAACACAGCTAGTTTTAAGAACGCCGTATGAGCCCGGTTCAGCAGGGTAGTCTGCCGCATTGACACTTGTGCCAGACTCGATCTTTACAATAGCTCGTTTTAGGGGCTGCACCGTCCAATGCTCCGGAACTTCTCCGAGCCACTCCACTCCCGATTCTTTGTATGCCGGATACACTGAAAACATCATGCCGACAGCCCTTCAATCATCAGTTTGATGCGGTCGGTGCAGGCTTTCAGGTCGCGGTCGATCTCGGCCAGCGGCCGCGGAGGCAGGAATACGTAGAAGTGGCGGTTAAAGGGAATCTCGAAACCGACAATACCGACTTCACCATCCTGCGCATCGGTCTTGCTTTCGTCGATCCAGGCATCCGGCACATGGGGGATCACTTCACGCTGGAAGTAGTCGTACACCGACTCGCCCAACGGCACGTTCTCGTTATCACGCAGGCCGGCGTCCGCTTCCGGCTGGCCTTTGCTGGTGCAGATATCCGCCTCGGGGTCACGCTCGCTCAGGGCATTGAGCAGTGCTTTCAGCTCCGGCGCGCTAAGGCTGACGCTGTGTGCGGTCAGGGCTTTTTTCAGCAGTTTGGTGAATTGCTCGCGGTTGCGGTGCAGCGCACTCGCGTCCATGGATTGCAGAGCTGTTATCAGTTGCTGCTGGGCGGCGCTGTCGAGCTTCTGCAGGGCTTTTTCCTCCAGCACTTTGCCGATGCGCTCGGCGCTGGTCTGGAAGTTCAGTCGCAGCGGACGCTCGACGGTGATGCGGCGGTAGCCAAAGGCGTCGATGGGGAAGATCTTGCTCTGCGCCGTTGCCTCGAAGCTGCCATACAGACGCACCAGCTCGCTGATTTGATCCTCGGTGATGTACTGGCGCTTGCTGCCCAGCGACTTGCGCATTTTGGCGTAGTGCTGGCTGCCGTCGATCAACTGCACCTTGCCCTGTCGTACAGCTGTCTTGTGGTTGCTGAGTATCCACACATAGGTGGCGATACCGGTGTTGTAGAACATGTCTGTCGGCAGCGCGATGATGGCTTCAACCAGATCGTTCTGCAGCAGGTAGCGGCGAATCTCCGACTCACCCGAACCCGCGCCGCCGGTGAACAGCGGCGAGCCGTTGAGGATGATGCCTATGCGCGAGCCACCCTCGCGCGGGTCACGCATCTTGCTGACCAAGTGCAGGAGGAACAACAGCGAACCGTCGGACACTCGCGGCAGGCCCGGGCCGAAGCGGCCGTCGAAGCCCTTGTGGCTGTGCTCGTCAGTGATCTGCTTCTGCACCTTCTTCCATTCCACGCCGAACGGCGGGTTGCTGAGCATAAAGTCGAAGCGCTTGTTGGCTAGCTGATCGTTGGACAGGGTGTTGCCGAGCTTGATGCTGGCCACGTCCTGGCCCTTGATCAGCATGTCCGCCTTGCAGATGGCGTAGGACTCGGGATTGAGCTCCTGGCCGTGCAGCGACACGCTGACCTTTTCGCTGATGGACTGGATGTATTCATCACCCTCAGACAGAAAGCCACCGGTGCCAGCGGTTGGGTCATAAATGGTGACGATGCTGTTGGGCGCGAGTTTGTGATCCTGATCGGTGATCACCAGCGAGGTGGTGAGGTGCACGATATCGCGCGGGGTGAAGTGCTCCCCGGCGGTTTCGTTGGAGCTTTCCGCAAACTTGCGGATCAGCTCTTCAAAGATGATGCCCATGCCGAAGTTGCTGATGAACTCGGGGCTCAGATCAGTCGCGGCGAAACGCTGCACTACCTGATACAGCAGATTGGCGCTCTCCAACTGCTGAACGAAATCCTCGAAGTGGAAGTGCTCGAAGATCTCGCGGGCGTCCTTGCTGAACGCCTGCACATAGCTCATCAGGTCGGCAGCAGTCTGGGTGTCGGAAAGCGTGCCGAGGGTCAGCGGTGAGGCGTTGAAGAACTGCTGGCCTGCGGCGCGCAGCAAAATCATCTCGCGAACGGTATCGGGACGACCTTCCTGAGCGAAGGTCTGCTTGATCACCTCAACCTTGGTCGGCGCGAGTACGCACTCCATCCGGCGCAGCAGCGTGAACGGCAGAATGATGCGACCGTACTGTGACTGCTTGAAATCACCACGCAGCAGGTCGGCAATCGACCAGAGAAAGGCGGCCGTCTGGGAATGATTTTCCGTATTCACGCAACAATTCCTTGGAGTAGGGACAAAAATCGCGAGTCTAACATCCGAGGGTGCCTATCAGGAGCGTCGGCTTTAGGTTGTGAACGCTCGCAGAGCCAATCGCTGGTTACTTAGCGTGCTGGTCATATCAATTGCAATCGAGTAATCAAGCGAAACGCCGTATTCCAATTGGTATTCCAGCCAAAAGTAGAAATCGACATTAACGCTAAACTTAATGGACTCAACTTACCCCGGCCCACCAACCTCAAATACCGGCCGCAACTTCAACTGATCGGTGGGGCACGAATAGGCGTACAGGTTCAGGAGTACGCTTTCAGGAGGCCTATACCAAACCGTAACGGCCCTGCGGCGACTCATGCGCCGCCTGTTGAACGCCTCCCCAAAACAACTGCGCCAGTAGCTATGCCGCAATGGTGCGCAAAGCTCCGCTCGTGCCAAACTTCACCAACTCAAGAATCACAAACGGTATTGAAATGGTGCGTCTGCTTGCTGTTTCGGGAAGCCTGCGTCAGGTCTCCTCCAACTCGATTTTGCTACGAGCGGCTGAGTGCCTTTGCCCAGAAGGGGTACGGGTCACACATTACGAAGGCATCGGTGAATTGCCTCACTTCAACCCGGATCTGCTCGAAGATCCCCCCGAGGCGGTCATAGCGTTACGCGCAATTATCGGGCAGGCGGATGGGCTGTTGTTTTCATGCCCGGAATACGCTCGAGGTATTCCCGGCGCATTCAAAAACATGCTCGATTGGCTCGTGAGCAGTGAAGAGTTTCCGGGCAAGCCTGTCGCGCTGTTCAACGCATCGCCCAGAGCCAGTCATGCGCAAGCCGCATTGCGGCTGGTCCTGGAGACGATGTCGGCTAGCATCATCGAGGACGCGTCAATGACGGTGAACCTCCTGTCCAGCCAGTCGAGCGCCGAGGGCATTGCCACCGACCCGGTGATGGGCCCACAGATTAGTACTGCGCTCGGCGCGTTTAAACGACGCCTCGATAATCAAAACCTTTGATGCTTCGACAGGGTTTGCTGAGTGGTTAGCCGCATGCGGTGATTGCCGGCTCGAACGCTGGCAGCCAGCGCCTCTACTGACTGGCTCTTGCAAGCACCCACTCGTTTATCGTTTCAAGGGCGCCTGATGCGTAGGCATGACGACTTTCCATCAGGAACCTCATCGTGGTGAACCAGGACCATTCACTGGTGAGTTGCGTGTTGTAGGAACCAGCCCTCAAGAGCCCATGGGTTGCATCCGGTATGACTTCAATCCGGTTGGCGGGATGGTTGCCCCCGACCGTCTTTTGGAAGAGGCTTGCGTTGGCTTCGGGGTCGACATTCAGATCGTCCGCGCCCCACAACGCAAGCAGTGGAATGTCGAGTTTTTCCAAGGCTTCGGTTGCGTCTTCGTGAAGATTGCGCCGCACAAACGCCCATCGCTCGGCGCTCATGCCGTCCAGAAGGGTAACCGGCGGCACCTGCGCAGGGGCAAACAAACGCTCATCGGCGGCGGCGATCTGAGCCATCGTTGTGTCGATGTCAGCCTCGGACATCCCGGAGCGTTGCAACCGCGTCCGCGTGTAATAGTCGCCTTGCCGTTGCCAGGATACGGCGCCTCCGACAAGCACAAGAAAGTCCGCATCACCCGACGCCAGGCGGGGCAGTACCCAGCCGGCTTGTGAAAAACCAAGCGCACCGACAGGCATTCCTGGCAGCTTACTGCGCAGGGCGGACAACGCGCTGCGCACATTCACGTAGCGGTCCGTCATGGACTGGCTGAGCCAATTCCCCTGCGAGCCCCCAATGCCCGGCTTATCCCACGAAACAACCGCAATGCCTGCATCGAGAAGCGCGTTGATGAGTGGATCGTAACCCTGCTGCGACGTGCGATCTTGGGGGCCATCCCCGTGAACCAGAACGACTGCGGCTGTTGCAGCGTGGTCAGGAAGCCAGAGCGTACCGGCCAGGCGCAGTCCATTTGCGTCGAATGCAAAAGGTTCGCTGGCTCTGCGATCCAGACCATAAGTGTCAAGCCGCGCGAGAACAACCAAAGCGATAGCCACGATGAGACAGACGACGCAAATCAACCTCACGCGGTAACGCTTCATCCAGATCACTTTATGCATAGTCACTCCTTTTTTCCTTTCAAGAGTTCCGGCCAATAGGCTCGAATCTCTGTGCCAATCCCTGATGCAGTGCATGCATTTCGCAACGCCCTCGTAGCGCCATAGCTGCGCTACTGGCTCCTCGGACGATTAACTGAACTGGCTCGCAAGCATTTCCCGTACGGCACTTACCAATTGGGATTCGCCAGGACGCGGGGGCAACAGACTGAACTCCACATCCGGCAATACCGGTAAATGTTGCGCCGACCCGCAGACCTGCGCCCCAACCGGTACAGCGGAGACATTCAGACAAGCGACGCCCAAACCTGCCAATAACGCGGATTGCAGCCCCGCAACGCCGGACGCTGAATGCGCAACCACATAAGGCACCTCGTGCGCCTCCAAGGTCTCTCTGGCGAGGCGCTGTAGGCTGCACCCCTGCGGCAGTACCAAAAGTGGCAACGGGGTATTTTCCTCCAGCTCAGCCTCGAACCCCGCGACCGACACCCAACGCAACGCCTCCCGTCGCACCGGCAAGCCCTCAGGCAGGCTGCGCCCGTCGAGAATTCGCATGGAAAGGCCGATATCGAATTCACCTGAATCCGCCCCGCTCTCGATTTGCATGCTCTTGCGTACCGACACATGCAGGCGAAGGTGCGGATAGCGCACTCGCAGTGTCTTCAAGAGGTCGGCGATCGAGCTGGGCAGAAAGTAGTCGGTGATGGCGAGCCGCAACTCGCCGACAAAGGTCACACCACGCACGCTTTCAAGGGCACGATCACTCAAGGCAAGCATGTCTCGTGTATGGACCAATAAGCGTTCGCCAGCCGGTGTCGGCCTTACGCCTTTTTTACCCCGCTCCAGCAACGTGACCCCGGTGAAGGCCTCGAGCTTGCGCAATTGCTCGCTTAACGCCGACTGCGACCGACACAACTTAGGCGCGGCCTCCGCGAGGCTGCCTGACTCCATCGCAACCGCGAAGGCTCGCAACAGTTCTAGGTCAAAGGGGCGCATGTTCATCCTGCCGTTTTTCCGAAGGATACGATCATATCTTCCGGCTTTTCAGCACTCAACCCATTCCTTACTCTGAGCCAGACATTTACTCCCGACGAGGACTTCAACATGCCCGGCATCACACTCAAAATATCTGGCCAACCTGACCTTGCGCGAGTCCAGGGGATCGTGTCCCAGCTCACCACGCTAACCTGCGATGTGCTGGAGAAACGCCCGGAGCAGACGCTTGTGATGGTGCATTTCGTGCCTCATGAGCAATGGTTCATCAACAGTTGCTCGCTGGCCGAGCTGGGTTACAACTCGTTCCGCCTGGAGGTCACCATCACGGATGAGACGAACACCAAAGCGCAGAAGGCGCGCTTTCAGCGTGAGGCTTTCGCGCTATTGGCTGAGGAAATCGGCAACCTGCATCCACACTCCAACATCCACGTCATCGATTGCAGGGCCAGTGCATATGGGTATGGCGGCGTGAGCCAAGAATATAAACAGCACCACCCCTGAGACCAAAACCCGCGACACAGGGAATGACGCGTGACCGAAGGCGAGTCTTCCGATCGTTTGATGCAGTTGAGCATCACGCTGTTCTTCCTCGCTCTTCAAGGCATCCCCAAACGCTCTCGGCGCCTGCCGAACTGACACGCCCCCGGCGCGTACAGTTCGGCAATCGCTCAGCGGTCGGTACTGCTCCCATGCTGCGACGCCCGTCTGGGATGTTGTCAGCTCGCCCTTTAACGCGTGCCGACGTGAAGGACTTCAAGCAACACCTGCTCCAACATGTCAAAGAAACATCTGATGTGCGCCTGTTTCAACGCCTGAGGCCGGGTTACCAGGTAGACCTCCATCTCTGGGAGTTCAAGCTCCGGGAACAACTCGGTCAGGTCCTTCGCCAGAATACGCGGCAGTACCGCCACGCCCATGCCCTGCCTCACCGACTCCAGTTGTACGGCGAACGAGTTCACGCTGATCTGCGCACGGTCCAGACCCGCAGCCTTTGCGGCACGCATTTGAGGCAACATATCCAGCGGAGGAAGCAAGCCGATGGTGACCGCCGTAGCCAGGGTCACGCCTGGGGAACGCTTCAAGTACCCCGCATCAGCGAAGACGCCGTAGGCGAGCTCGCCTATGGGTCGATAAATCAGCGATGGCTCGCCCAGATGCGCTGTGCGTACTGCAATATCGGCCACACCGCGGACGATCTTGTGAAAGTCGGCGGTGACCAGTAACTCCACGGAGCAGCGCGGATGCAGGGACGTAAAACGATTCGCGGCCTCCAACACAGAGGAAGAAAACCCCTCTCCGGCACTGACCAGGACACTGCCAGATAGCTCGGCTTGCTCCCCGGACAGGTCCGTCGCCGTTTGACGCCTCAAGCCTGCTTCCGCAGCCAGGGCGACTTCTACCAGGGATTGGCCCCGCGAGGTCAACCAGCAGCCGTCAACGCCTCGCTCAACGAGCGGCTCACCCAGGGCAACTTCCAGTTGGGTCAGGCGACGGGACACGGTCGACGCCGCGATGCCCAGCAGTTGGCCCGCTTGAAGAAAACTGCCACGCCGCGAGACCGCCAACAGCAGACGTAGATCGTCCCAATTTGCCTGCAACGCCATACCTCCCATCCTCCAGGGTCTGCATATATGCAAAGCCATTATGCAGTAGTCGCTGTTTTTCGGATGCGGCCTGAACGGTATATCTAGCGGCCTTCGAAACGACTGGAATGGAATATATGACTACGGGTCCCATGCGCAACGCATTCGTCACTGGCGCAACCGGCTTGCTGGGAAACAATCTGGTGCGGGAACTGGTCGCACGTGGCTACGCCGTCAAAGCCCTAGTCCGTTCAAGAGCCAAAGGTGAGCAGCAGTTCAACGACCTCCCGAGTGTGGAACTGGTCGTTGGCGACATGGCCGATATCGACGCGTTCGCAACATCGCTGCAAGGCTGCGATACGGTGTTTCATACGGCGGCGTTCTTTCGCGATAACTACAAGGGTGGCAGCCACTGGGAAGAACTCGAAAAGATCAATGTCGCCGGTACGCGAGACCTGCTTCACCGGGCCTACCGCGCGGGGATACGCCGGTTTGTGCATACCTCGTCGATTGCCGTGCTCGACGGGGCCCCTGGCACCGCTATCGATGAGACATGCCTACGAGCCGAAGCCGATGCGGATGACTACTACCGCAGCAAAATCCTCGCTGACCGTGTCGTCTTGACGTTTCTTGAAACCCATCCCCAGATGCATGCCTGCATGGTGCTGCCCGGCTGGATGTGGGGACCTGGCGATATGGGCCCGACGTCCTCGGGACAATTGGTCAAGGATGTCATCAACGGCAAGTTACCCGGGTTGATCCCCGGCACCTTCTCCGTCGTCGATGCCCGTGATGTGGCATGGGCCTCGATTGCCGCAGCCCAGAATGGACGGCGAGGAGAGCGCTACCTCGCGGCCGGTCGCAACTTGACCATGCGCCAGTTGGTACCTGTCCTGGGACGTATAGCGGGCGTCAAAACCCCTGCTCGGCAACTACCACTGCCCGCGCTCTACCTATTGGCGGCGATGCAGGAGGTCTACGCGCGCCTTACCGGCAAGCCTATTTTGCTGAGCATGGCGACGTTGCGCCTATTGATACGAGAGGAGCACCGCACCTGCTTTAACCACCGTAAGAGTGAACAAGAGCTTGGCCTGAGTTTTCGAGTGTTGGAGCAGACAATTTCTGACACTGTGGCGTGGTATCGGAAACATGGCTGGTTTAAGCCAAACAAGGAAGAAAACACACAGTGAGCAAGACAATCATCCTGATGCGTCACGGCCAGCCAAAGCTGGCCACGACCGAAAAAATCTCAATGCTCGCGATGAAAGACTGGATCGAACACTACAACCGCTCCGAAATCACCCGCCATCCGGCGCCGGATGCCAGCACGCAACTCGCCGCAACCGCCACGGTGCTCGTTTCAAGCAACGCACCGCGTGCATTGACCTCCGTCCAGGCGCTAGGGCTGGAGCCGGCGGTCGTTGACGCGCTGTTCTGCGAAGCGCAACTGCCTCACGGCGACTGGCGATTCCCCCGGCTCTCACCGTTTACCTGGGCATTTATCTTTCGAGTCTTATGGCTGTGCGGTTACTCACGCAATGTCGAATCCGCCGGCGCCGCGAGGCTGCGCGCCAACACGGCAGCTCAGCGGCTGCAGTCCCTTACCGGTGAAGGGCCGGTTCTGCTGCTCGGTCATGGCGTGATGAATCGAATGATTGCCAAACAACTGCTCGCAGACGGTTGGACCTGCCAACAGCGTAACGGCAGCCGATATTGGAGTGCGTCGGTATATCAATACGGTGGTGTATAAACGGTGATCGGCTGATTGCCCGTAACCGTCTGGGCAGCCCCCCAAATACAGTTTCTGCGCTACGCGCGTGAAGTGCAGTGCTTCGGCTACGGTCAAAAGGTGCCTCACCGCCCCAAACGGCGGACTATGGTGGAATGCGAACAACGCAATCATCGAGGCCGCCGAGGGGCTCAGGCACTCTTTCAAAAGGACCACGCGCATGGCATTCACCACCCTGATACTGGACGCCCCTGGCCCGCCGCTGCTATTTGAGGAAGTCGACCGATTCCTTGAACTGGGGCTGGCCGTCACCCTGAACCTTCACTATTTCACCGATAAGGACAGCATCAGGAACCACTACGGCGAGCGCATTCAATATGCCCGGATCAATTGCCACGACAAGTCCGCCTTCATCGCTGCGCTGACCCAGGCCGGAGGCTACAGCGTGTTCAAGACGCGCTTGAACATCCCCCTCGATGGCGAACTGATCAACGCCGCCGCCTCCCCCGCCCTGGCAACACCGTTGCGCGCCATCGCCCAGGCAGGCGTAGGGCTTAACCACATCGACCGGCAAGCAGCCGGGCACGCGGGCGTGACGATACTGAACACACCAGGCTCCAACGCCACAGCCGTTGCTGAATACGTGGTGGCCCAAGCGTTGTTTTTATCCCGGGACCTCGGCCACTACAACGCCGAAACCCATAAAGGCCATTGGTCCAAGGGCAGCCTGCCTCCCGTCCAGGAGTTCTCCGAGCTGACGCTGGGTCTGGTGGGCACTGGCGACATCGCGCAACAGGTCGCTCGCAAGGCTCGGGCACTCGGCATCAAGGTCATCGCCACCGGTTCGGAACGGTTTACGGATCAGGTCGCACGGGACCTTGGGCTTGATCGAAGACCAACCCTCTCGCAGTTGCTCGGCGAAGCCGACGTCGTCTCGATCCATACACCGCTCACGCCGCTCACGCGGGGCCTGTTCGGCACTACGGCGTTCAGCCAGATGCGCCAGGGCTCGATCCTGATCAATACCGCTCGCGGCGGCATCGTTGACGAGGACCAGTTGGCAGCTTTCATGACCCGCTTTCCCGGGCATATCAAAGCGGTCGCCATCGATACCTTTGCCCAGGAAAAGGACCGTTTCAACTCACCGCTGGCCGGCATTGCCAACGCGCAACTGACGCCGCATATCGCGGGCAATAGCGCAACGGCGATCAGGACGGCTTCACGCCAAATCGTCGACAAGATCTACGCGCTCGGCATCGCGGCGAAATCACGCTAATCCCCGCGGACACAAGGAAGACCTCATCATCCACACGTCTTTCACGAACGACTGAAAGCCTTGAGCAGCAAAGACCCGAGCGATGCCATGGACCGCCCGGACATTGTGTGTCAATGCGCCGACATGAGGCACTGGAGCGCTCGTTCAACTTGACGGGCAAAGCCTGGACATTGCGCTACGGCCCTAGCGGCGTGGAGGGAGGCTTGGCCGGAAATTAGACTGTTGCGTCTCCCCGGCGCCTCGAACGACATGAATTGCCGGACTTCGCGGACAGTCTAAAAGACTTCGATCTAAATAATTCTCAACAATAATAAATAGCAAGTTAGCCAACTAACTATTTAAAACATCCGTGCGGATAGACACTCATCTGCTCTCATATCGTTTTAACCACAACCCTAGCCAGTCTTTTTTTTTCACATATATTTTACACTCCCCTACATATGCTAATGTCATTACGACATCAACGCTGTCCACCAGGATACAAGGAGTGTGTATGACCGGAGTATTGGCATCCGTTAACAGCCGCACACAACTGGTCGGGCAGAACAGGCTCGAACTGTTGCTATTCCGTTTTAACAACCAGCAACTGTACGGGATCAACGTGTTTAAAGTTCGGGAAGTTATACGCTGCCCGAAGTTATCTTCGATACCAAAGTCTAATAGCAACATTTGTGGTGTGGCCAATATCCGAGGCGTCTGCATCCCTATTCTTGACCTCGCCATGGCCACGGGACTGCCCGGGGTCGAGGATCAGGAAAGCGCTTTTATAATACTTACGGAGTACAACAATCGCGTTCAGGGCTTCCTCGTCTACGCGGTCGAGCACATCGTCAATTTGAACTGGGAAGACATTCATCCGCCGCCCAAGGGCAGTGGTGAGAACAATTACCTGACGGCCGTCACCCGCACGGACGATCGCTTGGTCGAGATCATCGATGTTGAAAAGGTGCTGACAGAAATATCGCCATCGTCCGAAGAGATATCCAACGGCGTGATCGATCACGACGTCACCCAACAAGCCCGACACCTGCGTGTGTTGACCGTGGACGACTCGATGGTCGCGCGCAAACAGGTGACCCGCTGCCTGGAAACCGTGGGCGTCGAGGTAGTGGCCTTGAACGATGGCCGGCAAGCGCTTGACTACCTGCGCGCTATGCTCGACGAAGGGCGCAAGCCAGATGAGGAGTTTCTGATGATGATCTCCGACATCGAGATGCCGGAGATGGACGGCTACACCTTGACCGCCGAAATCCGTAACGACCCGCGCATGGCCAACCTGCACATTGTGCTGCACACCTCGCTCTCGGGGGGCTTCAACCAGGCCATGGTCAAGAAAGTCGGGGCCGATGACTTCCTGGCCAAGTTCCGCCCCGATGACCTCGCCGGTCGTGTCATCTCACGTATCAAAGCCGTCAATCCGGCCTGACGCTCTATCACTCCAACACTCAAGCCAAGGAGGCTGTAAGGAAGCGAATAAGAACAAAATCAACGGAGGGCAGATCATGTCGAAATGTAATGAGCTCTATCATCTGGCGCCAGACAACGAGGCCAGGCCATTCTGGAAGGGTCGCGCGCGTGACGCGCAGTCGGACATCCAGTGCGCTATGGGCTGCGGCGCGCAGCCTGCCGAGGCGCCCCAATTATCAGACCCGGCCGCAGCGCAAGACCCTGCGCCCGCGATCGCCCCCACCGGCATGAACGACGAGTTGGTCGCCGCCCAGGAAATCTGTGCCCGCGCCAAGACCGCCGTGGTCGAGATGTTCAGCCATGCCCGCATGGGCCGCGCCCTGGAGCTGGAACATATCGGCGCGCTGATCGACGACATTTCCTCTTCGATCGCGCGTCATCCCAATGCTTTTGTCAGCCTGGCACGCCTGAAAAGCCTCGACGATTACACCTATATGCATTCGGTCGCCGTGTGCGCACTGATGATTGCCCTGGGCAACCAGCTGAACCTGCCTGCTGCGTTGATTCGCCGGGTGGGCATGGCCGGCCTGCTGCATGACATCGGCAAAATGGCCATACCGGGCGCGATCCTCAACAAGCCTGGACGCTTGAGCCGTGACGAATTTGAGCTGGTCCGCACCCACCCGCTGGAAGGCGAGAAAACCCTGCTGGCGACCTCGCAGCTGTGCGACATGGTCGTGGATGTCTGCCTGCACCACCATGAACGGATCGACGGCAGCGGCTACCCCCATCAGTTGGCGGGCGACCAGATCAGTCTTTTTGCGCGAATGGCCGCCGTTTGCGATGTCTATGACGCAATCACCTCGGACCGATCCTACAACCAAGGCTGGGACCCCGCCGTCGCCATTCAGCAAATGTCGACATGGGACGGGCACTTCGACGATGAGGTATTCCGCGCGTTTTTGAAGTCCGTGGGCATTTATCCGGTCGGGTCTATCGTTCAATTGAAAAGTGGCAGTATCGGCGTGGTTATCGAACAGCATCCCGACTCATTATTGACGCCAAAAATAAAGTTATTCTTCTTGCCGGTATTAAATATCTATATCACCCCAAAAATAGTCGACCTGAGTGATCCCGAACAAACCGATCGCATCATTGCGCGCGTGCCGCCACAGCGCTATGGCTTTAAAAATACCGAACGTTTATGGCTCGACGATGAGGCGTCCGAACAGAACTAAGCGACAACCCAGCTGTACCGCATTTATATGCCTAAGCAGCCCATGATCAAGCAGTAAGCCTTGCAAACAAAAACAAACTGAAATGCCGCCATCCAATCATGTCGGAAACTACTAGCGTGGGCAGGAAATATCATGAAATTCAACTCATTACAGACTCGGATTTGCTTTACCGCCGGACTCTGCCTGTTAATCTCTTGCGCGAGCCTGGTGTCATATGGGTTGTACTCCTCAACCGCCAATCAAGCCTACGTGGGCACTGAAGTTTCAGCATTGATTGAAAGTGGCACCATCCGCGAAGTGCAAAACCTGGCGGAGTCCCGTGCCAACGCCATCAAGGCGAAACTGCAAAATGCCTTGGACTCGGCACGCACGCTGGCCAATGCGCTGGGCGCGAGTAAAAGTGCGCAAAGCCCGCTGGCGCTGGGCCGCGATCAAATCAATACGATGTTGCTCAGCGTGCTCAAGGACAACCCCGAGTTCAACGGCACATATTCGTGCTGGGAGCCGGATGCGCTGGACGGCCAGGACCAAGCGTTTCGTAACAACGAGGGCGGTAACAACCCGTTGACCGGCCGCTTCACGCCCTATTGGACGCGCAGCTCGGACGGCCATGTCGCGGTGCAACCGTTGGTCGAGTACGACTCCGATGCCCGCCACCCCAATGGTGTGCTCAAGGGCGGCTGGTACAGCGGCCCCCGGGATACCCAGAAAGAAAGCGTGCTCGACCCCATCCCGTACGTGGTGCAAGGCAAAAATGTGTGGCTGACCACGCTCTCGGTGCCGATCACCGCCAATGGCAAGTTTTACGGCGTGGTCGGTGCGGACTTCGACATCTCGTTTATCCAGAAACTCAGCGAGCAAATGTCCGCCGATCTCTATGGCGGCAAAGGCTCGGTGTCGATCCTGAGCAATCAGGGGCTGGTGGTGGCCGACAGTAAACGGCCAGAACTGATCGGCCAGCCATTGAAGGCGTTGCTACCCAACACCTGGGATAAGGTGCTGGCCAATGTGCAGAAAGGCCAGGGCGACAGCCGCCTGAACCAGGACTCCCAGGAAATCGAAGTGCAGATGCCGATCGTCCTGGGTCGCACCGAAAAACCCTGGGCCATCTTGATCCACCTGCCCAAGGCGGTGGTCATGAGCCAGGCCATTACCCTGGAGAAGGAACTGCAATCGCGTGGCGTCAGCAGCAGTATCTGGCAGGTCTCGGTCGGCCTGGGCATCTCATTGCTGGCATTGCTGGCGCTGTGGTTCGCTACCGCAAAAATCGTCGGGCCGATTCGTGAAGCCGCCGCCTTGGCTGCCAACATCAGCCTGGGGGATTTCTCCCGTCGCTTGGTGCAAAAATCCGAAGATGAAGTCGGCCAGTTGTCCTCGGCCTTGAACGAGATGTCTGAAAGCCTGCAGCGTCAGGTCCGCGTGGCTGAACGTATCTCCGAAGGCGATCTGGACCTGGAAGTGCGTTTGTCCTCCCCCAACGACACGTTGGGCAAGTCCCTGGAGAAAATGGTCGGCAACCTGAACGCCTTGATTTCCCAGGTGCAGGCCAGCGCCACGCAAATCACCGGCAGCTCCGCACAGGTCACCGAGTTGAGCCAGTCATTGTCCGACGGCGCGTCCAATTCGGCATCGTCCATCACTGAAATCAGTGCCGTCATGACGCAAATGGCCGCGCAGACCACCGACAACGCCAACAATGCGAAAAAGGCCGACGAACAATCCCAGGCCTCACGCGCCGACGCCGGGGAGAGTGACAAGCTGATGAGCGAATTGATCGCCGCCATGGCGGAAATCGACAATTCGGGCAAAGACATCACCGCCATCATCACCACCATCGACAACATCGCCGCGCAGACCAACCTGCTGGCCTTGAACGCAGCGATCGAGGCCGCGCGCGCCGGGGAATTGGGCCGCGGCTTTGCCGTCGTCGCCGATGAAGTCAGGAGCCTCGCCGCACGCAGCGCCGAAGCAGCCCAGCAAACCGCAGCGCTGATCGCCGACTCGTCGACCAAGACGCAGCGCGGCATGGTCATCGCCGGTCGCACGGCCGACTCTTTGCGAAACATCGTCAGCGGCACCAGCACCGTTTCCAGCCTGGTGTCGTTGATCTACCAAGCCTCCAGTGAACAGGCGTCTGGCTTGCGGCAGGCGAGCATCGGTCTGGAGCAGATCGATGAAGTCACCCAGCAGAATCAGACCAACTCTCAACAATGCGCGGTGGCCGCCCGCAACCTGTCGGAACGGGCCAGTTCCATGCAGCAAGGGTTGAGCCGTTTTAAAGTCAAAGCCACATAACGCCCATTTGCAGCCATCGGGAGTGAAGCCGGGGGTGGGTTTACCACCACCTCCGGCCCGGCCGCATAAATTCCGCCTCTATTCACGAAATATTAAGAAGCGCCCCCCTATACTCACCGATTACGAGCCGTTCCCCCGAACGGTCCCCTGCCCCGGTATCCTGCCCCCATGACGCGTCCCGTTCCTCTGCTGCTCCTGCTTGCTGGCCTGTTGTTCTTCTTCGCCCTTGGTAGCCATGAGCTGCAAGGTTCCACCGAAGCCCGCGTCGCCGGGATCGCCATGGCCATGCACCTGGACAACGACTGGGTGGTACCACGGCTGTTTCGTGAGCCGTTCCTGGAAAAACCGCCCCTGAGCCTGTGGCTCGACGCCGGCGCGATCCGCTTGTTTGGCGGCACACCCTGGGCCGTGCGCCTGGCCTCGGCGTTTGCCGGGTTGTTCAGCGTGATGCTGCTCTACGGGATGCTGCGCCGGTTCGGGCGACCGCAGATCCTGGCGTTCTGCGCGGCACTGATCCTGGCGACCATGGCCAGTTACTGGGGCAACGTGCGCGGCGTGGGTGAAGATGCGTTGCTCAGCCTGGGCGTGACTACCGCGCTGCTGGCGTTCTACCAGGCGATGCGGCCGGCGTCCGAACGCCAGGGCTCAACCACCTGGGCCTGGGCCCTGTTTACGGCCGGGATGGCGGTCGCCACCCTGAGTAAAGGCGTGCTGGGCCTGGCGATGCCGGGCATCGTGATCTTTGTGTACCTGGCGTGTACCAGTTGGATGGACAAACGCCTGCGCATAGGCGACTGGCTGCGACCGGCATTGTTTACCCTGTTGGCCTTGGTGCCGCTGCTGATCTGGCTGGGGTTTCTGTTCCAGCGCGGCGGGATGCAGGCGGTGGGCGAAGTACTGTGGACCAACAGCGTCGGGCGGTTCAGCGGCTCGTTTGTCGAAGCCGGGCATTACGAACCGTTCTACTACTACATCGCCAAACTGCCCGAAGCCTTTTTGCCGTGGAATATCCTGGTGTACCTGGGGCTTTGGCACTTCCGCAAAAGTCTGGTGCACAACCGCTACCGTCTGTTTTTCTGCGTATGGCTGGTGGCGCAATTCACCATGCTGACCCTGGCCTCCAGCAAGCGCACGGTGTACCTGATGGCGCTGACGCCGGCCGCCGCCGTACTGGCTGCTGAATACGCGCGGGTACTGCTGCAATGGCTGAAAGATCACAAACCGGCGCTGTATGCGCCGCATAAAATCGTGATCGGCGGCGTGTTCACCCTGCTCATCGCCTGCTACCTGGGCGCGGCATTCTGGTTCGCGCCAAAAGCCGACAAAAAACAGTCCTTCGTGCCCGTAGTGAGTCAGATCCAGGCACTGCAGGCCGAAGGCAAAAAAGTCGCATTGTTTCGGCCCAACGAGCGTATCGACGGCGCCAGCGTGTTCTATCTGCAGGCCTACTTGCCGATTCTGCAAACCGAGCCAGAACTGCGCAGTTACCTGGCCGCCGCCCCCGGCAACGTCGTGCTGCTGGATAACATGAACCAACTGAGCGACAAGGTCACGGTGATCAAGGAAATGGCAATCAGTCGCCAACCTTACTACTTCATCGAGCAGTAAGGCGGGCGCGGGGGATCAGTGCTTGGTGAGTTTGTCCAGGTAACCCATGGCGAACGCGGATACCACAAAGGTCATGTGGATGATCACGTACCACATCAAATGCTGCGGATCGACGTTCTTGGCGTCCATGAAGATGCGCAGCAGGTGGATGGAGGAAATCGCCACGATGGACGCGGCCACTTTCATTTTCAGCGACGAAGAGTCCATGGTGCCCAGCCAGTTGAGCTTTTCCTTGTTTTCATCGATGTCCAGCTGCGAGACGAAGTTCTCGTAGCCGGAGATCATCACCATCACCAGCAGGCCGCCGACCAGCGCCATGTCGATCAACGACAACAGCAGCAGGATCACTTCCGATTCGAGCATGCTGAAGATGCCGGGAACGACGTGAATGATTTCCTGGAAGAATTTCAGTGCCAGGATCAGCAGGCCCAAAGACAGCCCCAGGTAGATCGGCGCCAGCAACCAGCGCGAGGCGTACATCGTATTTTCGATAAAGCGTTCCATTGAATCTCACACAGCTTGGCTAAAAATGGCGGCGAGTATACCAGCGGCTCCCAAACACCTGGAACCGCGAGAAAACTAACCTGGGCGGCATCTGTAAGAGAATTTTTCTGCTAGTGTCGAGCCCATCAACTCGGCTCAAAGACGTCGGACAGGAAAACTCAAGATGATGGATGTGCGTTCCCCTTGGGCCAGCATCGGCCTGTGTGCGGCATTGCTGCTGGCCGGCGGCTGCTCTCCCAGCGATGAGAAAAAGCAGACCACCCTCGAAGAGAAAACCACGCAGTTCGAACAGTCGCTCGACAGTATCCAGGACCCCAAACTGCGTGATGCCATCGCCGACCTTGGCGGTTCGCTGCTGTTACTGGAACGGGCGCGGGTCAAGCTCGCCACCAAGCCTATCGAAGCCGAATACGGCGAAGACAGCCTGGCGCTGCTCAAGCACTACCCAACCCCCCAGGCGCTGGTCGACACCTATATCAACGGCCTGTTCGTACTGCGCAAGGCCTCCCACTCCGACTACCTGACCGATCTGCAGCCGGTGTTCCCGTTCAACTTCAATATGCCCGACCAGTTCCCCTTCCCCCACGGCCTGGAATGGCAGTCGGTGACCTTGAGCAACAACAAAGTCATCCCCTTCCAGCCGGAATGGTCGGAAACCGATCCCGGCATCCAATTGAGCCCCAGCAGTTCCAACCTGACCAACCCCGATGACCTGACGGTGACCTACCCGTTCATCGACGGCATCGAGACGGAAAACAAAAGCCAGCCGCAGCCCGTCAGCCTCAAAGGCACGGTTGAGGTCATTGCACCAGGCAAGGTGCTGACGTTCGATTTGTCGAAACAAGACCTGGGCCACCCGCGCACCGAGGGCAATATCACCCTCAAGCTGCTGAGCCTGGAAAAAAACTACGCCGAGATCGAACTGACCAACCACGAACCGCTGGCAGCGCAAGCCGCCGACGAATCGCCGAACCCTTTGCTGGTCCAGGCGCGCGACAGTACCGGGCAATTCCTCACGCGCTCTGGCTCGATCAATGAAAGTAGCGCGCAGGTGGCGTTCTACGAAAAACAACTGGCGCAGATGCAAAAGCAGAAAGCCTGGTCGGACACGCTTGAAAAACAACTGACGGACGAACAAAAAGCCTTCGAACACCAGCAAAACAGCCATTACGCCAAGGTCTACTTCAACGGCCTGATCGACACGTTGCAGGTCGACGTACTGGACTTTTCCACGGCCACGGTGACCCGCAAGGACCTCGACTTGCCGGTGTTGCGCTTCGACAAAAACAGTCTGCAGAAAACCGTACAAGCCTTGCCGATGGCGGTAACGGTGTATGACGACGGCGCTGCCAACTGGCTCAAAAACGCGACAATGACCGAGGACCAGCTAAAAAACAGCGTGACCATCAGCCAGTCCGTCGAAGATGCCAGCGCCGCGCATATCGTGTTTGACCACCCCTTTACCTTCAACGACGAACTGGCAGGCGCCGAACGCAACAGCGGCGAAGCCCCGGTGACGTTTTTCACGGCGGATGAAAAAGGCGCGCGCGGCGAGCCCATCGAGTTGCCGAGCGAAGCCTTCGAGCTGAACCCTGCACGCGGCACCCTCACCTACGACCTCAACCTGTTCCCGGAGAACCCGGCGTTTGTGGTGGGCTCGATTCCGCTGTTCCTGACCACCATCGACAAAGCCACGATTGACGTGGCCAAGTTGCCCAAGGGCCTGTCGCTCAAGGACAACGCGCTGATCATCGACCAGGCGCAGTTCCCGTCCGACAGCTGGCGCTTCTATGCCAAGGACGCCAGCGGCAACTACCTCAAGGAAATTCTCGGGGTCAGCCACCGCGCCGAGGAATACGGCACGGCGTTGTTTGACGTGCATTACTTCTATGGCCGGCCGACCCTGCTGGAAAGCTACCAGCGCACCAACCTGAGCACCGTGCAGTACGGCTTCGAGGTCAAGCTGGACAAGCCCGAAAGCAAATGATCGGCGCTTACAAGGCCAGGCGTTCCTGCCCATTATTGAGCAGTCGCAGGTGGGCCTGCACATGCAGGCACCAGATCTGCGGCTCGTCCGCCAGCGCGTAGCCGTGCTGTGTCAGGTTATCGACGATCGTTTGCAGAATGGTCTCGGCCACGAAAGGCCCATGAAACGGACCTTCAGATTTGACGGTCGAAGGCTGCTCGCCGGTCATACCGGCGGCAAACAGTAACGTCCACATCCCGTTGTCCCCAGCGAGAGGACGAACGAAACATTCGATACGGGTGCCCAAACCCAGGCACTGGCGGGTGAGGCAAAGGTTGCGCGGCATGGCGGCGACCCTCGGTAGATCAGTGTTCAGCCTCAAGCACGGCGAGACCGTCTCTATCCTGCGACTCCTGTGGATATCCCTAGTGCTCAGAATAGAATAAAACCGCGATAAACCAAGACTGTAGGGACCAACGGGCGTTGGCCCCTAACCTGGAGTCAATTTTGTGGCGGATTAACGCTTCAGCTCGGCTTGGTTTCAGCCAACGTCTGCTGCGCCAGTTCTTTCTCTGCTTCCTTCAAGTCTTCCTCGCTGATCATCTCGGCAATCGCACGCAAACGCTCTACCACGCGCGCATTCACCGTGCCTTCGGGGAATTGCCCTTGCGCGTCCGGCTCACCCGCCGGCTCGCCGACCAACAGGCTCAACGCCTCATCCGCCTGGCGCACCGCATAGATATGGAATTGCCCGGCACGCACGGCCTGCAACACCTTCTCATCAAGCATCAGCGTCGCCACGTTGGCTTGCGGAATGATCGCGCCTTGCTCGCCGGTCAGACCGCGCGCTTCGCAGAGGCGGAAGAAACCTTCGATCTTCTCGTTGACCCCGCCTACCGCCTGCACTTCACCAAATTGGTTGATCGAACCGGTGATGGCAAAGCACTGCTTGAGCGGGGTTTTCGACAAGGCCGAAATCAAGGTGCAGGCCTCGCCCAGGGATGCGCTGTCACCGTCCACGTAACCGTAGGACTGTTCCAACGCGATACTCGCGGAAATCGCCAGCGGGAACTCCTGGGCATAACGGCTGCCCAGGTAACCGGTGAGGATCATCACGCCCTTGGAGTGAATCGGCTGGCCGAGGTTAACCTCGCGCTCGATGTCGACGATGCCGCTGCCGCCCGGGTACACCGTGGCGGAAATCCGCGCCGGCACGCCGAACGCCGAATCACCGACTTCCAGCACCGTCAGCCCGTTGCACTTGCCGACCGCCGCACCGGCGGTGTCGATCAGGATCACCCCAGCGAGCATGTCGTCGAGAATCCGCGCCGACACACGCCCGGTACGCGTGGCCTTGGCCTTCAGCGCGCGTTCGATGTGGCCGGCGTCGGTCATTTCGTCGCCCGCCAGGTGGCGAATGAAATCCGCCTCGCTGACCAATTGGAACAAGTCGCCAATGCGTGCCGACAAACGCCCCTGGTGTTCGGCCAGGCGTGCGCTGTAGGTGGCCAACCGCGCCACCGCGTCCGAGGTCAGCGCCGCCATGCCTTCTTCCGAGGTACGGGTTTTCAGCAACTGCGCGAACTGCTCCAGGCTTTCGTCGACCATCGGGATGTCTTCGTCGAAATCCACCAGCACCCGGAACATTTCCTGGAAGTCTGGATCGGCGTCCTGCAACGCGTAGTACAGCTGGCGCGAACCGATAATGATCACCTTGACCTGCAACGGGATCATTTGCGGGTTTAGCGTCACGGTGGCCAGGCGGCCCAGTTCGCCCAGCGGCGATTCCATCTTCAGCTTGCGCGACTGCAGGGAACGCTTGAGGGCGTCCCACACAAACGGCTCGCTGAGCATCTTTTCGGCTTCGAGGATCAGGAACCCGCCGTTGGCCCGGTGCAAGGCGCCCGGACGCAACTGGCGATAGGTGGTGTAGAGCGCGCCCTGGTCGGTGCTGTATTCGATACGGCCGAACAGGTTGTCGTAGGTCGGGTGCGGTTCAAACACCACCGGCGCGCCGCCGTTGACCGGATGGCCGACCACCAGGCTTGGGCAGTACTGCTCTTCGAGCAGCTTGCGGGCCTGGGCGTCGGTCTTGGCGTCGTCCACCAATTGCTCGACCACGGTTTTCAGCAAGTACACCTGCATGGCTTGCAGGTAACCGCACACCGCAGCGTTCTCCGCGTACTTTTCCGACAACGGTGACAGCAATGGCTGGAGGGCCAGGGTGATGGTTTCTTCGTTGAAATGGCGCAGTTGGTTGTTCGACTCACGCTTCCACTGCGGCAGGCTGGCCAACTCTTCGTTGAGGCGTTCTTCCAGTTCGGAAATATCGGTATGGAATCGCTCGCGATCGACTTCCGGCAGTTGCGAGAACTCGGCCTCGTCCAGCGCCTTGCCGTCGAGCATCGGGGTAAACGCGATGTTGGAACTGTCGCGGTACAGCGCCACGTCCTTTTCCAGGGCCAGGCGCTCGATCACGTCCAACGCCTTGTCGTAACGCTGGTTGAACGCGCGGTCGATGGCGCTTTTGCGTTGTTGATACGTCGGGTGCTCGAAGACGGCCGGGAAGGTCGCCACCAAGTTATCGACCAAGCCATTGATATCGGCGATGAACGCCGCAGCGCCGCCCGCAGGCAGTTCTAGCGCGCGCGGTTCGCGGGGCTCATCGAAATTATTCACATAGACCCAGTCCGCCGGGGTCTGTAGGCG
>Ga0302216_1000099_pt1 | contig 36271 bp, 29 predicted proteins | sample II_Fen_N3_2_FD_194575 | JGI IMG/M metagenome (GOLD analysis project Ga0302216, IMG submission 194575) | Peat permafrost microbial communities from Stordalen Mire near Abisko, Sweden - II_Fen_N3_2 | ecosystem: Environmental > Terrestrial > Soil > Wetlands > Permafrost | place: Sweden: Abisko...
GCTAAAAGAAGCAAGAAAAGAAGCAAATCTTACACAGGAAGAACTGGCAGTTAGGTCAGGGACAAAAAAAGTTATATTTCAAAAATTGAGAATGCAAAAGGGAATATTCAATTATCAACAATCATTCGAATTTTTGAGCAAGGTTTAAACAGAAAGGTAGGTCTTACATTTCTTTAATAAACAGTTTTGCAAATTATACAATTCTAAGAATCAGCTATAATAGAAGTTAGGGATAGGATTTCTCAATTTCTCTTCTAAAAATAAATTAAAAAATGCCCCTACAGAATTTATCCGAAGGGGCATTTTTATATTGATTTAGCAGTTTACTTTATATTCAATTCTTCCACCAATCTTTTAGCACCTCCTATTTTGTCCATAACAAACAGAATGTAACGAACATCCACATTGATGGTACGTTGCAAATCGGGTTCGAACACAATATCTCCACTCATGGCTTCCCAGTTGCCATCAAAGGCCAGTCCCAATAATTCACCTTTGGCATTGAAAATCGGGCTTCCGGAGTTTCCACCGGTAATGTCGTTGTTGCTCAGGAAAGCAACATGCATTTCACCTGTTTTCTGATCAAGGTATGCACCGTAGTTATTTTCCAGGATTGCTTTCTTGAGTTTTGGAGAGACATCAAATTCCTCATCACCAGGTACTTCTTTTTCAAGAATTCCTTTTGTGGTAGTGTAATACTTATAATCCATGGCATCGCCGGGTTTGTAACCACCCACTGAGCCATATGTCAATCGCATCGTAGAGTTGGCATCCGGATACATAGGTTTTCCACTTTCAGCAGCCATTGCTTTGATCCCATTTTCGAACAGGCGTTCAGCATCTTTTATTTTTTCATTGGTGGTCACATAATCATTGCTTCTTATATTTTCCAATGTCCTGCGAACATCTCTATCAAAGAGTATGGCAGGGTCGTTTGAAAAATCGACTTTCTTATTCTCAATTGCCTTTGTAATTTTTTCAAGCGTGCTGAAATTGGATTTATCGAACAGGTATTTTGCGTATTTCGCGTAATTGCCTTTAAATTTTCGTTCAATTACTGTATACACTTCGGGTAAAGCATCAGCATCTACCGATTTCTTATAGATCTCCAGCATAGCAACAAGCGTAGCCTGATCGACTGCCGGGTAATAATCTTTGTAAACGGCAGCCGTTTTGATCAACAATGAATCCATAGGCAGGTTCTTTGAGACCAGCCGGTCTACCTGACTGGCAATACGTGGCATCTCCACCCCCGTGAGGAGTGATTCCATTAAATAATTCATCGCACGCGTAACCGGATATATTTTGGTATATCCATCTTCGAGTGTTCTCAATACATTTTTGTATTTTTCCTGCCTATCGGGAGTGGCAGAGATCCAGGTAGTAAATGCTTTTTCCTGATCTTGTTTTTCTTTGATCGTGCTTAATTTGGCAATTGCTTTGTTCATGCCAATGCTGTTTTTCCAGTAATTGGAACTCCGTGCGAATTTACTGGCATATGCAATGTTGATGGCTTCATCCACCCGCATAAACGAATGCCACACATCCTGTTTTGCACCACGGACATCAATCCGGGCCTGATTGGCAGCCTTCATGCGGTTACTTACCCCCCACGACGATAAATAGCGGGTTGTCGTGCCCGGATTTCCGATAATCATGGTATAATCGCCCGGTACATATCCCTGATTGGAAATCGCAGCAAATCGTTTTGGTGAATAGGGAACATTGTCCTTCGAGTAGTTGGCAGGTTTACCATCCTTATCGCTATAGACACGGAATACTGAGAAATCGCCTGTATGACGTGGCCACATCCAGTTATCGGTATCTCCGCCGAATTTACCGATTGAAGTGGGCGGTGCAAAGGCAAAGCGGACATCGGTATATTCTTCGTAAACGAAAAGATAGAACTCATTGCCCGAATAGAATGATTTTACTTTCGCTGAATAAATAGTTCCTTTTTGTGTTTCATCCTGAATGGCATTGACCAGCGAATCCAGTTTATCAACTCTTTTTGAACCAAGCAATGTTTCGGGCAATTGCGAAATGATGCGTTCGGTAACGTCCTGAATTTTCACCAGAAAGCGAACCGATAATCCAGGAGAAGGGATTTCATCTGAGATTTTATCTGCCGTAAAACCGTCTTTCAGGTAGTTATGTTCTACCGTACTGTGTTTTTGAATGGCTTCAAAACCACAGTGGTGGTTGGTGAATACCAATCCCTGATTGGAAACCATCACTCCGGTACATCCGTTTCCGAAAATAACTACCGCATCTTTCAGGCTTACATTTTTATCACTGTAAATCTCTTCGGCTGTCAGGGTAAGTCCCATGCCGTTCATTTTTTGAATGTTCAGTTTTTGAATTAATGGCAACATCCACATGCCTTCATCTGCTTTTAATCCTGCAAAGATGCTGATTGTAAGCAAAAGAACGAATAGTTTTTTCATGAAAATAGTTTATATTTGTAGATAATGATTGAGAATTCAGAAGGATACCTATTCTGTATACGTAATATTTTGTATATTAATGCAGTACAAATGTAGGAAATTAATTTTAAAATCAGGCACGGTTAGCCGGTATTGTACAAACTACGAATTTTAACCATTTAAATTCTGACAGATTTACAGGCATTCACTCCGAAATGCCGCTTTCTAACACAGTTTGATCTATTTTGGTTTCTGATTGACACGCTCGGCATGTGTGATCTCGGGTTCCGTGCCGGTTTGCCACATTCCGCATGCGGGATCTCATAAATCTCATTTTGGAGTGGGAGTTCCGACAGCAAATGGATCAGGCATTTATTTTTTTTAAAAATAAATAAACCCAGGTCCTGATTTCATTGGCACCATAGAATAAAAAAGGCGAAATTACTTTCGCCTTTTTTTATTCTGTAAAATGTTAGTGACTTAAAACGAAAACGCAGCTCCGATCATCATATTCGTCCCCTGAACGTCGTAGCCATAATAATTCTGATACTGATTATTGATCAGGTTATTGATTTTACCAAACACAGTTAACCAGTTGTTGTACGAATAAGCGATTCCCAGGTTGATATCCACCTTGTCCTGCATCAGGATAGGGAAGTTTCCAAACTTGGCATAACGGGTACCCTCGTAATACATATTGGCAGATACCGTCAGGTTGTCGTTGATCCGTAGTTCGGTGTTTAGTTGTGCTTCGTATTTAGGTTTGTTCCAGGCATAGGCTTGGTTGTCCACCGTCCATCCGTTGTAGGCATATTTCAGTTCGACATTCACCTGTTTTTTGTAATTGTAATTGGCACGGATACCGGCTTTAAAGCGCGATGCACTGCTGTATACCACGCTAAACCGGTTTGTATAAATCGTTTCATCGGTAGGATACAGAATTGTATTTGAAGTAGCCACAGTGTAACCGTTATTTACAAAGAAATACTGGTTACTGATTTGTTTAATGTCGATATATCCATCCAGCAACAGGTTGTAAAAAGGTTTTAGCTTAATGCCGGCATAAAAGTCGACCGGCGTATACGTATCGGTCAGTCTGGTATCGGACAACAGATACGGGTTTTCGGCAAAGATTTTATCCAGGGTGTTTATTTCGAAATCGCCGGTCATTCCACCATAAAGCGACAGGTATTCAGGTATGGCTTTCCATTCTGCACGAACGTCTCCTGAAGGATTTACGAATTTACCATGCACAAACGAAAAGCTGCTTTTTATTCCCAGGCGAACATTGTATGCCGGGCGATCGATATTAAAGTAGGGATTCAGAGTCAGTACGGCATACGTATTCCAGAAATTAAATTCAGGTATTTTTGCCGAACTATACATCATGTTGGATAAATCAAAGTCCAGTCCAAGGCGATTCTTTGCGTTCGGCGAACTAAATCCTGCCTGCGTACGGACAATATTTTCGGTCAGTCCATTACGTGAACTGAATATCTTATACTGTATTTCTGCCCGGTACCTCAAGTCGGTAGACATTGGCAAGGAGCGTAAACCTATCTTTGTATTAAAGCGCCAGAAGGTATCGTTATCGGGGAATCTCGACAGACTATCCAAACTGAACGATCGTTGGGAAGTATTAATTCCGTTTCTACTGATTTCCTGGTAATAAGGATTCCCGTATTTCACCGCCAGAAGTTTTAAATCAATAATCGAATCGACGGCATTATAATTATTCCCATAATATTTAAAATACTCATGACCACCTCCCACTCCGGCATAGAGATCGAAAGTTTTAAATATTTTATCGAATGATAAATTAGCTTTCGTAGTCGAATGCATTTGTCGGGTATCAAAGGTTGCAAGATGATTCAATGAAAAGTCGAGCCGGATATCGGGCGTATTAATAAGCGGATAGGCAAAATCAGCAAGCGTATTTGAGAAATTACCCACCCCGATGCGTGCAAATCCTTTGTCGGTAAGCGCCGGTTTCTCGGATATCAATTCGGCAGCCGGAAGGATATGGATATTGTAGTCCGCATTAAGCGGCAGGTTGAAATTGCTGTAATTGGCAGGCGACTTAACCACGTTTGGTTCCAATACTAAAGGCATTGAATTTATTTTTCCGGCATCATGAATCATGGGTTTGTATTCACGCTCTACCGAAACACTGCGGTTGACAATCGTGTCCTGAGCTTGTATCGAAAGTGCCGAACCAATCAGAAACAAAAGGATAGCTGGTAAGTATTCTGGAGTTTTCATAAACTGTTTAATTGACTTATAGCCCTCAAAGCAGACTTCTAAGTTGAATTGTTGTATTGATGAATTATGAAATTACGAAATCTAATATGTTGTACTCATCTCTCTCGCATTCCCCGTCGGGAGAATCCCAGGATTTTAATTGATAATGGTTTGTTTTTCACGAAGACTAATGGCACTCAGCCGGTCGGTGATCATCGTTTGAATTTCATCGGCAACTTTATAATTCTTCTGCAGACTGATCAAGTACTGTTTTGCCTGGAAATCGTTATTTTGTTTGATATATACGTCAGCCAGCAACACAAAACTCCGGGCGAGCCAGAATTGGTGCGGCGTATTCTTTTTGGCAAATGCCATTACTACTGCTTCGGCTTCAGTCATCTTATCCTGTTCGAAATATTGATTTGCCAGTAAATAGGTGGCTTCTGCCCCATTGACGGTCCGTGTTTCTGCAGATAATACTTTCAGGTCGGCAATGGCTTCATCCGATTTATGCAGTGCCAGATACGCTTTCGCACGGTTATAGACTGCTTCCGATTTTAATTCAGCATTCGAATGCGGATCGGTCATTATTTCACCGACAATCGTAATGGTTGTCTGGTAATCGTTCAGGAAATTGCTGCAACGAAGCACTCCCAGACGACCGATATTTTTATTTTCGGTAGTTTGACCCACCGTTTGTAGCTGTTTGAAATAAGTCAACGCCGAGGCATAATCTTTCTGATCGTAAGCAATCTCTGCACATCGGAGCGTAGCTTCTTCGGTATATTGATTTCCGGTAATTTTAAGAAGGTCCTGATAGGATTTCAGGGCGTTTACTTTATCCGCTGTACGATAATAGCTGTCGGCCAGGTAATACTGTGCCGTAGTGCAATACCTTCCACCCGGACAGAACTTAGTCAGATAATTCTGCATGCCGGCGATGGCCTGTGGATAACTGGCGTTCATATATTGTTTTTCGGAAGCAATGTATGAAATAGAATCTTCGCGGCTAGCTGTTGAATTACTGATTTTCATTCCCAGAGTCTTAGTATACGTTAGATATGAAGAAACATCATTCGAATCTACATACGTAGTTTCAAGGCTTTCGAGAGCTGTAAAAGCTTCTTCTGTGCCCGGATATTTTGAAATCACATATTTATAGGAACTGATGGCGTGTTCGTAATCTTTTATATTAAAATAAATCATCCCTGTCTCCAAAGCTGCTTTTCGTGCCAGGTCGCTGTTCGGCTGATTATCGAGCAACCGTTGATAGGTCTCAATGGCTTTTTCGTTGTTTTCCATCATTAGATAAGCCCGACCCTCTTCGTACAACGCGTCATCGGTATATTCCGATTTCGGATACTGTGAGATCAGACTTTCGAGTTTGGAAATTTTACCTGAATAATTCTTTTGAAGTCCCGAAACATAGGCAGCCTGAAACAAGGCATAATCGGCAGTATTCGGGCTTACTCTTGCAGCCTTGCTGTAATAGGCCTGTGCTTTTGCAAAGCTACGGGCATTGAAATAGCAATCTCCAATGCGGTTCAATGCATCCGAATAGGTGGTTGCACTTTCGTTTTGTTCGGCATCGACATATTTCAGGAACCATACCAGCGATTCGGAATAACTCTTAATTGAAAAATAGGCATAGGCCAGTGAATAATTTGCGGTAACCCTGTTGACACTCGACCTGAAATACGGATTATTGAAAAATGCTTTCAAATCGGTGATAGCCTGTACCGAACGATTGGTCCGGTAATAGCTTTCTGCTCGCCAGAAGAGACATTCGGCCGAATACTTCCCGGTTGGTGAACTCTGAAGCGAATAGGAAAAGTATTCGATCGCTTTCGTCATATTGTTCAGGGCAAAGGCTTCGGTACCGATCTGATAAAGCAGGTATTGTTTTGTTTCAATCAGTTTAGCATTGGGCGATTTAATTTTCAGAATTGATTGATAGGCGGCATCATAGTTTTTAGAAGTCATGTATACCGATACCAGATAATCGTAGGCTTTCTCGGTATATTTCGAATTGGGGAATTCAGTTAAGTATTGTTCAAAGGCAGATACCGATTCTCCAAAGGCAGAAGTTGTTTCATACGATGTGAGCGCATAATTAAATAATGCCTCTTCGCGCACGGACTTGTTGAAATTGGTCCGCAAGGAAGCTTCATAAGCCAGGCGGGCATTTATCAGATCATTCAACCGGACATAGGAGTTACCCAAATGCAGGTAAGCATTTTCGGTCATTTCATCTTTTTCAGTCGTTGTCTTCGATAAATAAAGAACGGCATTCATATCGTCATTCGTCTGGAAGTACGACATCCCAAGCAAATACATGTCATTACGCAGCACTTGTGGGAAAAGCTTTTCATAGTTTCTTAAATAAGTGATTGCTTTCGCATAATCTCTTTTCCGGTAGGCCATTTCTCCGGCAATTCGATAGATCTCTGCATTATTCTTATTATCCGGATTATTCTTAAGAATGCTTTCGGTACGTTCACTCAATTTATCGTAGTCCTTTTGCGCATAGTAAATCTGAACAACATAGTAGGGTACAATATTTTTATACGCCGGATTGTTTTCCAGTTTCAGAAATTCGGGCAGCGCTTCGGTATAATTTCCCAACGTGTATTGCGTATAGGCATAATAGTAGGTTGCCGAAAGTTTAAACCGGGTATCCATATCTTTCAGCTCCTTGAAAGCAGGTAACGCCTGTGTATAATTTTTTGTTTCAATACTGGCATATCCTTTATTAAATAAAAAATTCACACGATCACGCTCTCCCAAATGAGTATCATCCACTTGTGCGAAATAGGTCATGGCGGTCACATAATCTTTCTTTTCGAAAATCAGCGTCCCGATCATGGCATTTGTCTCGTCCCGGTAGGGTATTGAAGGATATTGTTCCAAGAGAGTTTTCAACTGCACTAACCCATCATCCTGACGCAATTCAAAGGCATTCGCAGCCAGATAATACATAGCTTCCTGAATCTGGCCGGCTTGTGTCGGCTCAGTCTTTTGTAAATACTCCTCAAAGCTTCGCGACGAAGCTGCATATTTACCCTCGGAGAAAAGCTCTTTTCCCTGATTAAAAAGCACATCCTTATTTGTAAAAATCAAGGTGTGTTGTGCTTTTAAACCTATTGAAAAGAGAACGATCAGTGCCGGTATAACGATTATTCTTTTCATCATGCTTTCAAAATAATTACAGATAGGACATTTTCTATTTACCATTTACCATTTAATATTTTACCATTTAATATTTAAAGACGGTGCTTGTCAATCTAATGATAGTACCAAATTCCAGTTCACGGAATCAACTTTAAACTCCAACCTTCAAACTATTCTCTTTAAACATTCCTACAGCTTTACGAATAGACTTCAAACCAAACATTTCGGGATTTAGTTCATTTAACGGAACAAAAAAACAGTCGGCCACATCGTCTGATGGTTTCAGATGTGTAGTATCTTCCAGGGTACATTCAAAGAACATATCCAATGTAGGAACGGTCAACTTGTTATATTCGTATTCATTCGGCAAAGAAAAAATGTATTTCACTTCTATAACTTTAGCCTGCAATTCTTCGGCTATCTCCCGTTTTATTGCTTCTTCAGCCGATTCAAACTCATCAATAAAGCCACCCGGTAAATCCAGGGTTCCTTTAACGGGTTCTTTACCCCGCCGGCAAACCAACAAATCGCCTGCAGAATTGACAATAAATGAGGCGACTGCAGCCGAAGGATTGATATAATATACAAAACCGCAACTTTCACAACGTTTGGATTTCACGTTGTTTTGTACGAATTTATCCGACCCGCAAGCCGGACAATGTGTGAATAATGCTGAAAAATGCATAAGATAACAGTATATTAATGGAGTTAGGGCAAAGGTACAAATATTTCATGACAGGTCAAATTAAATTCAGGAAGCATACATGTGGGGCTCTGAAATGCCCGCCAGACCCAATAAAATCAAACAATTCGTACATGAAATCGTTTATATATAAACCTTAAAACGTAAAAAACGGATAATTGGTATGTCTGAATTTCATTCTTTCAACCCGCTTTGTTAATAACTTTTAGGTAAACAGTTTATATAATTGCGCTTAATGCACTATTTTTGTAACAAAATTGAAGAATATGAACCGTAAATTATTATTTCCGGTGGATGATGAGTCCAGTGACATAGTCAAAAGATACGAACAGTTCCTTTCAGGATCTGCTCCGGGTTATTTTGATGTGGAAGAATTGGAAAGTATCGTAGAATACTACCTGCGAAAGGGTCGAACCAAGGATTGTACGAAAGCATTGGATCTCGGACTTAAATTACATCCCAACAACACGGCACTTAAAACTAAACGTGCAAAAATATACCTGGCCACAGGCGATGATGCAAAAGCATTTCGCATTTTGGATAAACTAGCCGAATCAACCGATTACGAAGTTGTATTACTGAAAATAGAAGTGTTGCTCAAACTCGAGCGTACCAAGGAAGCCCGCTTACTGGCCGAAAAACTAATTTCTGATGAATCGGACGATCTGGATAATGTATGTCTGGATGTGGCATTTATTTACCTGGGACAGGGAGACTATATATCCGCCCTTAAATTACTTGAAAAGGGGGATCGTCATAACGACCAGAATGTCGATCTGCTGTATGAATTGGCTTTTTGCTATGAACAGAATGAAGATTTTGCCAAAGCTATCGTTATCAACAACCGGATTATCAATATTGATCCGTTTGCCAATGAAGCATGGTTTAATTTAGGACAACTTTATTTTGCGTTGCAGGAATTTCCTAAAGCACTCGAAGCGTATGATTTTGCATTGGTAATCGATGAAAATGATTCGCTCTCGTCCATACAGAAAGGACATGTTCTTTTCCAGCTCGATCAGTTTGAAAAGGCTATAGAGACGTATCAGGAATACAAAAAAATGACTTCTTACAGTTGGCAAACCGACATTTTCATTGCCGAGTGTTACGAAAAACTCGAACGGTATGTTGAATCGATTTCCTATTACAGGCTTTCGCTCGATGCGCATCCTGATAATTATGATGCACTGACCGGAATTGGTATTTGCCTGTTGGAACAGGAAAAGTATGTCGAAAGCATGACCTACATCCGGCAAGCGCTGGAGATTAATGAAAATGCCGCCGATGCGTGGGTTTACCTGGCCGAGGCCTATGTCGGACTGGAGGATATTGACAATGCATTAATGGCCTATATCAAAGCAATTGCAATTGATCCCGACCAACCCGATACAATGATGGCTATTGCCAATATCTGCCTCGAAAGAAATGAATTTGAACTATCTGTAAAATATTACCTGGCAGCCGAAGAACTTGATGACACCCTGGAGTTTGTCCGGTTGTTTATAGCTGTTTCCTATTACAAAAACGGGGACCTGGGGAATGCGATCGTCTATCTTCATAAAGCAGTCGAAGAAAACGAGACTGCAGGTGAATTATTCCTTGAATTGTGCCCCGAAGCGATTAATTTAAATCTGCTGGAGACATAAGGACACCGGCAAGGAAATGATCTGAATCAACTTTTTTATTGAAAGCTGCAAGATCTGTGACTCTGTCAGGATTCATCCTGATAAAGGGATTAAACTATGCACTACTGATTTTTAAGATACACCATAAAGTAAAAACATAAACCATTCACAAAATTATGAATAAGAAAATTCTTTTTGCGTTACTCCTGATCTTTTCAATTTCATCCTTAAAAGCAGCCCCTGTTGAAACCCCCGTCACTTCTACGACAGACACATTGTCCGTTATTCAGCATATTGAAGTCTGGTACAAAGACAACACCAATTACTTCAGTATAACCGCTCTCATGGCCTGCGAAAGTTCCATATTGCCCTTACCATCCGAAATAGTCATTCCACCGGCAGTTTATATTGCCCTCGAACCGGGGAGTAAACTGAACATCTTTCTGATCATTCTATTTGGAACCCTTGGAGCTATACTTGGAGCTTCATTCAACTATTTCATGTCCAGGTGGTTGGGACGATATGTCATTTACAAATTCGCCGACAGTAAAATGGGTAAAATATTGATGTTAAGCAGTACAAAAATTCAGAAAGCGGAAGCTTTCTTCAACAGCCATGGCAAGACATCCACTTTTATCGGAAGGCTTATCCCGGTAATTCGCCACCTGATATCTATTCCTGCCGGACTGGCAAAAATGAATTATTTTAGTTTTGTACTCTACACTGCTCTGGGAGCCGGCCTATGGAACTGTGTACTGGCATTAATGGGTTACCTGGCACATGGTCAACAAGAGCTGATCAACAAATACAGCCACGAATTATCTTATGTATTTATTGGCATTGGCATTATCCTGTTAGGTTGGTTGATTTATAAAACAACTTCTAAAAAGAAAATTAAAGCATGAGACAGTTTGGATTAATCGGTCTGCCCCTCGTTCATTCATTTTCTAAAATATATTTCAACGATAAATTTGCAAAGGAAGGAATTGATGCTTCTTACGAATTATATGAGTTGAAAGATATTTCACAGTTCAACATTCTGAAAAATAAAGCTGATCTTTGCGGACTGAACGTGACAATACCCTACAAAGAGAAGATAATACCTTATCTGGATGAGGTCGATGAAACAGCTGCCAAAATTGGGGCTGTCAATGTCATTCAATTCATTCGCCGTGAAGGATCATTAAAATTGAAAGGCTATAATTCGGATGCCATAGGTTTTGAAAATTCCATCACTTCTTTTTTAAAACCGCATCACCGGAAAGCACTGATCCTCGGTACAGGAGGTGCTTCAAAAGCCATCGATTTCGTACTTCATAAACTTGGATTAGAAACAACTTTTGTTTCACGCACAGCTAAACCCGGAGTGCTCACTTATTCCCAATTAAATAATGAAATCATTTCAGATCATTTATTAATTGTCAATGCTTCACCGGTGGGTACATATCCACACGTAAACGAATACCCCGACATTCCGTATCAATTTATTACAACAAGACATTTATTATTTGATGTCGTGTACAATCCCTACGAAACATTATTTTTGGACAGAGGAAAAGAAATGGGTGCTGTCGGGTTGAACGGAGCCAGAATGTTGCTCGAACAAGCAATTGCCGCCTGGGATATCTGGAATAACGATAAGTAAATTTAAAAAAACTGACATCTAAAGGGCAGGAAGAAAAAAAGCAGAGCCTCTGGAGTCTGAAACGAGGAATAAGAAAATCACAGTTTTTCAATCCCAATTATTCACAATTCGCAGACTTCCACTAAACCTGTCAATAATATCCTGAAGCTATCAGAAAATATCAAAGAAATAATAAAAAGATATTATTTCTGGATTTACAACGTATTTACCGGAGTGAAATGAAATATCCCGAACATAAAAAATCATGCTCAGATTTTTAAATATAAAACAGAAACCTCTCTAACCCTTCAACACCCCACTAAAAAAATCTCTTTGATTTCTTACCTGTTACAAAAGGAATGGATACATAAAACCATTTATAATGTATTAATTAAACGGGGTTTATTATGATCCTTTTTTTCTATCTCCCCTAATGGTTCGGTTAAATGTCTAAAGTTACGAAGAATTGATACCGGAATTTCAGTTTAATAATTACAACGCAAATTCGAGGACTTATTTATTTTAAATGATTTTCAGCAAAGACTTTTAATCAAAAAAGCTCAATAACTGAATAAAATTCATTATTTTAATATTCAGACTTTTGCTTTGTCGGGTTTCTAATTTGCAGGTGTATAGGTTATAAGCCCATTTTTATATCATTCTACAATTGATTTTGGATTGGTTTTGGATCGGTTTTGGGATCTATAATTCATTCATTTATTACCAAAATATATGCCATATACCTTTATAGATATATGGCATATATAGTGCGAATAATTGACTGATAATTGACTGATATATTGGAATAGCTACGGATCCAAAACCAATCCAAAACCAATCCAAAATCATTCAGTGTCAGATAATTATTCGTAATACAAATATAAGAAGATAAATTGAGAATCCGCTATTTATCTAAAATAAATCCGCTTACAAAAAAAATAATACAAATTTTTTTTTGAAGAATTGGAAACATTTGCTGATAAACCGATTATTTAAAATACATTGAAGATAATATTACGTACAATAAACTGTAAATACGTCGATCAGTAACAATATTGGCTGTTTGTGCAGTATTTTTCACAATGAAAAGGGTTATAAATAAAATACATTTTAATGTCTCATATTAATATATTAACTATATTTGCATAGAATAAAGTTTCAAGCAATTACCCATTTAAATAAGGAATACTGTCTCAAATCAAAATTATCAATTAAACAACATTGATATACTATCGCTTAAAGTCAACAAAGAGAACCGTTAAACTTAAAAATCACAATTACACTATGGAACCAAAAACAAATTCTCAATTATTAAAAGGCTATTTACCTACCCTGATAATTTCTATTGCCCTGATTATGATGGCAGTTATTTTTGCCGGAGCGTACAAATCGAAGTTCAACAAGCAGGTGACTATTTCGGTTACAGGACTTGCTGAGAAGAGCTTTGCCAGTGATCTGATCGTGTGGAGGGGTGAATACCAACGGAAATCGCTTGATTTGAAAGCCGCCTACGCACTCATCAAGAATGATGAAACCAACGTAAAGCAGTATTTGAAATCCAACAAGATTAAAGAGAATGAAATTGTATTTTCATCCATCACCATTGAGAAAGAGTTTGATATAAAACGAAATGATGAAGGGAAACAAATCAGTTCTGTTTTTGCCGGTTACAAACTGACACAAACGGTTACGGTTGAATCCCGGAATATTGATCAGGTGGAAGTAGTTTCCAGGGAAGTTACCAAACTGATTGAAAGTGGTATTGAAATCAGTTCACTGGAACCCTCCTATTTCTATACCAAGCTATCGGAACTCAAGATTGATTTACTGGCAAAAGCAAGCGCCGATGCAAAAAAGCGGGCAGAAACTATTGCCGTGAATTCGGGCGGCGCTTTGGGTAAGATCCTGAAGGCTGACATGGGAGTTTTCCAGATTACAGCACCCAACAGCAACGAAGACTTTAGTTACGGAGGTGCCTTTAATACATCCTCGAAAAACAAGAAAGCATCCATTACCATTCGGACTAATTTTGCAATCAAATAATGAAAGTAACCCAACAAACGATTCAATTGGAATAACATGCCTTAAAAAAACATAAGAAAGCATCTTTCATGTTTAAATACAATTATTTTTTGACGTTGAATTCAAAATATCTTTATTTTTTAATTGTCTGGAATAAATCTTGTGTGACTAAGAAAAACAAAAATAGGAAAGGATACTAATATGAAAAAAATAATTTTAATACTGGTATTGGTCATTTCTTCAGGCATATTAGTTGCTCAGGAATCCGGTCAAAGGGTAGCATTGACACGAAAAGAAAAAAAAGATTCAATTGCTGAAAGTCAATACCGGTTGAACAAATACATGCTTGAAAACAGGAATTTTGTTTTAGTGGCTAGTTACCTGCAGGACAAGCGTGGTAATCGTCGGATTGTGAATTCGACCATTAACTTTGTGGCCATCGATTCGACTACTGCCATCATTCAGGTGGGATCGGATTATCGGAATGGTCCGAACGGGGTGGGAGGAGTTACGGCAAAAGGAAAGATTACCAGATGGGTACTCACTGAAAATAAAAAACAAAAATCATTCAATCTTTCCGTCAACGTCAGTACATCGATTGGATTTTACGACTTATTTTTCTCAATTAGTTTATGGGGAAATAACACAGCACGGTTAACAGGATTGAGCGCCGGAGAATTAACTTTTGAAGGGAGCGTGGAACCTTATTCAACATCACAAGTTTATGAAGGCCGGTCTCTGTAGGTATAGCTATCATAATCAGTAAAAGAAAAAGTCAATTGCTTTTCCGGAGGAATACATTACACCCTGATTTTCCTGAAGGATACAATTGACTTGCGTTATAAACTAAACAATTCATGGTTCGGACATTTGAAGGTATCAAAATTTTCGCATTAAACACCAGAGGATTTAACCGGGGTTCTGCCATCACCATTCCAGGAATAGGGATCTTTTTAGGGGTAGAACAAATCAACAATACCGGTTTATTGAGGCATGAATTTGGACACATTCTGCAATACCGGCAAAAGGGGGTCTTGTTTTTTTGGTTTCGAATTTCTCCGGTAAGTTTACTGAGCGCTATCAAGACATCGATAAATAAAAAACATATTCATATGCACACCTGGACAGAATGGTCGGCCAACCTGTTATCATACGATTATTTTGGGCAACCCGAAGACTGGGATGAAATTAGATTTCCACTTCAATCTCCTGAATGAACCATTTACCGTTGGAAACAAACAAATTCAGGTACAATTTAACCTAGTACATTTTTATCCTGTTTATTCTTCTTGGTACTATTTGTTTTAACAGGCAGAAATACAACCTTTAAATTGATTTTTTATTCTACTGAGACACATAGTGTTTATATTCATTCTTACAGTTTTTAATTTTAATAAATTAAACCAATTGCCTCTTCGATTGTTTAATTAAAAATACGTAAAAGATCACAAATGAACTATCCGTTTACAAACCTACTTCAGGTCAATATGTAAACGAATAGTTCATTCATCAAAATAGAGACAGGATTCCAACTAAAAATACTCAATTATTCGGATTGGGTAAATCAATCATAGAACAAACATCATCTCTTAAATGCAAGCAAATTATGAATTTAAAACATGAATATGAAATAGGTATGGTGGGCCTGGGGGTTATGGGACGCAATTTATTGTTGAACATGGCCGATCATGGTTTTTCAGTAGCAGGATATGATAATGATCCGGCTAAGGTAGAAGCGCTCAGGACAGAAGCACACGGCAGGGATATTTATTGCACCGGTTATCTTCGTGAGTTTATAACCAGTATCCGAAAGCCACGTGCCATTATATTGCTGGTTCCTGCAGGAGCCCCGGTGGATATGGTAATAAATGAAATGGTACCTTATCTTGAAAAAGATGACCTGATCATTGATTCGGGAAATTCATATTTTAAAGACACAAACGTTCGCACGATTAAGTTAAGAGAAAAAAATATCCAATTTATGGGAATGGGAATCTCCGGTGGAGAGGAAGGTGCCCGGAAAGGAGCAAGCATTATGCCCGGTGGGTCCAGAAAGTCATACGAAAGGATACAACCTGTGCTGGAAGCCGTCGCTGCCAAAGTGAATGGTGAACCTTGTGTTGCCTGTTTAGGATCCTTGTCTGCAGGGCATTTTGTTAAGATGGTGCACAATGGCATTGAATATGGAATCATGCAATTAATTGCCGAGACCTATGCAGTCATGAAACAAGGTCTGGGGTTATCCGATGAAGAAATTCATAATGTTTATACATCCTGGAACAACACCGAAGTAAACAGCTATCTGATTGAAATCACCGGTCATATTTTTGGAAAGGTTGATGATAAGACCGGTAAGAGGCTGATTGATGAAATTCTTGATGTAGCCAGACAAAAGGGAACCGGGATGTGGACTTCACAAAGCGCCATGGAATTACAGGTACCCATACCAACCATCGATATGGCGGTAACGATGCGGGATTTATCAACCTTTGAAAAGCAACGGAGTAGCGCTAACAACCTCTATCAACGACCGGTATTTCATTTTGGGGGCAACCGGGAAGATACATTGATACAATTACGCAATGCGTTCTATGTTGCCGTATTGATGACCTATGCACAAGGTTTTGCTGTTCTGACAGCAGCATCCGACAAATACGACTATCAACTTGACAATGAAACTATCGCCCGTATCTGGCGGGGTGGGTGTATTATCCGTGCAGCTGTCCTTGAGGATATTATGGCAGCATTTCATATCCGGAAAGATCTACCTAATTTATTGCTGGATAGCAGCCTCTCTCAATTGATCAAAGACAATCAGCAAGACCTTCGAAAGGTGGTATCTTTTGCAAGTGAAGGGAGAGTTCCAATACCCGGGCTGATGGCTTCCCTGAGTTATCTGGATGCATTCAGCAGTTCCTGGTTACCGGCTAACCTGATTCAGGCACAGCGTGATTATTTTGGTGCGCACACCTACGAACGTATTGATTCAAAAGGAACCTTTCATACCGACTGGCAAATAAAATAAACAAACGGAACGATGGAAACAACAAACAGACCTTTATCCCCGGATCTCCTGCAAAAAATGAATGCTTATTGGCGTGCAGCCAATTACCTTTCTGTGGGACAACTTTACCTTTATGACAATCCGTTGCTTCGGGAACCTTTAAAACAAAGCCATGTTAAGCCAATGCTCCTTGGGCACTGGGGAACTACACCCGGACAGAATTTCATCTATGTTCATTTGAACCGTATTATAAAAGAATATGACCTGGACATGTTTTATATATCCGGACCCGGTCACGGCGGACCGGCTTTGGTTGGAAACACCTACCTGGAAGGCACATACAGTGAGATCTATCCGGAAATCAGTAGAGATGAAGCGGGATTAAAAAAGTTATTTACCCAATTTTCATTTCCCGGAGGAATTCCAAGTCATGTATCACCCGAATGTCCCGGGTCCATCCACGAAGGAGGTGAATTGGGATATTCACTGAGCCATGCTTTTGGAGCCGCATTTGACAATCCGGAACTTATAGTTGCGTGCGTAGTCGGCGATGGAGAGGCAGAAACAGGTCCATTGGCAACAGCCTGGCATTCGAATAAATTTCTCAATGCAGCAACCGATGGAGCCGTATTGCCCATCCTGCATTTGAATGGGTACAAAATTGCAAATCCAACTATTTTTGCACGTATGACTCATGAGGAACTTGATCAGCTGCTTCGGGGTTATGGATGGACTCCTTACTTTGTGGAAGGGGATGAACCGGAATCCATGCATCAACTTATGGCAGGTACGTTGGATGTTGTTATAGCAGAAATAAAACAAATTCAGGAAAGTGCCAGAAAAGACGAGGTTAAAACACGTCCACGATGGCCAATGATTGTATTTAATTCTCCGAAAGGCTGGACAGGGCCAAAAGAAGTGGATGGGATTCCTAATGAAGGAACTTTCCGTGCACACCAGATTCCGGTGTTGGTTGATTCGGAGCATCCTCACCATCTTCAACTTCTTGAAAACTGGATGAGAAGCTATAAGCCCGAAGAGCTCTTCGATTCGAAAGGAAGTCTGTTGCCGGAGTTAGCCGCGTTGGCACCAACGGGTAACCGAAGAATGGGTTCCAATCCGCATGCCAATGGCGGATTATTGCTTCAGGACCTTATTATGCCCGATTTCAGGGATTACCAGGTCCAGGTATCCTATCCCGGATCTGTGCAGGCAGCAGACACCTATGAACTTGGGGTGTTTTTAAGGGATGTGATCAGACTGAATCAAAAACAACGGAATTTCAGAATTTTCGGACCTGATGAAACACTTTCGAACCGTCTGAATGCAGTTTTCGAAGCAACTGACAGACAATGGAATGCTCAGACACTGGAAAATGATGAATTTCTTGCACCTGATGGACGGGTAATGGAAATGCTGAGCGAGCACCAGTGTGAAGGATGGCTGGAAGGATACCTGCTTACCGGAAGGCATGGGTTGTTTAATTGTTATGAAGCATTTATTCATATTATAGATTCGATGTTCAATCAACATGCCAAGTGGCTGAAAGTTAGTGCCGGATTACCATGGCGTAAGAATATTGCTTCATTGAATTACTTGCTTGCTTCCCATGTATGGCAGCAGGCACACAATGGTTTTACGCATCAGGATCCCGGATTTATTGATAATGTGGTCAACAAGAAGTCATCGATCGTTCGTGTTTATCTTCCACCGGATGCAAATTGCCTGTTATCGGTTTGGGATCATTGCCTGAGGAGCCGGCATTATGTGAATGTTGTCATTGCCGGAAAATATCAGGCGCCTCAATGGCTCAGTATGGAAGATGCCATTGAACATTGTACAAAGGGGATCGGTATCTGGGAATGGGCAGGCAGTCATCAGGACTCGGAACCGGATGTAGTAATGGCATGTTGTGGGGATGTACCAACACTTGAAACGCTGGCAGCAGTGTCTATTCTGAGGGAATATTTGCCTGAATTAAAAATACGGGTAGTGAATGTGGTTGATCTTATGAAACTCGAACCATCAACGGAGCATCCTCATGGATTAACTGATCCTGAATTTGATGCTTTATTTACTAAAAACAAGCCGGTTGTCTTTGCTTTCCATGGGTACCCCTGGTTAATCCACAGATTGACTTACCGGAGGAATAACCATGAGAACATTCATGTCAGGGGTTATAAAGAAGAAGGAACTATTACAACTTACTTTGACATGACGGTTTTAAATGATCTTGACAGGTTTCATCTGGTGATGGATGTACTAAACAGAATCAATAACCCAGGAATAAAAGTTTTACAACTGAAACAAAAGATGGCAGACAAGTTAATTGAACACAGGAAATACATTGATAAAAATGGTGTAGATATGCCGGAAATACAAAATTGGAAATGGAATCAACAATGAATACCGGAAAGTGTTTCGCGTTCCGCGTTTGAAGAGTTTGAAGTTCGAAGAGTTTGACGTTCGAAGAGTTTGACGTTTGAAGAGTTTGACGTTTGAAAGGTTCGAAATTATGTATTCTTCATTCTATTTTCATGATTCTTTGATCTTTGTTCTTGGTTCTTGGTTCTTGGTTCTTTGATCTTGGATCTTGGTTCTTGGATCTTTGATCTTGGTTCTTGGTTCAATCTACAAACTACAAACCTTTTGATAGAGTCCTTCGCAGGCATCTTCAAGCAAATCGATTACATTTTCGAATCCCTGGTCACCGCTGTAATAAGGATCAGGAATATGTGTTGCTTGTATAAGCCGGCTAAAATTTGTCATTAAATGGATTTTTGCCACATGACCGGGGTTGGAAGTAAGTAGTTTTAATCCACGGATATTCTGATCGTCCATACCGATAATCCAGTCGAAGCGATCGAAATCGGCTTTTACAACAGGACGTGAGCGATGTAGAAGCGTATACCCCCGGGCTGAAGCATGAGATAGCATACGTCCATCCGCTGGTTCACCCTTGTGATAATCAAGCAAACCGGCAGAATCAATTTCAAAAAGATCAGATGAAGATTCCCGCACGAGAATATTCAGAAACACCCCTTCAGCCATGGGTGAGCGGCAGATGTTACCCAGGCAAACGAAGAGGATAGAAGTCTTGGACAAAGTATGTTTGTGGTTTGAAAGGTTTGAGGTTTCACGTTCAGTGTTCCGTGTTCCGAGTTTGAGAGTTTGAAGAGTTTGAAGTTCCGTATTTGAAAAGTTCTTGGTTATTTATTCTTTGTTCTTACTGTAAATTCAATATTTAGAACATCAGTATATGAATCACAACTTCAAACTCTTCAAACTCTTCAAACTTTTCAAACGGCATTCTAAATCGACAATATCTGCAGAACTCCCAACAGGTTTTCATTAACCGGTTTGTCGTCTTTAATGGCTTTGGTGAACGGGATATGTACAATGACATCGTTTACAATTCCAATCATAATACTTCGTTGTTCGTCCATCAATGCATCAATAGCTGCAACGCCCATACGGCTGGCAAGGATACGATCGTAAGCAGAAGGTGAACCACCGCGTTGAATGTGCCCCAGAATAGTAACACGTACATCATATTCGGGGTGCTCAATGCGCATACGTTCGGCTAATCCGGTAGCACCGCCTGTTATGTCGCTTTCAGCAACAATAACGATGCTGCTGTTTTTAGTTTTACGGAAGCCATTTTTGATCAGTTCTTCCAGTTGATCCACTTTCGTTTCACGTTCGGGGATAATTGCTGCTTCGGCTCCTGAAGCAAGGGCACTGTTTAATGCTAAAAATCCGGCATCACGCCCCATGACTTCAATAAAGAATAGCCGTTCGTGTGACGAAGCTGTATCACGGATTTTATCCACTGCCTCAATAATGGTATTCAAAGCGGTATCGTATCCTATGGTTGAGTCGGTTCCATACAAATCATTATCAATAGTTCCCGGCAGGCCTACAATTGGCACATTAAATTCCTGTGCAAAAATGCGCGCACCCGTAAATGTTCCATCACCACCAATGACCACCAATGCATCAATTTCTTCTTTTTTCATGGTATCGTAAGCCATCTTTCGACCTTCGACGGTAAGAAATTCCATACAACGGGCTGTTTTGAGGATTGTACCTCCCTGTTGAATGATATTACTGACATTTTGTGTCTGAAATTCTTTAATTTCACCGGTAATAAGGCCTTTATACCCTCTGTAAATTGCCTTAACACGAATTCCATTGAAAATAGCAGCACGCGTTACAGAACGAATCGCTGCATTCATTCCGGGGGCATCACCACCGGAGGTAAGTAAACCAATACATTTAATTTCGTATTTCATTATTAATCCTTTTATATAACAAGTAACCTATATTTCTTTTTCATTCATCTGTGAACCGAATGCCAGTTCATTCAATTTTTTAGCAACATCCTCCATCAGCCAGCGTGGAGTGGAGGTTGCTCCGCAAATGCCGATCTTCTTAGTCAAATCCAACTGCAATGCTGTTATCTCATCGGCTTCGGTAACAAAATAAGTGTTTGGGTTTATTTTTTTACTATGCTCATACAATACTTTGCCATTTGAGCTCTTTTTACCGCTTACAAATATGATAATATCATTTTTCTTTGCAAAGGTAGTAATATTTGGAATTCTATTAGCTACCTGACGGCAAATAGTATCTGAAAATTCAAAATCAGGACCGTTTATTATCTTTTCGTTTAATGTTGTTACTAAATGATTAAATCCATCCAACGACTTCGTGGTTTGAGAGAACAAAATTATTTTTTTAGAGAAATCAAGCTTGCTCAACTCAGCTTCACTTTCAATGACGATGGCTTTTTCATCAGTTTGACCTACTAACCCGTTCACTTCAGCATGACCCTTTTCCCCGTATATGACAATTTGAGTATCTTCTGACGAATCGTCAAGGTAAGCTTTCTTAATACGTGATTGGAGTTTCAGGACAACAGGACAGGAAGCATCAATAAGCGTCAGATTATTTTTCTTGGCAATCTGGTAAGTGCGGGGAGGTTCACCATGAGCGCGCAATAACACCTTAACATTGTAGAGTTTTTCAAACTGTTCATGGTCTATGGTGATCAAGCCCAACCGGGTCAGTCGTTCGACCTCTTGTCCGTTATGAACGATATCACCTAAGCAATACAGTGTTTCTCCTTTGGCAAGTTCTTCTTCTGCTTTTGAGATAGCTTTAACAACTCCAAAACAGAATCCTGATTTTTTATCAATTTCTATATTTAAATCCATTTGGTCATTTACTTTAAATTGTTTACGATTTACATTTTATAATTTACAATCGGGACAATAAATCACAAATGACAAATCAAAAAAGTTCCTGTCCGGAAAAATTGTAAAATGTAAAACGTGTCCGTTTTAAGGCGGATGACCAAATTGTAAATACCTAAAACGTTCTTTCGGTAAACAAAGTTCTTAAGATACTGCTTTGTTCTTCGCGTGTCAGGTGTGAATTATCCAGCAAATAGGCATCATCGGCTTGACGTAAAGGACTTTCTGCACGATTTTGATCGCGTTCATCACGTTCTTTTACATTGGAAAGTACAGCTTCGAAGTCGGCAGTTTCCCCTTTTGCAATCATTTCATCCAATCGACGTTGCGCACGTATTTCGGGAGAAGCGGTAACAAATATCTTCAATTCGGCTTCAGGAAAGACAACAGTACCAATATCACGTCCATCCATGACAATGCCTTTTTTTTGACCCATAAGTTGTTGCTGGCGTACTAATTCATGACGGACAAAGCCCAGGGTACTCACCCTGCTGGCACCATTGGCAACATCCAGTGAGCGGATATCCATCTCCACGTTTATGCCGTTCAAATACGTTTCGGATTTTCCTTCTGCATTCGTTTTAAATTCAATCTGAACCGATCCGATATTCTTGTGTAGTTCTTCAATATTGATATCGGTATCAGTCATCCAGCCTTTTTGAATGCTATAGAGGGACACTGCTCGATACATAGCACCTGAATCGACATAGACATAATTAACTTCGCGGGCTAATTCTTTTGCCATGGTACTTTTTCCACACGATGAAAAGCCATCAATGGCAACAATTATTTTATTCATAAGATAAATGAAATTATTGGATAAAGGATCAATTACAACCTGAAATCTTTGAGTGCAGTGCTGATAGAGAACTGATAGGCGTAGTTTCCAACCTGGAATTGCGTCATACCAAATCCAACATGGAATTTATAAAGTTTAATACCCCCGCCGAATGAAAAGCCTGCACCGCTTTTAAAGCCTGACACGGTCATTTCTTGTTGACGACGATCGTTATAAGCCACAGTCAGATAAAAGTTTTTAGAGGGCACAAATTCAGCGGCAAGAATGGCATGCCTGAAAGCCATATCAGCAAATCCGATTTTTTTAGTTGTTGCTATTCCGGTAACATTATCGGTAGGTTGGTTGGTAGATTCATAACTTAAATCCCAGTGTTGTAAATTATCCAATGTGAGAGACAAACGAAGGGGAGCATATTTGAATTTTTTAGTAACACCTAACTGAATATCAAAAGGTAGAGGTTCAATATGTTGTCCACCCTCATCAGAATAGTAACCTTTCAATTGTGTTCCCATATTCTTCAACACCAGTCCTGCAGAAAAAAGATTGGTTGAATCATTGTAGCTAACCCCGGCATCAGCTGCCAACCCATAACTTGTATAGGTTTCATAAACCGAATACACGGGTTTAAGAGTTGCACCCACAGTAATTTTATTGGTAAGAGGACGTGCATACATAATATACAATGCCATATCTTTGGCGGTAAAATAGGTTACTTCCGATTGACTGTTAGCTTCATTTGTATACTTAAACTTGCCATAATCGATATATTGAATACCTAAAGAAAAATAATTTTTATCACCAAAATTTCGTCCGTATACTGCTGAGCCGAATTTAATATCAGCTAAATAATTTGCCATATTAAGTCCAATAACATTGTTTGTTTCTGCTGACAACAATGCCGGATTTTGGAACGCGAAGTTTATATCATTGTCATGTATAGAGACATTGACACTTCCCAATGCTGCTAAACGGGACGAAACAGGCAGATCCAGGAACTGATAGACACCTGTTCCGGCTTGTGAATAGGCAAGAAAAGAGACGGTTACTGATAAAAGTAAAATTAAAAATCTTTTCGTCATTAAAATCTTTTTATCGTGAGCTTAGAAGCAGGTTTTAAAATAACATCATATTTAATTTTCTAAAAAAACACCCAAAGATACTCTAATTTTATGGTCTGAAAGTGTAGAAATAAAATTTCTATCTCAATAAACGGTAAAAAAGTGAAAAATAATATCCTGCTATCAAAAAAAAAATACAAAATTACAATTTCATAGTGACCGACAAAGAAAAAACCATTTATTTAAGAAGGATAAAATGTACTTTTAAAAAAATATAGTACATTTGTTTAATTGAATAGTCGGTTTTTAAACTCTAATTTAATAGTTTTTAAAATATTCAGAGTCTTCAACTTAATGCAAGGAATGAACTTTAAATTCATTAAATTGGTTAGAGTTGCGTTATGAAACTTTTTTAATCAAAGAGATTTCCGAATTACAAAACAGGCAAAAACGGCATTTTTGTCAACGTTCTAACTCAAGTCCAGGTAAACCGGTTGGAATAATCAACTAAAAAACAAATAAAATGAAAACAGAAATATACGAAGAAAAAGCGGTATTGGTTGGGGTAATTACTCAGAACCAAAAGGAAGAAAAAGCTCGTGAATATCTCGACGAACTGGCTTTTCTGGCTGAAACGGCAGGTGCATCACCTGAGAAACTGTTTTTCCAACGGCTTGAATATCCCAACCCAAAAACTTTTGTAGGACCGGGTAAACTCATTGAAATAAAAAATTTCGTTGTAGAAAATGAAATAGGGGTTGTCATTTTTGATGATGAACTATCGCCTAAGCAACTTCGGAATATTGAAGCTGAACTACAGGTATTAATTCTCGACAGAACAAGTCTTATTCTGGACATTTTTGCTAAAAGAGCACAAACTGCGAATGCAAAGACTCAGGTTGAACTTGCACAATGTCAGTACATGTTGCCCCGTTTGACCAGATTATGGACACACCTGGAACGTCAACAGGGAGGTATCGGTATGCGTGGTCCGGGTGAAACTCAAATTGAGACCGACCGCCGGATTATACTTACCAAAATATCGTTGTTGAAACAGAACCTGAAGGATATTGATCAACAAATGGCAACACAACGCAAAAACCGTGGTAAAATGGTTCGTGTAGCCTTGGTGGGGTATACCAATGTAGGAAAATCGACCCTCATGAACCTGATCAGTAAATCGGATATTTTTGCTGAAAACAAATTATTCGCAACACTGGATACGACAGTCAGAAAAGTAATTATTAACAATTTGCCATTTTTACTTTCGGATACAGTAGGATTTATCCGTAAGTTGCCTCATCATTTATTGCAATCGTTCAAATCGACATTGGATGAAGTGCGGGAAGCAGATTTATTGTTACACGTTGTTGATGTATCCCATTCAAACTTCGAAGAACAACTTGAAGTGGTGAACCAGACACTCAAGGAAATAGATCCGCAGGAAAAACCAATGATTTTAATATTTAATAAAATCGATGCCTTTGGGTATACTCCAAAGGAAGAAGACGATTTGGCTCCGGTAAAACGCGAGAATATCAGTCTGGAAGAATTGAAGAATACCTGGATGGCTAAGATGCATGATAACTGCATCTTCATATCAGCAAAAGAGAAAATCAATATTGACAGCCTGAAAGATCTTTTATATGAAAAAATCAAGGAAATCCACATTGAACGATATCCATATAATGACTTCTTGTTTCAGAACTACGCTGACATTGAAACAGAATCAGAGGATTTAACCCAGAGATAAACATTAATTATCACCCTATGACAGATTATCGATTTCTCAGTGAAAAAGAAATAGCAACATTGACCGTTTATGGTTGTTCAGCCGAAAACTGGAAGAATGTTCAGGTCACTGAAGACTTTTCACCTGCTTTTATCACCAATGTACATTTTTCAGGAACTGCTTTTTTAGGCACTTATAATAAAGTTTTCGAGCTGGCTGGTGGCGTAAAAAAACACTCAGGCATTTACAACTGTGTATTGCATAATTGCATTGTGGGGAACGATGTATTTATTGATGAAATCCAGAATTATATTGCAAATTATGACATTCAGGATGGCTCCTACATTGAGAATGTAAATCTACTGGTTGTTGATGGACATTCGACATTTGGCAATGGCGTTAAAGTGCCTGTCATGAATGAGGGTGGCGGACGCGAAATTCCTGTTTTTGACCACCTTTCAGCCCCGTTGGCTTATGTCATGACATTATATCGTCACCTTCCGGGAGTAATAAAGAGACTGCAAACTCTGATTGATGATTATGCAAAGACAATACAGTCCGAAACAGGAACAATTGGAAAGAATGTACGAATTTTGAATTGCGGCAGTATAAAGAATGTCAGGATTGGTGATTATGCAATTCTCGAAGGGGCATCGCTTCTCGTTAACGGATCCATCAACAGCAATGAACATGCACCTGTTTTTATTGGGTCGGGAGTGAAATGCAATGATTTTATTCTAAGTTCGGGAGTTTCAATCACCGATTCGACTTTAATATCACGATGTTTTATAGGACAGGGATGCATAATGGGAAAACATTATTCGGCACTTGATTCGTTATTTTTCTCCAACTGTCAGGGCATGCATGGTGAAGCAACAGCAATATTTGCTGGTCCATACACCGTTTCACATCACAAATCAAGTTTGTTGATTGCAGGTATGTTTTCGTTTTTGAATGCCGGAAGCGGTTCAAACCAAAGCAATCACATGTATAAACTTGGTCCTATTCATCAGGGCATTTGTGAGCGGGGTGCTAAAACTACCAGTGATTCATATCTGTTATGGCCTGCTAAAATCGGGGCATTTACACTGGTGATGGGCCGTCATACGAAGCATTCGGACACATCCGACCTGCCTTTTTCATATCTGATAGAGAATGCCACAGAGAGCTTTCTGGTGCCGGCAATAAATCTCGGAAGTGTGGGAACAATACGTGATGCACAGAAATGGCCAAAACGTGACAGTCGAAAAGATCCCCGGAAACTGGATCCGATCAATTACAACCTGCTCAGCCCATACACTATTCAGAAAATGATAAAAGGAGTCGAAGTATTGAAAAGCCTACAGGTTATTTCAGGCGAGACAACGGAAATTTACACTTATCAGAATTGCAACATTAGAAATTCATCCCTCGTTAAAGGGATTGAATTGTATAAAATCGTCATCAATAAATTTCTTGGAAACTCTCTTATCAACCGATTGAAGGAAACTGAATTCACGTCCATTCAGGAAGTGAGACAGCAACTAAAACCAGACACAACAAAAGGATCGGGCGAATGGATCGATTTGTCGGGTTTACTAGCTCCCAAGAATGAAGTTGACAGTTTGTTGATTTTAATTGAAAACGAGTCTCTCAGCCTGGATGAAATTCAAAGTAAGTTTGAAACTTTGCATCAGGAGTATTACTGCTACGAATGGACCTGGGCAGCTCAGAAGCTGGAAGAATTCTGGAATAAAACAATTGACAAAGTAACTGTTGAAGACATTGTGAAGGTGGTTGAATGCTGGAAAACTTCAGTGGTGAATCTGGATCAACTCATCTACAATGATGCAAAAAAAGAATTCGATTTAAACTTCAGGACTGGTTTTGGAGTTGATGGAAACAAAGAGCAAAAGGATCAGGATTTTGAATCGGTACGGGGTAATTTCGAAAGTAATCCTTTTGTTATGGAAGTTATTCAACACATAAAAATAAAAACAGAATTGGGAGATGAAATAATTCGTAGATTATCAAAAATAAATTAATAATCAGCCCTGAATAATTTCAATTTTTATAGTACTGCCTTTTTTTTATTTGGGAAAGAATAAGAGAATGAAGCCGGTAAATTTGTAAGCATGAACTATCAGCATTCTACGATGTAGCTCATAGAGCAGGTCTTGTCGTAAGGTTTACTGACTGGATGAAATATGTGATGCACCACGATGTTATGCGTTTTGCTCAATTTACTGTTCGGGTATGGGTAAATAAAATTGATTTTCAACGACCTGAGAATACTACACTGCAAGGTATTGCCCGTTTTAAACAATTCCGGGTGTATTTAGGCACGCCTGTCAGGTTTTCCGAACTCGATATAGGAAAGAAGATATACTTTCCCTTGTAAAAACATTCGGAATAGGAAGCCGTACATAGGGTAGTTTTGTAAGACTCGCAGAAAAAGAAGTAACTGAGATTTATATGTTAACCATTTAAAAAGTGATTTTTCAGATTTCTTTTATACTGACATATTTTTTGAATTATAGTACTCAACTTTCATTATGTATGATCTTAATTTTCTAAAATTATAGCTTGTAATAAACAATTTATTACAAGCTATAATTTGTTTTTTCTCAACATTTTTTTTTGGATCAAGGGTAAGCTACGCGAGAAAAAACACAATTTAAATTTCAATAGCTTTTAAATTATAAATGATGGGTTTATCTGTCTAATAATCTAATATTTAAAAAGAAATACTCATGGATTCGATTTACTTGAATTCCTACCAAAATAAAAACTTTAACTTTAAAGTTTACTTATTAATTTTCTTGAATTGATCCTTAGATTTAAATTTGCAACTTCAAAACTAATAAACAAAAGAACCTTTCAGTACTTATAATTATGACATTCAACAAAAAAAAGCTGCATATAAAAACCGATAATATTACTGCCCGAATTGATTTACCTGCTTCTAAAAGCATTAGCAACCGGGCATTAATATTGAATGCATTATCGTATAGTCCTTATGACATTCAAAACCTTTCGGATTGTGATGATACCATTGCCACACTGCAAGCACTGGACTCAAACGATACAACTTTCGACATAGGTGCAGCTGGAACTGCTATGCGCTTTCTGACAGCATTTTTAGCAAAGACTGTAGGTGAATGGATTATAACCGGTAGCGAGCGAATGAAGAACCGACCGGTAAAGATACTGGTAGATGCTCTGAATAGTCTGGGAGCACGCATTGAATATATCGAAAATGAAGGATATCCTCCGTTGCGTATTTTTGGGTGTGCACTGAACGGTGGAGAGATACACATGAATGGAAGTGTAAGCAGCCAGTACATTTCGGCATTGATGATGATAGCACCCTTTATGCAAAAAGGATTGAAAATAACACTTGATGGGAAAATAATTTCAAAACCCTATATCGAAATGACCATTCAAATGATGCAAGAGTTTGGAGCTGAAATTGAATTGACTGAGAATACCATTCAAATTGCACCTCAGGATTACACACCCATTGAATACCTGGTAGAATCGGACTGGACCGCAGCCTCATACTGGTACGAAATGCTTTCATTGGTTGGAAAGGGAAATATCTTTCTGAATGGCCTTTTTCAGGACAGTTATCAAGGTGACAGCAAAGTTGCTGAGCTTTTTGAACAACTGGGGATTCATACCACCTATATGTCCGAAGGGATTTTACTTACATCCACCAAAATAGTTGCAACGGCTCTGGAATATGACTTTACCGACCAGCCCGATCTGGCACAGACTCTGGCAGTGACCTGTTGTTTTAAAGGAATTCATTTTATTTTTACCGGTTTACACAGCCTGAAAATTAAGGAGACTGACAGAATTGCTGCATTAATCAACGAATTGCGGAAACTGGGTTTTGTACTGACGGAAGCAAGTGAGGGCAGCCTGGTATGGGAAGGCGAGTTTTGTGAACCTATTGATAACATCATCATCGAAACATATGATGATCATCGAATGGCTATGGCCTTTACACCAGCCGCCATCTTCCATCCCATCAGCATTGAACATCCCGAAGTAGTGAGTAAATCATATCCTAATTTTTGGAAAGATATTGAGAAGAACGTTAGTTGATTAAGTAATTGTTTATTTGGGTGATTGGGTATATAAAAAGTAAAAACCATCTGCTGCTATTCAATCTTAAATTGTAAATAGTAAATGAATAAATAGTAAATTAAAATGGCTCTCAGAACTTTTTAATTTTCTCCAACACTTCAAACACAATCGGACAGGTATAGGCATTTTTTATCGAAAGATTATAAATTTGATAAAAGCGTTTCCGGTCGGTATGAGGATATTCTCGGCAGGCTTTGGGGCGTGAATCATAAATGGCACAATAATTATCGGTTCCTAAAAACGGGCAGGGCATGGATTGGAAAACGATATCTCCATCTTCATCGATCCGCAGGTATTTAGTCATCAGCTCTGAGGTTTTCATTCTCAACAATTTGGAGATTCGTTCCACATCCTTATCAGTAATGCGTGGACCTAATGACCGGCAACAATTGGCACAACTCAGGCAATCGGTTTTTTCTGAAATAGCCTCATGGTGTGCATGGACATGGAGATCCATTGATTCCAGTTTCTTCTTGTTTTTTTGAATAAACCGTTTCCATTCGCCCTCCGATTTTGCCGCTAATACAGGCAATAATTTATAATCTACTTGTTTGCTCACGTACTGTTTAATATTATTATTTGCGGTGCAAATGTATTCAAATTTAGTGTAGAAATCAAAAGTTGGACATTTTAAAGAAATAATTCGTATCTTTGTAGCCGTTTTTATTTACACACACATAAAAATTTATGAGTCAACTTAGTAATGTGTTGGGACAATATGATGCGCCCCAACAGGCAAAAGCAATGGGCGTATATCCTTATTTTCGTCCCATACAATCCGATCAGGATACAGTTGTTACAATTGATGGCAAACAAGTATTAATGTTTGGATCAAACAGTTATTTGGGACTTACCAATCACCCCCGATTGAAAGAAGCCTCAATAAAAGCAATTGAAAAATATGGTACAGGATGCGCCGGATCCCGTTTTTTAAATGGTACGCTGGATATCCATATCGAACTGGAAGAAAGATTAGCTAAACTGGTTCATAAGGAAGCAGCGTTGGTTTATGCTACCGGTTTTACGGTTAATTCAGGAGTTATTCCTTGCATTACGGGTCGTGAAGATTACCTGATTTTTGACGAATTTGACCATGCTTCTATTGTTGAAGGCAAACGGTTATCTTTTTCCAAACAACTAAAGTATCGTCACAATGACATGGATGCGTTGGAAAAATTACTCAAGAGATGCGAACCCGACAAACTCAAACTGATTGTGACCGATGGTGTATTCAGTATGGAAGGCGATGTCGCCCGACTACCTGAGATTGTAGAGCTGTCAAAGAAATACAATGCCTCAATTTATGTTGACGAAGCACACTCACTAGGAGTATTCGGTAAAACAGGAGCCGGTATTTGCGAACATTTCGGAGTATCGAAAGATGTAGATCTGATTATGGGAACATTTAGTAAGTCGCTTGGAACGATTGGCGGATTTATTGCTTCCGACAATAACATTATCAACTATTTGAAACATAATTCTCGTACGTTGATTTTCAGCGCCTCCATTACTCCTGCTTCTACAGGTTGTGTACTGGCAGCATTGGATGTAATGGCCGACGAAACATGGCGTAAAGATGCATTGTGGGCTAATACAGCACGTGCCAAAGCAGGTTTCCTGAAAGCCGGATTTGAAATCGGACCTACTGAAACTCCAATTATTCCTCTGTATGTTCGTGACAACACGCTTACTTTTAAATTAACCCGCATGCTAATGGATGACGGAGTATTTGTTAATCCGGTTGTTTCTCCGGCCGTTCGTTCGGAAGATTCATTGATTCGTTATTCACTGATGGCTACGCATACATTTGCTCAGATAGATGAATCTATTGAGAAAATATCGAAAGCTGCCCGTGCTCTGGGAATCATCGAATAACAGGACACTGTACTACGAATAAAAAAACACGAAGAATAGACCGGGCATTAAACTCCCTGGTTCTATTCTTTGTTTAGTTATTAGATATAGGAAAAAATAAAAAAATAAAAAAAATCCTTTTAACTACAAACCCACAACGCGCAACGCGGAAAGCGTAACGCTAAACCTTTCAAACATCAAACTTTTCAAATGATTACAGTATCAAATCTGGCCATTCAATTTGGCAAACGTGTTTTATTTTCGGATGTAAATTTAAAATTTACAGCAGGTAATTGTTATGGCATTATCGGCGCCAATGGTGCCGGAAAGTCTACTCTTATCCGTATGCTCAGCGGCGATCTGGACCAGACACGTGGAACTATTCTATTCGGCTCGGGAGAGCGTCTCTCTGTTTTGAAACAGGATCACTTTGAATTCGATGAATTTTCGGTTATTGACACCGTTATGATGGGACACGATGTGCTTTGGAAAGTAAAAGACGAAAAAGACAACATTTATTTAAAAGAAAACTTCTCAGATGCCGATGGTATCCGGGCTTCGGAACTGGAAGAAAAGTTTTCGGAAATGAACGGTTGGAATGCCGAGAGCGATGCAGCTTCGCTGTTAAGCGGGCTGGGCATTAAAGAAGATTTGCATCACCTGTTGATGAAAGAACTGAGTGGTATGGAAAAAGTACGTGTCTTACTGGCACGGGCACTTTTTGGAAAACCCGACAACCTCCTGTTGGATGAACCTACCAATGACCTGGATGTCGACACCGTAATGTGGCTCGAAAACTACCTTGCCAACTACGACAACACCGTACTGGTTGTATCGCATGACCGTCACTTTCTCGATGCCGTGAGTACCCACACCGTGGATATTGATTTTGGGAAAGTGCAGATGTTTGCCGGAAACTATTCATTCTGGTACGAATCGAGCCAGCTGGCACTTCGTCAACAACAGAATCAAAACAAGAAATCAGATGAAAAGCGCAAGGAACTTGAAGAATTTATTCGCAGGTTCAGTGCCAATGTCTCTAAATCAAAACAAGCTACCAGCCGAAAGAAAATGCTGGAGAAACTTAACGTGGATGAGATTCAGCCTTCGACCCGTAAATATCCTGGTATTATCTTTACTCCCGATCGCGAACCTGGCAACATGGTACTCGAAATAGCCGGACTTGGTAAAACGCTTGAAGATGGTACAGTACTCTTCAAGGATGTCAATTTCAATGTGGAGAAGAACGACAAAATCATTTTCCTATCCCGCGACCCACGAGCCATGACCGCCTTTTTCGAAATCATATACGGACATGACAAAGCCCACGAAGGAACTTTTAATTGGGGAATAACCATTACAAATGCCTACCTCCCACTCGATAATTCTGAATTTTTCAACACAGATTTAAACCTGGTTGATTGGCTTGGACAATTTTCAACCGACACCACCGAAGCATTTATCCGCGGTTATCTGGGTAAAATGTTATTTTCGGGAGAAGAAATTTATAAAAAAGCAAGCGTTATATCGGGAGGTGAGAAAATGCGATGCATGATTTCGCGTATGATGCTACGTAATGCAAATGTGATGATCCTCGATTCTCCGGCCAACCATTTGGACCTGGAATCTATTCAGGCATTCAATAACACTCTGGTTAATTTCAAGGGCAATGTTTTGATGTCTTCGCATGACCGTGAATTTATTCAAACCGTGTGTAACCGCATTATCGAATTAACTCCAAAAGGAATTATCGACAAGCAAATGGATTACGACGATTACGTGACTTCTGAGGAAGTTAAAGAAGTCCGTGACCGTTTCTACAAATAACGACCAAAACGTTTCTTAAACGGAAGAATAGACGTATTTTCATGCGTCTATTCTTTGTTTATAGAGTTATTGAATAAGTTTAAGAATAGTTTTTCTGACTCGAATTGAAGTATTTCAATTTCAGGTTCATCTGTAACATTTCTTCGAGTCGGAGTATAATGTTTTTAAAGCGGGTCATCTTTTCAAAAAAGCGGCAATAAAATCAGGTCCAAGAGTTAACAATTTAAAGAATACTGTTATCTTTGTCAAAATTTCTTTTCTACAAAACAAAGGAGTATTCAAATTTGCTAAAAAAAACTTTTATGGACGAAGAAAAAAATAATGATTGGAAAAACAGACATTACCATCAACAAACAGCATCCGGTGGAGCAGTTTACGGATTAGGATTAATTGGTGCAGCCGTTTATTTTCTACCACATGCCACCAGCTTTTGGTTTGGAGTGTTGGCTTTTTTGAAAGCACTTGTCTGGCCTGCCATTCTGGTATACGAAGCGCTGCGTGCTTTAGGTGCCTGATGTCACTTCATCTACTAAAAAAAATAATGCTTTCCTCTTAATGAGAAAAGCATTTTTTATTGGAATGATCCAAGGAATTATCTCCTTTTAGATAATTCGATGGTCACGCAGTCGACCTTTCCACCAAGTGGAGGATTCATCTTTGAAAGTTTGACTGCCAATACCTGTATCTGAGGGAAAGCAGAAAACAAAGTATCCACAATTCGTTGTCCGACATGTTCAATCAGTTTCGAAGGGATTTTCATCTGCGCTTTAACAACATCATATACCAGTTGATAATTCAGGGTATGCACCAACTCATCGGTTGCTCCGGCAAGCGAAGTATCTAATTCCATACTGAGAGTGACAATAAACGTATTGCCAAGTTGTTGTTCGTGCTCCAGGCAGCCATGATAAGCATGGAACTCCATATTTTCTAGTGTAATTCTGGTCATTGTTGATTGGATAATTAGTTGATTAGTTAATTGGTTGATTGGTTAATTGGTTGATTGGTTAATTGGGTGATGGTTGATTGGTTGATTGGTTGATTGGTTAATTGTGTGAAAGGTTGTTTGGTAAATTGCTTGATTCTGTATATTGTTCCACTTATTACCAGACAGTCTTTGATCTTTTGTCTTGGCTCTTGGCTCTCACTCCACCTTACTTTCAAAATCCCCATCATGCACAAAAGTACGTATTTTATCGCCTGTTTTTACCTGTCCTGCCGTGGTGATGCGTTTTCCGTTCAGGGTGGTAATGGTATATCCGTACTTTAACAGAAAGGCAGGTGAATGCTTTTCAATGTTCTTTTCAAGCAGGAGCAGTTTGTTGTTTTGCTTCAACAGTTGCATCCTGATGGTCGACTGCAGCCGGCTCTTCTGACGTTCGAGCACATGGGTTCGTTGTACTACCCAGCTTCGTAAGGTCTGCTTGATACGAAGTTTGGCTTGTTCTGTTTTGCGAAGTTCATTTTCGATCCGGCTTTTAATTAAGCCCCGGATATCCGATAACAGATCCAACGCTTCATTCTCTGTTTCCTGCAATTGTGCAATCAGGAATTCAGCCACTGCAGTAGGAGTCTTAACGCTGGTATGAGCCACCATATCCAGGATGGTAAAATCGCGTTGATGGCCTATCCCGGCAATAACCGGCAACGGAAACTGAGCACAGTTCAACGCCAGCTCATAGGAGTCAAAACACGCCAGGTCGGTGGTTGCTCCTCCCCCACGAATAATCACTACCACATCAAAAAGATCGATATGATCATAGATTTTTTCCAATGCTGCTATAATGGAAGTTTCCGCCTGATCGCCCTGCATAATGGCGGGAAATAACCGGGTATAAAAGGCAAAATGAAATGGATCGTTTTTAAGCTGATCACAGAAGTCGCCATATCCAGCAGCAGTTGCCGATGAAATGATAGCAAGCCGCTGTATCAGTTTAGGCAGCTGCAGTTGTTTGTTCATATCCACCACGCCATCCGCCTCGAGTTGCTTAATGATCTGCAACCTCCGGGCAGCCATTTCACCAATGGTAAATGTCGGATCAATATCGCGGACATTCAGGCTGAATCCGTACACGCTGTGAAATTCAACACTCACCGACACCAGCACTTTTAGTCCGGCACGGAGTGTTTGTCCGGTACTCGTTTCAAAATAAGGTTTAAGCATCCGGAAAGTCGAAGCCCAAATAGTTGCTTTCGATTTTGCCAGCAAAGTATCCGAATCCCCATCCTTTTCAATCAGCTCCAGGTAACAATGCCCGCCTGGGTTCTCGCGCAGTTCACTGATCTCGGCACGAATCCACACCGGAGTATCAAAACCCTGCCTGATGGTTTGCTGAATCTGTTCGGTTAGTTCGGAAAGGGTGATTGAAGTCATGGGTTCTTAAGAGTTTGAAAAGTTTGAAGTTTGAAGAGTTTGAAGAGTTTGAAAAGTTCCACGTTCTGCGTTCCGCGTTTCGTGTTTCATGTTCCGCGTTTCGTGTTCCGTGTTCCGTGTTTTGTGTTCCACGTTATGCGTTATGCGTTAGGTGTTCACATACTATATATATTTTATTTTTTATATTTCTTTCTATTCATAGGCAAATCAACCAATCAACTAATTAACCATTTAACTAATCAACTAATTAACCATTTAACTAATCAACTAATTAACCAATTAACGAATTAACGAATTAACCAATTAACTAATCAACCAATTAACTAATCAACCAATCACATAATTATCAATTTCCTTGTCTCCGTTTTCCCGTTTTCCGAAATGCTGATAGCATAAATTCCGGGTTGAAAGGTATTGGT